>JAEEGH010007946.1_pt1 | contig 25285 bp, 27 predicted proteins | sample 9134181 | NCBI WGS metagenome assembly JAEEGH01 (sample SAMN16246544, study PRJNA631951) | gut metagenome | biome: gut microbiome; feature: rumen; material: DP-attached | host: Bos | place: Iran: Karaj | collected 2018-10
TACGCCAGCATGGCTCCGGTAAGTCCGAGTATCACGCCCTCCACGATGAACGGCCAGGATATGAAGCCGTTGTCCGCGCCTATCATTTTGACCACGGCTATCTCGTTTCTTCTGTTGAAGGTGGTCAGCTTTACGGTGTTGGACATAATGAACAGCGACACCAGGAACAGCAGCGCCACTATCGCGACGGATACTATCCTCAGCACTCTTCTTACGGCCGTAAATCCGCGCGATATCTCCAGATGCGCGTTGACCCGGGCTATGCCGCCGACGGCGGCAAGCTGCTGCTGAGTGTCCGCCATGAGGCGGATATCCTTGAGGTAGATTATATATCTGTCTCTGAAAACTGAGTAGTCTATATCGTCGAAAATACTGTTCTTCTCGAACTTGCCCAAAAAGCTTTCCATGGCGTCCCGGCGCGAAACGAACTCGGCGTCCAGGACGTTGTCGTTTTTCAAAAGCTCCGGCCTTATCGCCCTTGCCTGCTCCTCGGTGTACGTCTCGTCCACGAACGCCATCATCTGATTTTGAGATTCCAGATAATTCATGGTCCTGTTGAGGTTTACGGAAATAAGCACGAAGCTGCCCATCAGTATCAGACAGGCTATCATCACGCATACCGTGGTAAAAGACATGAGGCTGTGAGTAAAAATGCTGCCGAAGCCTTCCTTGAGATAATATTTGAATCTGCTCATGATATGTACCAGCCCTTTTCGTCCCCGGCAAGTCTGCCGTTGACTATCCTGATAACGCGCTTCGCGAACTGATTTACAAGGTTCTGCTCATGGGTCACGACCAGCATCGTCGTTCCCAGCTCGTTTATCCTCGTCAGCATCGTCATGATCTCCGCGCTGCGCTCCGGGTCGATATTTCCCGTGGGCTCGTCGGCGATAATGAGCTTGGGGTTGTTCGCAAGCGCCCTTGCTATCGCCACGCGCTGCTGCTCTCCTCCGGAAAGCTCCCGGGGCATGTCCTTCTGTCTGTCCTCCAGACCGACAAGACCGAGAACGTAGTTCACTCTGTCCCTTATCTCCCTGTGCGGAGCTCCGACCGCCCACATTGCCAGGGCGATATTGTCAAAAACGTTTTTGTTCTCGATCAGTCTGAAATCCTGGAATATCACGCCCATGGTCCTCCTCAGCCTGGGAAGCTTTGACGGGCGGATCTCATTCATGTTGTATCCGTTCACGACGACCGTTCCGTCCGTGGCGGATATCTCCCCCGTAAGCAGTTTTATCACCGTTGACTTGCCGCTGCCCGAGGGGCCGACGAGAAAGGCGAACTCCCCGTCCTCCATGACGAAGGACAGATCCTCGAGCGCGGAAGTGCCGTTCTCATATGATTTATATACGTGCTCAAATCTGATCATCTGCCGATACTCCTCCGGGACGGACTCACTTCTGCGAGGCGAGATATTTCTTCACCATCAGCGCGACCTTGAATACGATCGCGTGATCGAATTCCCTCAGATCCAGCCCCGTGAGCTTTTTGATCTTTTCAAGCCTGTAAACGAGGGTGTTTCTGTGGACGAACAGCTTTCTCGAGGTCTCCGAAACGTTCAGATTGTTCTCGAAGAACTTGTTTATCGTGTAAAGCGTCTCCTGATCGAGCGCGTCGATGGGGCTCTTTTTGAAAACCTCCGACAGGAACATCTCGCACAGCGTCGTGGGCAGCTGGTAAATGATCCTTCCGATGCCGAGGTTGTCGTAATGTATGATCATTTTGTCGTCGTCAAACACCTTGCCGACCTCTATGGCGATCTGCGCCTCCTTGTACCTCTCGGCCAGCTCGATAAGGTGCCTTGCCACCGAGCCCACGCCTATAACGGGCTTCGCGTACAGCTCCGTGGTAAGGGTGTTCTCTATCTGCAGCGCTATTTTGCCCAGCTCCCTGCCGTCCGAATTGGCCGAAAGCTCCTTGACGAGGACGACGTCGCTTTCGTTGATCCCGATTACGAAGTCCTTCTGCCTGTCCGGGAAAAGATTCTGCATGACCTCTATCGTGGCGGTATCGACCTTGTCCGGCTGTCTGATGAGGAATATCCCTCTGGGCACGTTCACGTCGAGCCGCAGCTCCTTGGCGCGGACGTACAGATCCGCCAGAAGCGTATTGTCGGATATGATGTTCTTAATAAAAGCCGATTTGTCGTACTTTTCCTCGTAGTATTCCTTTGCCTCGTTGAACGCTATCGCCGCAAGCACGCAGATGCAGCGGGCGTTTTCATCCTCGCCGTCTACGAATACCGCGTAGTCAAATCTTGCGCCCGCGCTGCCCAGCAGTCTGAAGGTCTTGCCCGCGCATACGGAAACCGTATCGCCTCCGTCGGACGCAAGCGAAGAGATGTCGCTGAGTCTGGAGCCCACCATTGCCAGCTCGTTGCAGGCTATGACGCTGCCGTCGGGATCTATTACGCCTATGGTCCTGTCCGTCGCTTCCTTCATCTGTACGATCACACTCTGAAAAAATCTTCCTGACATAGTCGACCTCCGATTATTGCAAGCTTAAGACGGGCAAATAAACATCTCAGCTTGCCGTTATTTAAATACGCAACATACTGTTTTTACGATTATACTCATTTTTGTGCATTTTTTCAATAGCCGCCCGCAAATTTCCCCGTTTTTTTTGCATGTATAATCCGCAGGTCCTCATGTGCGGAAAATGCGCGGCGCGCCGCTGAAAAGCGGCGCGCCGGAGCATATATCTGCGATGATCGTCTTATTTTCAGTTTATAATGGCCTTTTCAGTTTCGCTGTCGAAAAGGTGTATCCTGTTTGTGTCGATGCACACCTTTATTTTATCGCCCAGATTGCAGTCCACCGTGCCGGTGGAAACGACCGCCGTGAGCTGTATCTCGCCGTTGCTGAGATACAGGTTCGTATCCGCGCCGAGCAGCTCGCTGATGTCCACGACGGCGTCGATAACGCGGTCGGGATATTTGGCAATGGTCTCCGCGTCGGCCTTGATATCGTTGGGGCGTATACCGAAGACTATCTTCCTGCCGGCGTATTCCAGCACCTCGGGGGCTCTGCCCTTTTCCGGCGGCAGGGCGACCTTGCAGCCCTCGCCGAAGTTGAGGTAGGTAACGCCGTTCTCGTCGCTCAGCTCGCCGTCGCAGGTATTCATCTGCGGAGTGCCGATAAACGTGGCGACGAAGAGATTGGCGGGATGCTCGTAAAGATCCTGCGGAGCGGCTATCTGCTGGATAAACCCGTCCTTCATCACGACTATCCTGGTACCCATCGTCATGGCCTCGGTCTGGTCGTGGGTGACGTATATGAACGTGGTCTCCAGCCTGCGGTGCAGCTTCGACAGCTCGGAGCGCATGGCCGTACGCAGCTTTGCGTCAAGGTTGGACAAAGGCTCGTCCAGCAGGAACACCTTGGGGTTGCGTACGATCGCGCGGCCCAGGGCGACACGCTGTCTCTGTCCGCCGGAGAGGGCGGCAGGCTTTCTGTCGAGAAGATGCTCTATTTCAAGTATCTGAGCCGCTTCGATGACCCTGCGCTTGATCTCGTCCTTCGGCATTTTTCTCAGCTTCAGGCCGAAAGACATGTTTTCAAAAACCGTCATATGGGGATACAGGGCGTAGTTCTGGAAGACCATTGCGATATCCCTGTCCTTGGGCGGCACGTCGTTTACGAGCTTATCGTCTATGTAAAGCTCGCCGAGGGTGATCTCCTCAAGGCCCGCGATCATTCTCAGCGTGGTGGATTTTCCGCAGCCGGAGGGGCCGACGAGTATGATGAACTCCTTATCCTGAATATCGAGATTGAAATCGGAAACGGCGGTCACTCCGCCCGCATATTTTTTATAAATACCTCTCAGCGTAACGCTTGACATAGTGCACCTCCAAAGATATACAAGCAAAAGCCACGGGCCGAAGACCCGAAAGCGGTATTATGTTACCACAAAAAGAGACGCCGTTCAATTTACCTAACCCACAAACTTTTGCCTTTACTTTGTATATTCTGCCCTATATGTGCCAAAAACGCGGACCGACGGAATACTATGCTTTGCCGGACGTCTGCCGTCTGAGCGTGTTCAGTTCCTCCTCCGTCAGCGGGCGGTACTCCCCTTCCTTCAGCGCCGGATCGAGACGCACTCCGCCCACGGACAGCCTTTTGAGATACGTTACCTCCGTGCCCGCGGCCGCGGCCATCCGGCGGACCTGTCTGTACTTCCCCTCGCTTATCCTCACTACGGCCGTCAGCCCGTCTTCGGAGGGCTCCAGCTCTGCCGGAAGACACCTGTACCCGTCGTCCAGCACCGCTCCCCCGGCAAACATCCGCACCGCGTCGGCGTCAAACGGGCGCGATACGCGTATGAAATACTCCTTTACCGTACCGCTCTTCGGTGAAATGATCCTGTGGCAAAGGTCGCCGTCATCCGTCAGTATCAGCAGGCCGACCGAGTCCTTATCAAGCCTCCCCGCGGGAAAGAGCCCCCTTGCCGCTTCGCGCCCGTTCAGAAGGTCGACGACCGTCGGCGCTTTTTTGTCCTCCGTGGCGCTCAGATAACCGGCAGGCTTGTTCATCATTATATATACGTGTTTTTCCCGGCTGACCGGCACGCCGTCAAGGCGGACGTCGGCCCCGTCGTCGAATTTCATGCTCGCGGAAGCGACCGTCTCGCCGTTGGCCGTCACGCGGCCCTCGCGCACGAGCTTTTTCACCTCGCTGCGCGACGCCAGACCCGCGGAAGATATTATTTTATCTATTCTCGATAAAGGCATTTGTCCGCTCTCCCTCTCATATACTTTCATCGACAGGGGGAATTATTCAATGTTCGTATTCACAGCAAAGCTCAACAGGAAAAAAGCCGTGCTCATAACAGCGGGGCTTGCTGTCGTCCTCGCTCTGATCGTAATCGCGGTCCACGCCGCCTCAGGCGGCAAAAAGGCGGATATGCACCCGTCCGAAAGCGGCATACGCGGGGTCGAGGACATAGTGGCGTATCTTGCCTCCCTCGGCTGGCAGGTGGAAAGCGAGCCAATAGAGACGCAGAGCATCGTCATACCGCGCCGGTTCAACGGCGTCTACGCGGACTACATCAAGCTGCAGAAGGAGCAGGGATATCCCATCGAAAACTATGCAGGGATGCAGGCGGTACGCTACAGCTTCCGCGTGACGAATTATCCGACGGGCGAAAAGGATATCGTGGCGGACGTAGTGCTCTTCGGGCAGGAGATCATAGCCGGCGACGTACAGTCCACGGCGTCGGACGGCTTCATGCGCCCGCTGAGATCCTACGGCGCATAGCAGGGCCTCCGCCGGTCTTCGAGGGAGTCTATGAAACATGCAGACCAAGCCGGTCACGGCTTGGTCTGCAGCAGCAAACGGTGATTTGAAGCTATTACTCTTCCTCGGTCTTGAAATCGGTGGGATGCTCGGTATCGTATACCACCTCGTCAGCTCCGTCGTCCGCTTCCTGAGGCTCCGCGGGAGCGGCTGCCTCGGGCTCCATAAGGGCGCGGATGCTGAGAGAGACCTTCTTGTTCTCGTTGTCGATGTTGGTGATCTTGGCCTCAACGGTCTGACCCTCGGAAAGCACCTCGTCGGGCTTGCCTATGCGGCGCTCGTTCGTGATCTGAGAAACATGGATAAGGCCGTCCACTCCGGGAACGATCTCCGCAAAAGCGCCGAACGGCATCAACTTGACGATCTTGACCGTCGCTACGCTGCCGAGCTCAAAGGAGGAAGTGAACTTGACCCAGGGGTTATCCTCGGGCTTTCTGTAGCCCAGAGATATCTTTTTCTTTTCCCTGTCGAAGGAAATGACGTATACCTCTATCTCGTCGCCGACCTTGAGCACCTCGGCGGGATTTTTGATGCGCTTCCAGCTCAGCTCGGAAACGTGGACCATACCGTCCACGCCGCCGATATCGACGAACGCGCCGTAGGAAGTAAGGGACTTGACTACGCCGTTGTACTTCTTGCCCTCTTCGATCTCTTCCCAGGTCTTCTCCGCCGCGGCCCTGCGGGTCTCGTACTGTACGGCGCGGATGGAACCGACCACTCTGCGTCTGGCTTTGTTGACCTCGGTGACGCGCAGTTTGACCTTCTGCTTGAGCAGCTCGGACATGGGCGCGTCCTTGGGAAGGCCGGTCTGTGAAGCGGGCACGAACACTCTTATGCCCTTTATGTTCACGACGACGCCGCCCTTGTTCTCCTCGGTAACGGTACCCTCGAGCACGTCTCTGTTCTCGCGAGCCTGCTCTATGAAATCCCAGTTTTTCACGGTATCGAGACGCTTCTTGGACAGCATCACCGTCCCTTCCACGTCGCTGACACGCATCACGTAGGTCTCTATCTGATCGCCTACCTTGACTATGTCCTCCGGTTTAAGATCCGGGTCGTCGGAAAGCTCGGAGAAGGGTATGTAGCCCGAATGTTTGGTCCCGAGATCAACGGTTATTTCAGTTGCGTTAATCGACTCTACTATACCCGTTACTTTTTCCCCGGTAGTCAGGGTCTTGATGCTCTTTTCCAGCATCTCGTCAAAGGTCTCCTCGGCTGCGGGCGCAGCGGCGGGAGCCTCCGCGGCGATTTCCGCCGGAGCCTCCGCGGCAGCAGTTTCAACTGCGGGCTGCTCAGCCGCGGTCTCTTCGATTTTTACCTCGGCATTGATCTCTTCTGACATTCTTGAACAAACCTCCTTAATAATCCAAGCCGGAGTAGAAGCTCCGGCCGTGACGCCCAATGTTATGACATCATCAAGTTCCGACAGGTCGATCTCGGAGGCTGTTTCAGCAAAAACGACTTTCCTGCAAGTATCCTCGCAAATCTCCGCTAATCGCAGGGAATTTGCGCTGCTCCTGTCTCCTACAACTATCATGGCATCGCATGCGGCGGCAAGCTTCTCAGCCTCCTTCTGGCGGCTGGATGTAGCTTCGCATATTGTATCAAATAATTCGTGATTTGTATACTCTTTTTTTAATAAATCAGCACTTTTTTTCAACCTTTCACGTATTTCGGTAGTCTGAAATACGATCGTTACCGGGATTTCATACTCTGAAGGATGAATTTTTATCCATTCGTGTATTTCTTCGAGGTTTCTGAACACCAGCGCGTCGCTGCAGCAGCCGCAGATACCGCGCACTTCCGGGTGCTCCGCGGCCCCGAGGATGATCACTCTCCGCCCCCGGGAAGAGGCTCCGCGCACTATTTTGTGTATCCTTTCGACGTTCGGGCAGGTTGCGTCGGCTATGCGGCAGCCCTTTTCCCTCAGCCGCTCATATACGCTGTCCGGCTCCCCGTGGGAACGTATCACCACCGTAGCCCCGTCCGGGATATCGTCAACGCAGTCGGCTTTTTTTACGCCGAGGCTTTCAAGACGCGCGGTCTCCCTGCGGTTGTGTATCAGCTCTCCCAGCGTCCAGCAGCCTCCGGGCGCCTCTCTTTCGGCGATCTCGACCGCCCTTTTCACTCCGTAGCAGAATCCGGCCTTTGCGGCCACCGTCACAGTCATTCTCCGCTCTCTTCCTTAAGCGCGTTTATTTTTTCCAGAAGCTCCCTCGCCATGGGCTCGTAGGTCTCGGAGCCGCCGTGGGTGCGCTCTATGGAATACGGCTCGCCTACGACGATATTGAGCCTGCCGAAAAGTCGTCTTTTCCGGGGCACGTAAACGGGCAGTATCTTTGCTCCGGTCTTCGATGCGAGCATGATAGCTCCGGTCTTCGCCGCCGCCTTCTCGTCCTCGCTCACTCTTTTCCCTTCCGGAAAGATGCCCACGTTCCCGCCGTCTTTCAGTATCCGCAGCGCCGTTCTGACGGCGGCGACGTCGCTGTTGCCGCGATCCACGCCGAAGGTGCCCGCCGCTCTGAGCAGGGCTCCGAGCACAGGCGCGCGCATGAGCTCTATCTTGGCCATATATCGGATAAAGGCCTTTTTGCCCAGCGCCACGCTTATGAGCAGCGGGTCCGCGAGCGAGGTATGATTTCCGCATACCAGCATCGGGCCCTCCGGCACCCGGTCCCGGTGCAGGGTGCGCATACGGTAGGCAAAGTGAAAAATGATAAAAAAGATACAGTAGTATATCCCGTAAACCGTTCTCATTTTCCGGCCTTTCTTTCGATTATTTCGCAGGCCGCCGCAAGCGCGCCGTCTATATCCATGTCGGAGGTATCGAGAATAACGGCGTCCTCCGCCGGCTTCAGCGGCGCCACGGCCCGGCCGGAGTCTGCGGCGTCCCTTTCGTTTATTTCCCTGAGCACGTCCTCATAGCTCTGGCCGCTCCCCTTTTCCCTGAGCTCCTTCCAGCGTCTTTGCGCGCGCACCTCGGCGCGCGCGGTCAGGAATATCTTGACCTCCGCGTCGGGGAGTATGACCGTGCCTATGTCCCTGCCGTCCATGATGACGCTGTGCTTTTTCGCCATGTCCCGCTGAGTATCGAGCAGGAACGACCTGACCTCCGGTATGGCCGACACCGCCGAGGCGTACATGGATATCTCCGGAGTTCTTATAAGCCCGGTAACGCTCTCCCCGTTGAGCGTCATGGTCTGCGCGCCGTCGGCGCCGTATCCTATGTCTATCTTTATTTTTTTAAGCAGCGGCACGACCTCGTCCGCGGAGTGCGGATCGGCTCCCGCCCGCATGACGTACAGGCCTATCGTGCGGTACATGGCGCCCGTGTCCACGTATCTGTAACCCAGCTTCGCGGCAGCGGCGCGCGCTATCGTGCTTTTGCCGGCGCCTCCCGGCCCGTCTATCGCTACGGCTGTCTTCTTTTTTCTCATATATCGGTCCTCCCGCAATATTCCGCCGCGGCCTTGCCCGCGGCCCGCCCCGTTGCCCACGCTATCTGCAGATTGAAGCCGCCGGTGTAAGCGTCCGTGTCGATGATCTCTCCGGCAAAAAACAGGCCGTTTACGAGCCTCGATCCCATCGTGGCGGGAACGATTTCCTTCACGCTGATCCCTCCGGAGGTGATCACCGCCTCCTCCACAGGCCTTGTCCCGCTTATCCTTACCGTAAAATGCTTGAGCAGGCGCACGAGCTCTTCTCTCTGCGCTCTCGTCACGGAATTCACCTTGGTTTCCGGCGGTATGCCGCTCCGCGACACAGCGATCGGTATCATGAGCCTCGGCAAAAGCTCTCCCAGGGCGTTTCTGAAATCCCTGTTGATGTTTTCCGCGAAATCCCTGAGTATGCGCGCGTCCAGCTTATCCGCGTCCAGCGCGGGCTTGAGGTCGATCTCCGCTTCGTAATTTCCCTCCCGCCGCATGTGCGCCGAGGCGGACAGCACCAGCGGACCCGTCAGGCCGAAATGCGCGAACTGCATTTCTCCCTGCCCGGAAAAGATCTCCTTCCCGTCCCTTTTCACGGTGAGGCGGACGTTTCTCAGCGACAGCCCCTGCATCATGCGGCAGTCCTCGTCCGGCGAGGTCAGCGGCACCAGCGACGGGCGCAGCCCGGTAACGGTGTGTCCCAGCCGCTTCGCCATACCGTAGCCGTCTCCGGTGGAGCCGGTCGCGGGATATGACAGCCCGCCCGTGGCTATCACGGCGGCGGAGCAGATCACGTCGGTATTCGCGCATTTCAGCGCCTCGACGGAGCCGTTTCCGTCCGTGACCACGTCGAGGGCTCTGTCCCTTATCAGCCTGACCCCGAGCTCCTCCGCGCGGCGGACCAGCGCCTCCGCCACGTCTCCCGCCCTGTCGGAAACGGGAAAAACGCGGTTGCCCCGCTCCGTTTTCAGCGGGACGCCGAGCCTCTCGAAAAACGCCTTCGTCTCGGAGGGTGGAAAGCTTTTCAGCGCGCTGTAAAGGAATTTTCCGTTCACCGGGGTGTTTTTTATCACCGTATCCGCGTCGCAGTCGTTCGTTACGTTGCAGCGCCCCTTGCCGGTGATCCTCAGTTTTTTCAGCGGCCTGTCCCCCGGCTCTATTATCACGGCGTTCGCTCCGAGCTCCGCCGCGGTTATCGCGGCCATAAATCCCGCGGCGCCTCCGCCCGCCGCCGCGATATCAGCCGTCAGCTTTTTCATAGACCTCGTAAGCGTCCCACATCTGCTCAAGCGCGCCGAAGGTATCCGACAGCTTTTCGTCCGTCTGCGTGCCGACGGCTACTATGAGCGCGTTGATGAGGCTGAGCGGAGCGACCAGGGAATCGACAAAGGAGACCATGTCGCTTTTGGCAAGCAGGCAGACGTCCGCGAGCCTGGCTATGGGCGAGGTGTCCGTATCGGTCACGGAGATCACCTGAGCGCCTCTGTCCCTGGCGTATCTTACGGCCTTGACCGTGCGCTTGGAATAGCGCGGGAAGCTTATGCCGATCAGCACGTCGTCCCCCTCTATGCGCAGCAGCTGCTCGAAGATCTCGCCCGATACGTCCTCGTGCAGCACTCTGACGTTGTCGAACATCATATTGAAATAGAAGCCCATGAACATGGCGAGCACGTACGACGTGCGCATGCCGAGTATGTAGATATGCTTGGCGGCAAGTATCCTTTCCACTGCTCTTTCGAAGCTTTCCCTGTCCACGGTATTCTGCGTGAGTATTATCTTTTCCGTATCGGACGACAGTATGCTCGAAAGGGTATCCTTGCTGCCCATCACGTTCTTGGCGACCTCTATCCTCTGCACCGAGGTCAGGCGGTTTCGGATCATCTCCTGAAGCGCTCGTCTCATTTCGGGATATCCGGCGAAGCCGAGCTCCAGGGCGAAGCGCACTACCGTCGATTCGCTCACCTCCGCCTTCTGTCCGAGCTTCGCCGCGGTCATGAAGGCGGCCTTGTCCGAATTCGCGCCTATATACTCCGCAATGCGTATCTGTCCCTTTGAAAAACCGTGTTTTTTTTCTTCGATCAGAGAAATAATATCCTTATCCATTCACGCCACTGTCCGTTCCGTATTATTGTCGATGCATGATCGTATCGTTCCGACGCCGGTTTTTCCCTTTTCAAATATACCGGCGCAGCTTTTCCAGCTCGTCGTCTCTGAGATAGCGCCATTCGCCCGTTTTCAGCCCGTCGAGGCCGAGTCCGCCCTCGGATATCCTTATCAGTCTCTTTACCTCGAGTCCCGCGGCGGCGCACATATTGCGGACAAGATGCTTTCTGCCCTCCGTCACGGTCATCTCGATCACGGCTCTCGCGCCGTCGTCTCTCACCATCCGCACCGATACCGCCCGCGCCGGCCCGTCCTCAAGCATTACGCTGCCCCGCAGCGTTTCAACGGCGCCGGGTATATCCTCGCCCTCCACTCTGACCGAGTATACCTTCTGAACTCCCCTCGACGGGTGCGTCAGCGCGTTGGTCAGCCCGCCGTCGTTGGTCAGCAGCAGCAGCCCCTCGGAGTTGCCGTCGAGCCGTCCCACCGGGTATACCCGCTCTCCGCAGTCCCTGACCAGCTCCGTCACCGTTTTTCTGCCCAGCTCGTCCCTGAGCGTGCATATGTATCCTCTCGGCTTGTTCAGCATTATGTAAACCCGCTTGCTTTTGCTTACAAGCGGGATGCCGTCTATCGTTATCCTGTCCTTTTCCGTATCGGCTCGGGTCCCCAAAACCGCCGGCACGCCGTTTACACTGACTCTTCCGTCGGCGATAAGACGCTCCGCGCCCCTGCGGGAAGTGAGTCCGCGTTCCGAAATGATTTTCTGAAGTCTCTCTTTCATATCAATAAAACGCCGGATACGTCGGGTATCCGCTGCGGCAGGCATTGTACCATGCCCATTTCAGTTTTTCCCAAAAATCAAGTTCTTCGTTTTCGTTGAGCAGGGCGTCCGCGTCGTAGAGCAGCTCCCGTCTTTCCGCGGGCTCTCCGCCGATGGATATTTCTATTTCCCCGGCCTTTTCTCCTCTGCACACGGGCGCGTATACGAAGCGCGGCGCGTGCACGCGGATGTCCACGCAGCCCTTTTTCCCGAAGACCTTTCCTTCCGCGCACGAGGCCGTCACCTCTGTCTGAACGCCCGACTCCACTTCTATCGTGCATCCGATACCGCTCAGATCTACGGTCTCGAATTCGGCGAAGCCCCAGTCGAACAGCGCGGCCTGATCCTTCCAGTCGTCCGCGTCGTTGAGCGTTACGCATATCAGTGCGGTGTCTCCCCGTGCCGCGCAGCCCACGAGCGTGCGTCCCGCCGAGAGCGTATAGCCGGTTTTTACCCCCACGGCCCCGTCGTAAAGCCGAAGCAGCTTATTATGGTTCGTCAGCGTCCGTCCCGCGACGGTCGCGCTCTCCGCGGATACTATGCGCGCGAATTCCGGCTCCTTCATGGCGGCCGAGGCGAGAACTGCCAGATCGCGCGCCGTGGAATAATGCTCCTCGTCGTCCAGACCGTGGGGATTTGTAAAATGCGTCGAGCTCATTCCGAGCTCGGCGGCCTTATCGTTCATAAGCTCCGCAAAGCTTTCTTCGCTGCCCGCCGTAAAGCATGCGAGGGCCCGGGCGGCGTCGTTGCCCGAGGCGAGCATAAGACCGTAAAGGAGCTCCTCGACGCTGTACTTTTCGCCGGCGGCGAGATACATCGAGCTGCCCTCCACCCCGGTCCACTCCGGCCTTATTTCAATTTCGGTATCGGCAGACAGCCGCTGGATCGCCACCAGCGCGGTCATGATCTTCGTCGTGCTCGCGATGCTCATTCTTTCATCCGCGCGCAGCGAATATATCACGGTCCCGCTGTCCGCGTCCGCCAGCACCGCTGCCCGCGCGCTTATTTCCGGCGGCGCGCCGGAACCGGCGCAGGCGTCCGGCAGGGCGAAGCAGAGCATCGCCGCCGCGGCGATCAGCGCGCTACATTTCCGTATCCTCATCTTTTTTATTCGGTATTATCTCCTTGACCTTATCAATAATACCGGGCGCCATCTCAATGGCTTTCTCGAGAGGCGAAGCATAAGCGGGATTTGCGCTTATCATCCTTACGAACCCGTCCTTGATGACAATAAACGCCACGGGATCGATCTTCACGCCGGCTCCTCCGCCTCCGCCGAAAGCGTTCTTCTGTCCCGACGCCTGATTTTTCGTCGGGAAATCGGATCCGCCCGATGCAAAGCCGAAGCTGACTTTGGATACCGGTATCAGCGTGATGCCGTCGTCGGTGGTGATCGGCTTGCCGACTATGGTATTCACGTCCACCATTTCCCTGAGCTTTTCCATCGTGAGCCCCATGAGCTCGCCTAAAGAATTGTTTTCCATTCAACCGTCCTCCGTTTTTTTGTTCGGAGCCGCCTTATCCGAGCTTTTCGCGAACATCGCCGCCGCGCGGATAATAACGTACACCGGAAGGGATAACGCCGCTTTGGCGTACACGCGGCTTTCCCGCGCCGTAAAGTCTACTCCTATGCGCACATCCTGTTTTTTTATCTTCAGTTCTCGTCCGATCAGCGGAAGAAGGATAGCCGATCCCGCGGAGGCCGCGCCGAAGGCCATGGCGGCGTCCGCCGGGTCGTCCGCGGCGCTTTGGTACCACAACGTAAGCTCGTCAACCGTCAGTCTGCGTTTTATTTTGTCCCTGATCTCAAGAATTATTGACAGCTTTTCTTTGAAATCTTCCGCAATGGATCTTTTTTTCTTTTCTTTTTTTTCGCTTTCCCCGCCGCCCGTGCGGGCCTTTTTTCTTTTTCCTTCTTTTTTTCCCCCGTTCAGAGCTATCATCACCGGGCCCAGGCCGACCCGCGCCGAGCCCTCGCCCTCCGAATATTCAAGGACCGTTTTCACCCTCAGCAGCGGTATGATCAGCAGCAGCGCGGCGATGATGATGACGGCGGCGATCAGCGCTTTCACGGCACGTCCTCCGGTGCGAAGCCCTCTATCCGCGTCTGAAGCTCCGCAAGCTCGCTGCCCGGGAGCGAGGCGGCTCTCGGCGGAAGCTCCTCGAGCGATTTAAGCCCGAACGCCCTCAAAAAAGCGGCCGTCGTCCTGAACAGCACCGGTCTGCCCGGCACGTCGAGCCTGCCGCAGGGCTCTATCAGCCCCTTGTCGCAGAGCAATCCGACGGTGTACGAGCTGTCTATCCCGCGGATCTGCTCAATGTACGTCCTCGTTGCGGGCTGATAATACGCGACTATCGCCAGCACCTCCATCGCGGCCTGAGACAGTCTTGGAGGCTTTCTGCTGTCGAGCGCGCGGCGCACCCAGTCGGCGTTCTCGGGGGCGGAGCACAGCTGAAGCGAATTATCGAGCCATATCAGCCTTATCCCCCGGTTTTCAAACGAATACGTGTCCGAAATGCGTTTTGCCGCCTCGGCGACCTCATCCTCGGTTATATCGAGCAGCGCCGCGAGCCTTTTGACGGGAAACGGGTCTCCCGAAGCAAAAAGTATGCTTTCTATTATGCTGTCATATTCCATTTTTATCTCCGCTTTCCGCAGCAAGTCTGATTATCATTGCGCCGTCGGCGTCTTCTATGTCGATCTGTTCGTTCCGGTAAAGCTCGAGTATCGCCATCAGCGACGCCGCGAGCTCGGACCTGTCCTTACTGAGACGCAGTATGTCCCGGAGGTTTTTTCCTCCCTCGTCCCTGAGCAGCATGAGTATCTCGTCGGTCTTTACGCTTACCGGATACGCCAGCCTCTGGGGCATGGCCGCCATGAGCGCGGGCGTTACCGTTTTTTCCCGTTCTCTGCCCACAAGCTCGAGCAGGGCGTTTACCAGCTCCTCGGGCTTGTGCGAATATTCATACTCCGTTCTGTCGGGCAGCGGCTGCTGCTGTCTCACGAACAGTCCCTCGCCCTTCGCGCTTTCCGACGAGAGCCATATCGCGGCCTCTTTTATCTGCTCCAGCTGCTGCTTGCGCTTCTGCTCCTCGAGGGAGTTTATCAGCGTATCGAGCTCCTCGACCTCCTCGGTGCCCTGCAGTAAAGTTTTGGCCTTTATATACATGAGATAGGACGCCATCGCGACAAATTCGCTGGCTATCTCAAGATCCATTTTCTCCATTTCCGCAAGGTAATCAAGATACTGCTCGAGTATCTCCGAGATTTTTATATCCTTTATTTCCACCTTGTTTTTCGCGAGCAGCTGCAGTATGAGGCTGAGAGGGCCGTCGAAATCCTCCATGCTCTCCCTGGTCCTGACTATCCCGTCAAGATGGAATACCGGGTCCTCCAAATCCGGAGCCTCCTCTCAGCCCGTCAGCCCGGCTCCGAGTCGGGCGAGAACGGTAAATTTTTCGAAAACGAACTCCGCCGCCGTGCCGACGGGGCTTATCCCCATCCGGGAAAGCCCGAAAACGACTGCGACGAGGATCATCATGCCGTATCTCTCATAACGCATCAGGTTCATGTACGTGCCGTCCGGCAGCAGCGCGAAAAGCACCTTTGAGCCGTCCAGCGGAGGAAAAGGAATGAGGTTGAACAGTCCCAGCGATATACTTATATATGACGTCAGACTAAGCGTGTTCAGTACGGTCGTGCCGATCCTTCCGCCGTAGATCAGCGGATAAAGCAGGCCGTATGCGAACATCGTCAGCGCCGCCAGGACGAAGTTGGACGCCGGTCCGGCAAGCGCAGTCACGGCCATGCCCCGTTTCGGATTTTTGAAGCTCATCATGTTCACGCTTACGGGCTTTGCCCAGCCTATTCTGAACACCACGAGCATCAATATCCCGAACGGATCTATATGCCGCAGCGGATTGAGCGACAGTCTTCCCTGTCTTTTCGCGGTGCGGTCGCCCATGGCGAGAGCCGCAAGACCGTGGCATATCTCATGCACGATTATCGACAGCAGAGCCGGTATTATATTGTAGGCAAGCTCGAGGAGATATCCCCAGTTCATGCCCCTGATTATATCCGAAAAATCAGCCATTTATTCTCTCGATCAGCCCCAGCAGTTCCCCTCGGCCGTCTCCCTTTTCCGCGGAAAACGGCAGGAGAACGTCCTCCGCTCCGAGCAGGAGCGTATCGCGTATCAGTTCAAGATTTGCGGCAAGCTCGCTTTTTTTGACCTTGTCGGTCTTGTTGGCCGCCACGGCCAGCGGGCAGCCCGCGCTTTTGAACCAGCCGCGCATCGTAACGTCGTCCGCCGTCGGCTTATGCCGGGCGTCCACTATGAGCACGCCCATGCTTATCAGTCCCTCCTCCGCGAAATACGCCTCCATCAGCCTGCCCCAGCGTTCCTTTTCCGCCTGAGACACCTTCGCGTAGCCGTATCCCGGAAGGTCCACGAAATATACTCCGTCCACGAGGAAATAGTTGATATGCGTCGTTTTTCCCGGCGAAGCGCCCACGCGCGCGAAATTCTTCCTGTTGAGCAGTCTGTTTATGACCGACGACTTGCCCACGTTGGAGCGCCCGGCAAATACTATCTGCGCTCTGCCGTCGCGTATAAAGCCGCCCGCTCCGGCGGCGGATCTGATAAATTCCGATTTATTAACGTTCATGTTCGTCTATCAGTACGACGGCATGAGCCGCCATCCCCTCTCCCTCGCCCGTGAAGCCCAGGCCCTCCTCCGTGGTGGCCTTTACGCTTACCGCGTCCTCGGCCGTTCCGAGCACGCGGGCGATATTGCCCCTCATTTCGCTTATATACGGCGCGAGCTTCGGCCGCTGGGCGATTATCGTAATATCGGCGTTTACGAGAGCGTATCCCTTTTCCGCGAGCAGCTCTTTCACCTTTTCCAGCAGGCTGAGGCTGCTTATGCCCCGATAGCGCTCGTCGCTGTCGGGAAAGTGCATGCCGATATCGCCCATTGCCGCCGCCCCGAGCATCGCGTCCATGAGTGCGTGCAGGGCGACGTCCGCGTCGGAATGCCCCAAAAGGCCCGTTTCATAGGGTATCTCCGTCCCGCACAGTATCAAAGGCCGCCCCCGCGTGAGCCTGTGTACGTCGTAACCGTGGCCTATCCTCACGCCGTGCTCCTCCCTTTCAGTATCGCCTCCGCGATCAAAAGATCCTCGGGCGTCGTTATCTTTATATTCAAATTATCTCCGCTTGTCACGAAGGGTCTCATGCCCAGCCTTTCTGCCGCCGCGCAGTCGTCGGTAAGCTCAGCGCCGTTTTTCACCGCGTCGCTCAGCGCGGCTTTTATAAGCTCCGCTCTGAATGCCTGAGGCGTCTGCGCAAGATACATAACGCTCCTGTCGCAGGTCCGTTCGACGAAGCCGTCCGACACGCTCTTTACGGTATCCTTTACCGGGATCGCCGGCAGCGCGGCTCCGTATTTCGCCGCGGCAGCCGCGCTTTCGCTTATCAGCCTCGCGGAGACCAGCGGCCGCGCGGCGTCGTGGATGAGTATTATGCCGCAGCGCGGCGAAACCGCCGCTACTCCGGCAAGCGCCGACTCCGTCCGCGTCTTTCCGCCGCGCACGGTCTTTTTCACCTTGGTAAAGCGCGATACCAATGCGCTCATTTCCTCCAGGCGGTCTTCCCTTGTTACGATTATTATCTCCGATATCTCCCCGGCCTGCTCAAAGGCCGCGACGGTCCTGCTTATCACCGTTTCGCCGCACAGCTCCGCCGTGAGCTTGTCAATGCCGCCCATGCGTGTCGAGCTTCCCGCGGCCACGATGACCGCCGCCGCTTTTTGTTTTTTCCTAAGCAAGCTCATACCGTCCTCCGCAGCCGGCCGAAATAACGCCGAGGCTGTCCCGATAATATTATACGGGACAGCCTCTTTGATTTCAATACGTTTATGACTTTTATGCCAGCACGGCGTTTATCTTTTCCTCCACGGCGTCGTAATCCATCTTTTTGGACATCACCAATTCCGAGATAAGTATCTGCTTGGCGCTTCTGAGCATCTTACGTTCGCCCGTGGAAAGACCCTTTTCGCTGTCTCTCGCCATCAGGCCCTTGATCACCGTCGCGACCTCGAGAAGATCGCCGCTCTTGATCTTGGTCATGTTTTCGCGGTAGCGCCTGTTCCAGTTGGTGTTCATCCGGACCTCTATCCTGTTCATGCTTTCGATGAGCCTGTCGGCCTCCTCGCCGCTTATTATCGGCCTGACCCCGATCTTCTCACAGTTATCCACGGGTATCATCATCAGCATTCCGCCGGCAGGCTGCTTGAACTCATAGTACAGTCTCGTCGTGCCGTCGATCTTTTTTTCTTCGATACTGTTGATGACTCCCGCGCCGTGGAGCGGGTGAGCAATCTTGTCGCCGACGCTGAACATTGGATACCGTCCTTTCTCCCCAAATCAAACACATGACCCCACTTTATTTCATATTATACACCCTGTTTCATTTTTTAGCAAGTTTTTTTACTTTCAAATTTACGGCGCGTTTCGTCCCGTTTTTCGGGCAATGTTACCATACTCCCGCGATAAAAGGCCGTTTTTTCATTTTCGTCTTTTTTTCCTGCGATTTCCGTTTTCCCGCGAGTCCGTCCTTCATGTCCGAACGGCGGCGGCGCAAACGGGATAAAATGAATATTATTCATTCAGCGGCAGCCGCGGAACGGGAACAATGCGTTCCTTCCGTATTACCGATCTTTTCTCTTATTTTTCCCTCGAATTGAGTTTATCTCGGGATTTGCGTTTTTTTAATGATGCTGCCGCTTCGGCGGCGGTGACATCATGCCTTACGGGATAGTGTTATTTTTTGCTGACGCGAAAAATGATATTATATTCGCCTGCCTGCGGGCAGGCCAGGGCACGGCTCTGACACAGGGAACGCCGCCTTGCGGTACCCGAAAAGCGCTTCGGACTCGCGTTTTCCTCGCGCTTTTCGACCGCTGCGGTAATTGCGTTCCGCCTGTATCTGCCGCAGGCAGCGGCGGACCGCAATTCCGTTCGAATCCCTGCTTACCAAAAGAAAAGGTATCGCGTTTTGATAGAAAAACTTCCAAGGGGGTGCACCGCCTGTTCAGGGGGGTTCAACCGGGTCCGAGGGGGGGGGCAAATTCCAGAGGGGGTTCAAAATGAACAGTAGCGGCGTATTGTTTACACAAGTTTGTCCTTCTGCGCCTCCGCGAGTTGGACGGCTGCCTGTTTATCGGCAACCGCTGCTTGCCTCTGGACCTCCAGTTGTGCCTGGAGACCGATAATCTCTTGCTCTTTTTGAGCAAGCTCTAGCTACTTCCTTTATCTAACGCAGGAAAATATAGATAGATTAGATCCGGCACTATTAATCTGCTGTTTGCAGACTACAATCAGGGTGAGATAAATAATATTACTAATGAATAGATACGACTAATATATCAAGGGGTTTCTTAACTTGCCAAAATTCAGCCCCAAGATATTGCAATCTGTGAGAAATTAGGAAAATCTTAATGTTTTCTCATGAAATAATAAGGATGTGCTGTGTTTGACTTTGATAATATAATAATATATATCTTTGAAGGGAGAGTGACTTCATGTCTAATAAAATATTAGTAGTCGATGACGAAACAGAAATTGCGGATTTAATAGAAGTCTATTTGAAAAACGAAAACTACACTGTATTCAAATTTTATACGGCCCAAGAAGCCCTTAACTGCATTGAAACAACCCCCATTGATCTTGCAATTTTGGATATTATGCTTCCTGACATAGATGGATTCACTCTATGCAAGAAAATCAGGGAACATCATACCTACCCCATCATCATGCTGACAGCCAAAGATGCTGAGACTGATAAAATTACCGGCCTTACTCTTGGAGCGGATGATTACATTACAAAGCCGTTTCGCCCTCTGGAGATGATTGCACGGGTAAAGTCTCAGCTTCGCCGGTATCAAAAGTACAATCCTGCTCATTCTGATACCGGTGAAACCTCGTCTGCCGCATCAGAAGATAATCTTGTTTGCGGTTCCTTGACAATGAATATCAAGGCACATACCTGCTTTTTGGGGGAAACGCCCTTGGTGCTGACACCTACGGAGTTTTCGATCCTGCGTATTCTTCTGGAAAATACCGGGAATGTAGTCAGTTCAGAAGATTTGTTTCACAAAATCTGGCAGGACGAGTATTACAGCAAATCCAACAACACCATCACCGTTCATATCCGCCACCTGCGGGAGAAAATGGGAGATAGCATGGACAAGCCCAGATTCATTAAGACGATATGGGGGGTAGGATATAAAATTGAAAGTTGATAAAAAAGACGAATACTTTGCTTTTCAATCCAAACTCATTCGACGAGTTTGCATGAATGTCATTACCTCTATCGTTGTGGTGGTGGGGCTGTATCTTTTCATCTGGAAACAGCGAATTGGCGATCTGATTGTATGGATTCTGGAAACCGTATTCGACATGAAGCATGAAGCAGCATTTTATTATTACAGTGACCATTTTCGAGGTAATAAAGAAATTTTTTTCGCTGTGGCCGTTCTTCTAATATTTACAGTCCTCATGGTACGAATTTTCCGGTGGGTTACCGGCTATTTCAGAGAGGTCAATCAAGGGATAGAGTCATTGCTGGCAGACGATGAAAAGCAAATCCAGTTGTCACCGGAAATGCTGCCATTTGAGCGGAAGCTAAACTCTGTAAAACAAACTTTAGCAGAACGAAAAATGGAAACCGCTTTGGCTGAACAGCGGAAAGACGAATTGGTTATGTACCTGGCCCATGATATTCGGACCCCACTCACATCTGTAATTGGATACCTCAATCTGTTGGAGGAAGATCCGAATATGCCCCCTGAGCAGAGGGCTGCGCGGGTTCATATCGTGTTGGAAAAAGCCTACCGACTGGAGACGATGGTAAATGAATTCTTTGAGATCACAAAATATAAATCTCAGAAAATCACCTTGTCCAAGGAAACCATCGACCTTTATTATATGCTGGTCCAACTATCGGATGAATTGTCTCCTGTTTTGGCTCCCAGGGGAAACACCGTTACCCTGCATCTTGACGAGAACTTGACCATCGAAGCCGATCCGGAAAAGCTGGCACGGGTATTCAACAACATTCTGAAAAATGCCGCATCGTATAGCTTCCCACATACCGAGATTGTGATCTCCGCAGAAAAATTGGAACATGAAGTCATCATTCGGTTTCAGAACAGCGGCGAAGATATTCCAAATGAGGCATTGGCGTCTCTTTTCAATAAATTCTACCGGGTAGATCAGTCTCGTTCCTCTGATGCAGGCGGCACAGGGCTTGGATTAGCCATAGCAAAGGAGATCGTCACGCTGCATGGCGGGGCAATCAGCGCATCCAGCAAAAATCATGTGGTTACATTTACAGTCTCTTTGCCGTTGTCAAATTAGCAATTTCTTTGCATTTTCTTAGGAATCAATCAACTTCTTATTAAAACAATCCATGCTCTTGTCCAGTAGAATGATACTGACAGGAGCATGGATTTGCTCTTTTATGAAACAAATCACCGAAAGGAGCGAAATGATGGGAAGGATACGACTGACACAGATTTTTCCGTGCCTGCTGCCTCTGCGGAAAAAGCAGAAGATTTTTTGCTACTATATAGGAATGAGATTAGATCATAACCGCTATTCAGAAACACGCTCCGACACCATGCTTGCCAATCCGCTCTTTTATGTCGATTGGCCGCTTTATAATTATGAAACGGGTTATGAATTGATTTACCAGGAAAATAAAGCGTACAACTGTAGTCTGGCCGCAAGGGTTCTGGATAAAGTGATCATTGCCCCAGGGGAAACATTTTCATTTTGGAACGCTGTTCGGGATGCAAACCGGGAAGTTCCTTATAAGAATGGCTATACATTATCGGATGGAAAGCTCCAGCTGCTGCCTGGGGGCGGGCTGTGCCAAATGAGCAGTTTCCTGTATTGGCTGTTCATGCATACTCCGCTGACTGTTACAGAACAGCATACACATGGAATCGACCTTCACCGCAATACGCCCGGCATTCCCCAAGGAATTGACGCGGCGGTGGCGGAAGGCCGGCTGGATTTGAAGGTCAAAAACAACACCGCCTACACATTTCAAATCCAGATTTCTGTTGACAAATATCATATGAGAGGGAAAGTGTTGTCCGATGCAAAGCTGCGGACCGCCGCTGGATAGAACATAAGTAAAATCTCCCCCTTACATTAGGATTTTCTTAGGAAATAAACAACTTCATATTAAAGTTCCAAGCGCCGCTGTTCAGTACAATAAATGCTGACAGGGGCGCTTTTGTTCCCCTTCAGAAAGGAGGCTTTATATGATGGAAGAAAAAATGCTGCCTGTTCCCAATGAAGGTCATCGCCGGAGGCAAAAGCAGCGGCGGAGGCGCTTTCCTTGGGGAAGTATTGCCACAGTCATTATGGTCGTGGCTGTTTGTGTATATGCGTTCACATTGTTTGGAGATAAAGAATCGCCTGAAAATTCCCAAGTAAACGACACCACAACGCAGGGGCCTGATGATGTGCAAGTTGGCCTTTTGGATGACAGCTCACCCCAAAACACGCAGACAGCAAATGATGACACCGACTGGAACTTGGTGTTGGTAAACTATGAAAACGCGATCCCCGAAAACTACGAGCCAAAACTGGTAGAGGTGCCCGGCGGTGAGAAAGTAGATGAACGCATCTATGATCCTCTCATGGAGATGTTGGAAGCAGCAAAGGAAGGAAATTGGGATCAACTGCCTATGGTCGTATCCGGTTACCGCACGCAGAAAAAGCAGCAGCAGCTCTATGACGACAAAGTGGCTGGATACCGCAAAGAGGGAAATTCCCAGAGCGAAGCGGAGGAACTGGCAAAGCCATGGGTATCTGTTCCCGGATACAGTGAACATCAAATTGGTTTAGCCGTGGACATCAACGGAGCCACCTATGATCTTTATTTCTGGCTGCAAGAAAACAGCTACAAATACGGTTTTATCTTCCGTTACCCTGGAGATAAAACCGACATCACGGGCGTTGCCGAGGAAGTATGGCATTATCGGTATGTTGGCGTTGAGGCCGCCACAGAGATGTATGAAAAAGGGCTGTGCTTGGAGGAATATTTGGCAGAAAGGCAGGCAGAGCAATGAAAAGATTGAAAATGTTCTGAAATATGCCATGCCTGGAACACGTGTTTATCTCAATCTGGAATGTGAAAACAATCGGCCAGTGCTCTATCTCCGCAACATATCGGCTGAATCGCTGAATGTTCGTCCAGAGGAATTGACCGAACGATTTGTACGTGGTGACTCCTCTCGCAGTACTGAAGGCAGTGGACTAGGATTGGCAATTGCATCAAGCATGTGTAAACTACAGAATATCAAGCTGAACCTTGCAATTGACGGAGATCTTTTCAAAGTAACTCTCCTGTTCCCGTAAAATGCAAGAAAGTAATCGGCGGTACCGGGGTAATCAATTCCGATACCGCCTTTTCCCATCTAAGCCGTTTCTTGCCGGTATTCGCGGCCTGTCGCCTTGGTTCTTGAAATCATCTGAAAATCTGATGTTATAAGAATTGCAAGGCATCAGTATCTGACATTATATCAAAAAAACAGGAAGAATCCTCAAAGGATTCTCCCTGCCTGCAGGATTGATAGTATTATTTGGCTTCCCATAGAACCAAGTCTCCGAGAACAATACGCTGAACGTCGTCGATGTTGATGGCGCTGCCCCAACCGCAGAACTGATTCACGGTGCCGTTTTCATAGGGAGTGGTCAGAGCTCCGCCTGTGGAGAATTCAGAACCATCGGAGAAAATGATCTTCGTCTCGATGCAGACCTTGTCTTCAAGCATGCTCCAAGGCTCATAAGCTGTCTGGTCCGGCCCCGACGTATGAAATGCTTCTGCCCCCTCGTAGCGTACTTTCCAGACCGCGCTGAACGGCGTCAGTTCCAGTCCAACGATCTCGATATCCTTATTCATCTCCTCGTCGTGATAAACAGCATGCCCGAAGTCGAAATACCGGCTCTGCTCCTCCGTTAGCGAGAAGGGAACAGGTCCGAACGTTCTGGGCTCGTTTTCTCCGATGAGCATCTGGACCTGCAGCTGGACGCTGTCAGTGCCGAGTTCAGCCATTGCATCTTCAACGGATTTCACATCAATATAGCACTGCAGGGTCATGGTCTGCGATTCTTCATCGTATGCGTTTTCCAGCACAGCCTTACGGATTTCCTCTTCACCCGACAAAGAAAGACCAACCGGGAGCTGGGGTCCGGCAAAACCGCCTATCTCTGTTCCGGCAACATTCCAGACAAACCTGACATCTGCCGGGAAACATGCGGCCTCTTCTTTTGTCACGGGAGAGATGTTGACATAGACATGTTGTACCTGCCCATCGTTAACAGAAGATAACAGAACAAGTCCGCCTGCCTGATCATCCGGGACAGTATACTCCGTATAGCTGCTTACATTGCTTTCTTCGATCTTCAGATCAGCTTTTATCTCCTGCTGACGGGCAGCGTGAATGCTCCATATGGCATATGCTGTGATACCAAGGGCAAGCATCAATACCGCAGCCAGAGCAAAAGTAATGATTCTTTTCTTCATGTGTACGATCCTTTCCGGGGGTTCCTGTATGGATTCCGGGTCAAAGACCGCTGCCTCATTGATATACCGGTCGTCCATGCTGTTCAGCATCAGGGTGATTGTTTCCCGCTTCATACAAGCAATCCCTCCTTCTCAAGATAGAGTCTGAGTTTTTCCCTGATACGAAAAAGGCGGACAGTCACACTGTTAGTAGTAGAATCTGCCATTTTGGCAATGTCCTTCACCGGATCGGAATACCAGTAACGACGCGTGAAGATAAACCTGTCAGTATAATTCAAGGTAGCCATAAAGCCGTTGATGGCTTCTGCGAGTTCTTTCGCATCATACACGTCTTCCACGCTGCTGTTGTCAGCGAGATATTCTTCCAGTTCATCCAGAGCAAGATCGTACTGGCTGTTTCGCTTCTCCGCTGTGTTGGCATGATACTTCTTTGTCGCAAGATTACGTGCAATCTTGCAGACAAATGTCCGCAACGGGCTAGGCCTGTGGGGCGGGATGGTGTTCCAGGTCCCGAGATAGGTATCATTTACGCATTCTTCAGTATCCTGCTCGTTTCCCAGAATGTTCCGCGCCACTTTTGCCACCGCGCTGCCGTGCTTCTTGGCAAGCTCGTCGATCGCCTGTTCTGAGCGCTCAAAAAACAGGTTGATGATCTCCGTGTCTGTCATTGGCTGTCACCTCTTTCCGCCTTCATCTATATACTACGGTTTCACATCCGGACATTAACAAAAAGTTTTTCGTAGTAGGGGAAGGCAAGAACAATATTTGAAACAAATAAACAGAGCCGCCACTTCAAACTGAGAGAGGCCGGCTCTAATCACACATATATGGTTTTCAGTCCGCTGAACGGTAGTAAAACGGTAGTAGCCGATACCCACTGTTGCCGCAGTTTGCCGCGATCTGGCGCACCTAATCGCAACCTGCTCACTTCTCAGACGTCCTGCCGTGGCACACAAAAAGGTATCTTTGTCAAATGCTAGTAGAATTCGGGGTGGGTTACTACCGTAAAGGGAAGGGAAGGCGGGGGAG
>JAEEGH010007949.1_pt1 | contig 25282 bp, 25 predicted proteins | sample 9134181 | NCBI WGS metagenome assembly JAEEGH01 (sample SAMN16246544, study PRJNA631951) | gut metagenome | biome: gut microbiome; feature: rumen; material: DP-attached | host: Bos | place: Iran: Karaj | collected 2018-10
AGCGTCAGGCAGTGGAACACATATTTCTGGTGCTCCAGGTTTCCTGCCGTGGAAACGATGACGTCGCCCACCTGTGCCGGCAGCTTTTTCTTGGCATCCTCGTGTATGATCTCGCCTCCGGCGTCCCTGATGGCTTTCGAAACACCCCCCGACATGCTGATGCCTGTGTCGTCGGAACTGACGATCACCTCAGCCTTCGAGTCCAGGATGTTGCCGAAGATGACTCTCAGTGTGGAGTTGTTGTATTTGTATTCACGCGGTTTGTTCATGATTCGCACCTTAAATAATGAGTGATTGAAATCTCGGTTGTTCTAAACTTTTAGGAGTTTGGGAGTCTAGGAGTTTGGGAGTTTAGACGATAGTTGTTTTCGCTCTTTTGCAGGGATTTCTAGAATAAGAACTAATGTCCAAACTCCTACACTCCCAGACTCCTACACTCCTATGTCAACTTCCGAAAGTTGAGTAAGTGACCACGTTCAGATGACCACGGCTGTTCCGCTGGTGGCAACCATCAGCATCGAGTTTGTGTTGCCGATGGTCTCATAGTCGATGTCGATGCCAACGATGGCATTGGCGCCCATGGCCTGTGCACGTTCCATCATCTCTCGCATCGATGTGTCCTTCGCCTCGCGCAGCACGCTCTCGTAGCTTCCTGAGCGTCCGCCCACGATGTCGCGTATGCCGGCAAAGAAGTCCTTCACAAAATTGGCACCGATAATGGTTTCTCCTGTCACCACGCCTTTGTATTCGCGGATGGTGCAGCCTTCAATGGTTGGGGTTGTTGATAGTATCATAATTCTCCTTTTTAGGTTTCTCTTATATATAGACGTATGAACACACGAAAATGTTGCATGCAACAGTGGAAAAAAGTGTTATTCATCATAAGGAGTTTCAGGTTTTTAGAAGCTCTAGACGATATCGCTATTCCTTTTTTCTTATTTTATAGAGACGGATTCGCTGGGTTCCTGTTCGGATGTATTTTCATAGCTACCCCTGCTTTTTTGTCTATTTCCTCCTTTTTCTGATAAAAATGTTGTATCTTTGCACACAAACAGACTTTGTGGCGCTCATGGCACAGAGGGATGGAAATCGTAAAAGACAAAAGACATGAAGAAGATACTATTGGTGGCCGTGCTGCTGGTGCAGTGCATCGTTGCGGCGGCTTCCGACAATGACGACCAGAATGTGAAGCGGCAATGCCTCGATGCACTTGTGCTGTTCATGCAGTATGCTCGCAGCATCTATACCGACTGCGGTGTGAATGCGCGTGGCGACAGCATCGGCTATTTCAAGGCGAAAGACGCCGGGCGCAGCACCGAGGACGGCGTGCGCACCAATGCCGACATAGCCATGGTCTGCGCCTTCGTCTGGCTTCATGACCGCAGTGAGGCTGTCTTGCGCGACAAGGCTCTGAAATCCCTGCGCTATGCCACGGCTACTCATCATGCCAACAAGCGGATGAAATGCACCGACGGGAAATACTGGGGTTCGATTGACGACCATTGGCAGTGGGAGAGCAGTCTGTGGGCCTATTCCGTGGCCCTGGCCGCTAAGTTTTTGGGCGAGGAACAAAGTGAACCCGTGAAGCGGGTGCTGGAAGCCGAGGCCGACAACGCCTTGCAGCGCCCTGTCCTGACGGGCTTCGAGGGCGACACGAAAGCCGAGGAAAACGGCTGGGATACCAATGTGCTGGCGGTTGCCGCTGCTTTTTATCCCCGTCATCCCCATGCCGGCCAGTGGCTGGAGAAGATGAAGCGCTTGGCCTTCAATTGCTATTCGGTCAGCGCCGACAGCGGCAACGCGCTATACGAAGGTGCGAACCTGTTTCCCGATTTTACCCTCCAGAACCACAACTATTTCCATACCTCCTATCAGAATGCCTGTCTTCAGGAACTGGCCGAAAGCATGCTGGCCAGTCCACGGCAATTCTTGAAGACCAAAGAATTGGTCCACCACTGGCAGGAAGTATGGGACGAGGTGCTTGTCCAACTGGCTTTGACCGACGGCGAACTGGCCATGCCCAACGGCAACGACTGGAGCATGTTCCTCTACGACCAGTTGCCAGCCTATGCCGCCATGGCCACCATCTTGAAGAATCCTGATGCGCTGATGCTGGAGTTGCGCTGTCTGGAACAACTCTTGAAGCGCCAGCTGACCACTTCCGACGGTTCCTATATGTTGCATCCCGACATCGGACCGCGGCGAATGGGCGTCACCGCCCATCGCGTCATGATGACCTATCTGATGCATCAGTATTATGGGACGAAGCGGCTAAAGGCCCCTTCGTGGGATGATTTCTGCCAAAGGATGGCCAAGACAAAGGTTTTCGGATGCCAGCAATTGGTGCGCACGCTTTCAAAAGAGCGCTTTGCGTGTTTTTCGTGGAGCGAGGGACTGAAAGACGCGACGGGCATCATCGTGCCGAATACGGTGGAGGATTCTAAGATTATCATTCCCTATAAATATAAAGGTACGGGCAATTTCCTGGGTTGTTATAACAATGCGCAGACCCGGCTGAGCGGAAAACCGCAGTTTACGACTACCGACAGCACCTTCCAGGTGCGTGGACGGCTGATGGCTGCCGGAGGAAAAGTAGCTCAGGATTTCACTTTTACCGCCGATGCCCATAATGCCGTCGTCGTGGAATATCAGTTGCAGGGCAACGATACCATCTTCGAGGAACGGGGCGGAACGGTGGCGGTTTCGGTGGATCCGTTCACAAAGACCGAGCGGACGCTTTATTATGAGGGCGGGCAGTTTGTCTCGGATGGCAGCCAGCTCCGTACGTTCCATTCCAATTGGGTGAATATCGACAACCGCATAGGCATCATCGCCATCGGCGAAAACAACGAGATGGCCTTCGGCGACCGTCAGCTTATCAACAGTATCCAGACGGCGCGGCTCTATCCTGCTTACAGCAATAGTCCCCGGCAGGCTTCTCAGGTAAAACGGAAATTTTACTATTTTACCGGCCAGACGGCTCAGGAGACGCAGCAAATGTTCCGAAGTCTCCAGTCCTCAAGCATTCCGTAGTTACAAACCCCTTGATATTACGTCTTTTAATATAATAATAAAACATTATAAATATGGTATATAATGAAATAGGAAAAACAGGTATGCGCGTCAGCAACCTCGGCTTTGGAGCCTCTTCGCTGGGTGGCGTGTTCCACGACATCCGCGAGGCCGAAGGCATCGAGGCTGTTCATACGGCAGTAGATAATGGCATCAACTTCATCGACGTGTCGCCCTATTATGGGCATCTGAAGGCCGAAATCGTGCTGGGCAAGGCTTTGAAGGAGATTCCGCGTGACAAGTATTATCTCTCCACGAAGGTGGGACGCTACGGGAAGGACGGTAAGAACTACTGGGACTATTCGGCCGAGCGCGTCACGGCGAGTGTCTATGAGAGTATGGAGCGCCTTAACATCGACTTCATCGACCTGATTAATGTGCACGATGTGGAGTTCCAGGGCGACCTGCCCGGCGGACTGCAGAAAGTTGTAGACGAGACTTTGCCTGCCCTGGTAAAGCTCCGCGAGAAGGGAGTGGTAGGTCATGTGGGCATCACCGACCTGCAGCCGGAGAATCTGAAATGGGTGATTGAGCACTCCGAGCCGGGAACGGTAGAGAGTGTGCTGTCGTTCTGCCATTATTGTCTGAACGACGAAATGCTGCTCGACTATCTGGATTTCTTCGAGCAGAACAACATCGGCGTCATCAATGCATCGCCGTTCTCCATGGGACTGCTCTCGCAGCGCGGGGCACCCGCCTGGCATCCGGCTCCCGAACCGCTGAAGGAAGCCTGCCGCAAGGCCACCGAATACTGCGACCAGCAGGGTTATCCCATCGACAAACTGGCCATACAGTACAGCACGGCGCTCAATCCGCGCATTGCCACCACCCTGTTCTCATCGGCCAATCCCAAGAACGTGCTGAAGAATATCGGTTATGTGAACGAGCCTTTCGATGCCCAGTTGGCACAGAAAGTTCAGGAAATCATTGGCGACCAAATGCGCGTCCGCTGGAAAAACACTTAAAAAGTGGAGAGTAAAGAATGAAGAGTGAAGAATTTTTCCCGATTATTGATGCGCATTCGCATCTTTGGCTGAAGCAGGATACCACGTGGAACGACCTGAAGATTAAGACATCTGAGGGTAACAGTTCGCGTTCCTTCTTCCTTGATCAGGAGGTGCAGATGCTGCCGCCGTTTATGATTGACGGGCGGAACTCGGCCGAGGTGTTCCTTTCCAATATGGACTACGCGCAGGTTTCGGCAGCCGTTGTCACACAAGAGTTTATCGACGGCATCCAAAACGACTATCTGATGGAGGTGCAGCGCCGCTGGCCCGACCGCTTTCTGGTCTGTGGCATGTGCGACTATTTCCGTCCGGGCTTTATCCGTCAGGCGGAATCGCTCATCCGTAACGGTTTCCGTGCCATCAAGATTCCGGCCCATCGGCTGCAACTTTCCGATAAGCGCATCATGATGACTTCTCCCGAAATGATGCAGATGTTCCACTTGATGGAAGACTGCGGCATCATCTTCAGCGTGGATTTGGCCGACGGTGATACCAACGTGGCTGAGATGAAGGAAATAATTCAGGAATGTCCGCGGCTGAAGATTGCCATCGGACATTTCGGGATGCCCACTACCGAACGCTGGCAGGAGCAGATCCGACTGGCGCGCAACGAGCATGTCTATATCGAGAGCGGCGGCATCACGTGGCTCTTCAATTCGGAGTTCTATCCTTTCCCGGGAGCCATCCGGGCCATCCGCGAGGCCATCGATATCTGCGGCATCGACAAACTGATGTGGGGCAGTGATTATCCGCGCACCATTACCGCCATCACCTACAGGATGTCGTACGATTTTGTCGTGAAGTCGGCGGAACTGACCGATGAGGAAAAAGGAAAGTTCTTAGGCGAAAATGCGCGCCACTTCTATGGTTTTAATAACCTGAAGAAGCTTCCTTATATAAAGAATATGTCAGAATAAATAAAGAAAAATGAAAGCAGTACAGATTACTGGCCTTGAAGAGATGGCCGTTGTAGAATTGGAAAAACCGGAAATCAAGAGCAATGAAGTGCTCTTGAAGATGAATTACGTGGGTTTCTGCGGCTCCGACCTCAGCACCTTCCTGGGCAAGAACCCGATGGTGAAGATGCCTGTTGTGCCTGGTCATGAGGTGTCGGCGGTTATTGAAGCTGTGGGCGATGAGGTGCCCGACGTGCTGAAACCCGGCATGCTGGTCACCGTGGATCCTTACAGCAACTGCGGCAAATGTGCTTCGTGCCGCCGCGAAAGGGCCAATGCCTGTGAACACAACGAGACGCTCGGCGTGCAGCGTTGGGGTGCCATGCGCGAATACTATGCCATGCCCTGGCAGAAGATTATCCCGGCCGAGGGACTTACCGAGAAGGAGATTGCCCTGATTGAGCCGATGAGCGTGGGATTCCATGCCGTCAACCGTGCCGAAGTAACCGATATAGATGTGGTGATGGTGATTGGTTGCGGCATGATTGGTATTGGTGCGATTGTTCGTGCCAGCCTGCGCGGTGCCACGGTGATTGCCACAGATTTGGATGACGATAAGCTGGAGCTGGCCAAGCGGATGGGTGCCACCTATGTGGTGAATACTGCCAAGGAAGATCTGCATGCACGGCTGGACGAGATTACCGGCGGACTCGGACCCGATGTGGTCATCGAAGCAGTAGGTTCTCCCTTCACGCAGAACCAGGCTATTAATGAGGTGGCTTTCACGGGCCGTGTGGTTTTCATCGGTTATGCCAAGGCCGGCACCGAGTTTATTACCAAACTCTTCGTGCAGAAAGAACTGGATATCCGCGGTTCGCGCAATGCCAAGCCGGCCGATTTCCGTGCTGTCATTCACTATATGCAGCACCATCCCGACTATCCAAAGGAAGAACTGATCTCTGCCGTAGCCACGCCCGACACCGCCTTCGATGCCATGAAGCAGTGGGCCGCCGCTCCCGCCAAGGTGTTCCGCATCCTTGTAGGATTCTAATGACAGCGTAGAGAATGAAAGATTCCTTTCTTCACGATTTAGAGCATCACGACATAAAGCCCACCGCCACGCGGCTGCTCATACTTGAGCAGCTGCACCGTGGCGATGAGATGCTGTCGTTGCCACGGTTGGAACAATTGTTGCCAACCGTTGATAAAAGCACCATATCCCGCACACTTACCCTTTTCCTCCTTCACGGGCTTATCCATGCAGTGGATGACGGCAGCGGGGCGTTGAAATACAACGTCAGCCACCACGACTGTGAAGACGACCACGACGATGAGGAAGAGCACACCCATTTCTATTGCACCCGTTGTCACCGCACCTTCTGCCTGAAACAGATTCAGGTGCCTGCCGTGCAATTGCCCGACGGTTTCCGGTTGGAAAGTGTCAACTATGTGCTGAAGGGACTTTGTCCAGAGTGCTCTTTATCACCAGTCCTGCTAAGGTAAAACCGAAGATGGCCGTGATGTGGGCAATGGAGCCGTTCACCTGTACCTTATTAAATAATAAGGATTCAGAACCGTCATCGACGCCCTTGTTCGTCAGCAGTTCATCGGAGAAGACACACTGGAACTTCTTTGCCGGGAACCGCTTTGCCCGTTTGAACTTGTTGCGCAGGGCACGTGCCAAAGGGTCGCCCTTCACCTTCCAGAACTCCGCCACCTGAATCCTGGTGGGGTCCATCTTTAGCGCGGCACCCATCGAAGAGTAGAATTTGGCCTTCGTACGGCATGCCATTTCTATCAGCAGCATCTTGTCGCTGAGCGAGTCGATGGCGTCGATGATATAATCGTAGTCGTCCAGATGGAACTCATTGGCCGTTTCTTCCGTGAAGATATTCTCAATGGCAGTGATTTCGGCATGGGGATTGATGGTAAGCAATCGTTCCTTCAGCGCCTCCACCTTCACGCGCCCCACGGATTCCGTGGTAGCCATCAGCTGGCGGTTGATATTAGATACGGCCACGCGGTCGCTATCCACAATGGTGAGATGACGGATTCCCGTGCGCACCAGACTCTCAGCGCACCAGGAGCCAACGCCCCCCACGCCAAAGAGAATAACTTTGGCTGCTGCAATCCGCTCCATGGCTTCATCGCCCATGAGCAATCGCGCCCTTTTCAGTATTTCCTGTTCACTTATCACTTGTCACTTCACAAAGATTCCGCTGCGAAGTTACAAAAAAAACGGCAAAACCGCAAATAAATCTCGTGATGATTGCCGCATGGAGGGATTTCCCCGCAAACTATAGGGTTATAAGAACCCCACTTTAGGAAGATTCCTTTTGAAATCTCTTGGAAAATGCCGTTCTTTGCAGCGTAAAGTTACTCCTCGACTTCAATATATGCCTTGAAAAAGGACTCCGACGGGAATTTCAGCAATGGAATTCCCGTTTTTTGGACAGTTTTTTCGGCCTTTTCTTTGTTTTGTCCATAATCGGTTTTGTTGTCCATTATACTTCAGCGAAAATTTCTCTTATTTCTTTCATGCTATCAAAATCCGTCATACCTTTGCATCGTCAAAACAAAAAAATGACAAAAGTAATAAACAAAAAAATAACAACAATTAAAAAACAAAAGTAAAATGAAAAAGGTATTTTTAATCGCAGCAATGATTGTAGCAACTCTTAGTGTTAACGCTCAGGCAGAACCGGGTTCTCTGACCATCCAGCCACATGTCGGTGGATCAGCAGGTATGTTCACCAATGCTGAAGCAACAAAACTTGACGGAGCATCCATAGACCTTGAAAGAGATGCTAACGGCGGCGGCATTATCGGTGTGGAACTCGAATATCAGGTAGCTAAACGATTGGGAATCGCAGCCGGTGTGAACTATATGCAAGCTGGTACCGCTTGGAAGGATGTTGACAAAAACGGCTATAAATATAAGGATATGAAGCTTGAGACGGGTTGTGTGTCTGTTCCCGTTGTAGCAAACTTCTACCTCTGCAAGGGACTCGCCCTGAAGTCGGGTGTACAGTTCAACTTCCTGACCGATGCCAAGCTCAAGCTTACTGAAGAGAAAAAGGAAGGTAACTTCACCACCGATGTCAAGTACGACAAAAAGGTCACGGACAGCTTTAATAAGTTCGAAGTAGCCATTCCCGTAGGTCTCTCTTACGAGTTCAAGGTGCCCATCGTCATCGACTTCCGCTATAACATCGGTCTTACCAAGATCAACAAGGACGACATCTTCAAGGACAGGAACTGCAAGAGCCACACCTGCACATTAACCGTAGGCTACAAGTTTAAACTCTAATAGATTTCATCTTTTTTACACTATATTCTAATCTTCTTATTAAATCAAGCGCCGGCAGATGGGAATCTGCCGGCGTAATTTTTTTCAACCTTCTCCAGGTGAAGTTTGTGTTTAGAAAAACATCATGGGCAGTGAGTTCCTCTGTTTCTGCTGGAGCTCATTTTTCATTCGTGCTATGGCAGTCTTGAAGAAGAAAGCAGCAAGGTGTTCGTCGGTTCCTTCTGTTCTGATTATTTTATGGGCGGAGATATATTCAGCACGGTCTTTTAGCTCGATAATCAGCAGCGGATGACCTGCGCGTTGCAGAATGAAGTTCGACAACAGGCGCCCCGTCCTGCCGTTACCGTCGCGGAAAGGATGCAGATATTCGAAATATCCATGCCATTTGGCAGCAACAATCATTGGGTGCAGTCCGCTGGCGATAGCCTTTTCGGTGGAGGCCATCAGTGATGGAACCTGGGCAATCAGCGTTTCATGGTTGCCAAAGACGGTATCGCCGGCAGCCATGTCTTCCGTAGTGTATTCGCCGGCTACAGCTCCGGGGGCGCGATAGGCGAGTGTGTGCTCCGTTACCAGACGGTTTATCTCTTTGAGAAGGACTTCATCAAAAGGCTGGTCGAGATGCCCGACCATGTAGTCGAAAGCCCTGAAATGGTCAGCCATTTCCGTACACTCCAACAATGAGCGCCCTACAGGAATCATCGCCATGCCCTGTTCAAGGAGAATCCTCGTGTCGTCAATCGTAAACGAGTTTCCCTCTATGGCACACGAATGGGCGGAAAACAATATTTCGTTGTATTCCATCCATTGCTCACGGCTCATCTTATCAGCTATCTTTTCCTGATATTCCTTCCGTATCTGCTCGTATGCTTCAATTTCCTTTTCAAACATCGCCGCAAATATACACAAAAATCATCATATACGAAAGAAATCGGCATTTATTTCTGTCTGGTTACTAAATATCGGGAGACAATGAAAATTAATCTATTCTATTGAAAATTGTCCTGAAATTTGATGGCGTTATTGCAGACTGTGGGATTAAAAAAGGAGGGGATGGAAAAGAAATAATAGGGATTTTGCGAGCAAACAATAGGCTTTTCACGCTGAAATAATAATGATTTGCCAGGCAAATAATAGGGAATTGAAGAGTGATTAGGGCCTAATTACAAAGCAAAACCCTATCTTTTGCAAATGAAAAGATAGGGTTTTGCTGAGCGGAAAAATAGTAATTTTATGACTTTTATAGGACTTAAACTAATTGCTCCCTCCCTCTAGGGAGGGCTGGGGTGGGTCCGTAGGTCTTCTTTGAAGCATACAACAAGGTTACGGAAGCCGGGAATCGCCCGCCATCCGTGAATCACCCTCCACGCTTCTGCTGTCGGATTTTTTTCGTAATCTCGTTGTGTTCTTTCATGATTTTTCTTTTGTTTTTGCCTGCAAAGATAGTGCGCGAGCGACCAGTGAGTTTGGACGCAAGCCGACTTTTATGCCGGACTGTACATAAAAAATCTCGCCGCAAGAACAATCCTGCAGCGAGATCCAAAAGTAATCTATAATCAACAATCAATAACTGTTTTCTTGTTGTTTAGTCGTCCATCCCGATGAGAACACCCTGCTGGTTGAACTTCAGTTCGAGGTTGTTCGACAGCTCTACATCATATCCGTGACGCTCCTTGTCGATTTTTGTGATGAAGGTGTCGGGGAAGTTGGCCTTCACATAGTTCTGGATGGTTTCGGGAATGATGGCTGCGGGGACGGCTGCCAAGTTGCAGTCTACTTTGTCCCAGGTTCCGTCTTTGCGGAAATCAATCTGTGTCCCGTCGTTCAGGTGACACTCGTAGGTGTTCCAGTCCTTTGCGGCAAACAGGATTGTCTTACCTTGGAAATTGTTCTGTACGAATGTCTTGGCGGCTGCAGGCAGCTTCTCTACTGGAATGGGCTTGTCATCAGCAAGACATGGATTAGAAACCATGAGGCAAACAAGTGCCATCGCTAACATTTTCGCGTTTTTTAAAAAGGATTTTGCTTTCATAATTTTCTTTATTTTAAGTTCATAATTTTAATGTTTGTCTGTGGGAACGTTTTGTCCTTTTGACATTGCAAAGATAGTGCATAAAAGTGCCGGTCGCAACTTTCTTGCTCTTTTTCTTTCATGTTTGTATAGACAGGCAGCCCGATAATGGACAAAACGGGGAAGGCGCCTTTTTTTTTGTCCAATGTCATCAAAAAAAGCAAGCTCTTTTTTGGTTTTGTCCTCACTTAATCGTACCTTTGTAGAAGGTACTTGCGTTGACAAAGCAAATTAAAACAAGTTTTATTTGGTTTTGTCCTCACTTATCGTACCTTTGTAGAAGGTACTTACGTTCGACAAATCAAAAAAAGCAAGCTTTGTTTTGGATTTGTGCTCACTAAATCGTACCTTTGTAGAAGGTACTTACGTTCGACAAATCAAAAAAAAGCAAGCTCTTTTTTGGTTTTGTCCTCACTTAATCGTACCTTTGCAACGAAATGCAAGAAGATTTTGACATCAGGCAACAGCAGCTTTCGGCAGAAAAGGATTTCGAAAACGCCCTGCGACCTCTGCGCTTCTCTGACTTCAGCGGACAGAAGAAGGTAGTGGAGAATCTCGAGGTGTTTGTGGAGGCTGCCAAATATCGCGGCGAACCGCTCGACCATACGCTCCTGCACGGTCCTCCGGGACTGGGTAAGACAACCCTGTCGAACATCATTGCCAACGAACTGGGGGTGGGATTCAAGATTACCAGCGGTCCGGTGCTCGACAAGCCTGGCGACCTGGCAGGCATCCTGACCTCGCTGGAGCCCAACGACGTGCTCTTCATCGACGAGATTCACCGCTTGTCGCCCGTAGTGGAGGAATATCTTTATTCCGCCATGGAAGACTATCGCATCGACATCATGATCGACAAAGGTCCATCGGCACGAAGCATCCAGATTGACCTGAATCCCTTCACGCTTGTTGGAGCCACCACGCGTAGCGGCATGCTGACGGCCCCCCTCCGTGCCCGTTTCGGCATCAATATGCACCTGGAATACTACGAGCCCGACACGCTGAAGAAGATTATCATGCGCTCGGCAAGCATCCTGCGCGTTCCCATCAACGACGATGCCGCAGTGGAGATTGCCAGCCGTTCGCGCGGAACGCCCCGTATTGCCAACGCGCTGCTGCGCCGTGTGCGCGACTTTGCCCAGGTGAAGGGTAACGGCAGCATCGACCTGAAGATTGCCCACGTGGCCCTTGAGGCGCTGAACATCGACCAGTATGGACTCGACGAGATAGACAACAAGATTCTGCTGACCATCATCGACAAGTTCAAAGGCGGTCCTGTTGGTCTGACCACTATCGGCACTGCCATCGGCGAGGATGCCGGCACTATAGAAGATGTATATGAGCCGTTCCTCATCATGGAAGGATTCATCAAGCGCACGCCCCGAGGTCGAATGGCCACCGAACTGGCCTACAAGCACTTCGGCCGCAATCCCTACAAGGGTAACATCATGGAGCCCTCGCTGTTTGAGTAAAAAGAGAGTGTTATAACGCCATCCCGTCATAACGCCATAAAGAAAGAATATTAACACCAAACCCAAAAGAAGAAAATGAAGAAAATGCTAATCACACTCGCCTTGATGCTTATGAGCATCGGCGGGTTCGCACAAACCGCTCAGGAGATTATCAACAGCTATAAGGACAATCCCGGCGTAGGGTTTGTCGAGCTGAACAAAATGATGATAAACCTGGCTTCGGCAGCCGCTAAGACCGAAGCTGAGAAAGAAGCGCTGAAGAGCGTCGACAGCATCACCATGGGTATTATCAATACCGACGAACTGGCCGATGAAATAGGCAAGAAACTGGAGGTGCTCGAGAAACAAGGCTACGGAAAGATGGATGCCTCGAAAGAAGACGTCAAGGCCAAGGTCTACGCCAAGGGCGAGGAGAACTACCTCACGGAAGTAGTGATACTGGCCAAGGCCGAGGGCCACAATGTCATCTCGCTCATCAAGGGTAAGATAAACAGCGAACAGGTTGGCTCGCTGGTAAAATAACCACATCCCTCAAAACGGCAGACAAGATGCGCATAGCAGCATTCACAGGAAGTTTCGACCCCTTCACGACAGGGCACGACGACATTCTCAGGCGCGCCCTGCCGCTCTTCGACCGCATCGTCATCGGTGTGGGCTACAATGAGCACAAGCAGTATATGGAGCCCACCGAAGAACGGTGCCGCAGAATCAGCAGTTACTATGCCGATGAGCCGCGGGTGGAGGTGGTGGCCTACAACGACCTCACCATCGACTTCTGCCAGCGCGTCGGCGCAAAGTTCATCATCAAGGGCGTGCGCTCGCTGAAAGACTTTGAATACGAGCAGGAAATGGCCGAAATCAACCGTCGGCTGAGCGGTGTAGAGACAGTGTGCCTCTTCGCTTCGCCCGAACTGGCCCACGTCAGTTCATCGATGGTGCGCGAACTGAAGCACTTCGGCAAAGACATCAGCGCATTCCTTCCAACACCTGTCACCTGTCACCCAACACCCGAACAATGATTACCTATCAGGCAGAAAACGTGCGGTTCCCCAATATCAAGAAGAGGGAAACCACGGCTTGGATCAAGGCCGTGGCCGCCTCGTATGGCAAGAAGGTAGGCGAAATTGGCTACCTGTTTTGCGACGACGAAAAGATTCTCGAGGTGAACCGGGAATATCTGGGCCACGACTATTACACCGACATCATCACCTTCGACTACGACGAAGGCGAAACGTTGAATGGCGACATCGTCATCTCGCTCGACACCATCCGCTCGAATGCCGAATTGTTCCATAAGGACTACGACGAAGAGCTGCACCGCGTAATCATCCACGGCGTGCTCCACCTCTGCGGCATCAACGACAAGGGGCCCGGCGAGCGCGAAATCATGGAAGCCGCCGAAGACCGTGCCCTGTCCATGCGGTCCTCTAAATAATAACGTCATCCCGTTATAACGACATGCCGTCATGCCGTTATAACGAAAGCCCTTATTCCAGCGTTTTGCGGTTGGCAAGATAGACTCCCAGCAGAATCAGCATGCTGCCGGCATAGGCCATCGCCGTCATCGGCTCGTTGAGGAAAAGCGCCGAGGCTATCACCGTGGTGATGGGATTCAGATATACGTAGTTGCTGGTGCGCAGGGCGCCTATCTTCTTCACGGCCACGCTCCACCACAGGAAACAAAGAAACGAGGCCACCACCGAAAGGAATATCAGGTTCATCCATACTGCCGGTTGCTGGAAGCGCTCCAGCGGAAACTGCCACGGATTGAGGAGGAACATGGGCAGCACGGTCAGGATGCCATAGAAAAACACTTTGCGCGTGATGAACGTGGCACTATAGCGAACCGAAACCTTTTTTATTACCAGACTGTAAACACCCCAGCAGAAGGCTGCGGTGAGCGCCAGGAGGTCGCCCAACGGATTCAGTTTCAGCACGAAATGGCCGTTGTAGATAACCATTCCCACACCGAACAGCGCTATCAGGCTGCCCACCCATCCCATCAGGGGGACGGGAATGGGCTTTGTGCCAAAGAGCGACAACAGGGGGGATGAAGCCAGGAGCGAGGTGATGAGCGGAGCCGTGCATACGATGAATGCCACATTGTTGACATACGAAAGTCCGATGGCGGTATTCTCGGCAACGAAGTATAGCGAACCGCCCACCAGTCCCAAGATGAGGAACAGCAGTTCGTCGCGCCAGGAATCGCTCCAGAGCCGGCGGGGCGAGATGGTCCAGATGCAGAGATAGGCCACGATGAAGCGTAGCAGGAATATCTCCATCGGCTGCAGCCCGTGTTGCAGCAACACCTTGGTGTTGACGAACGTCACGCCCCAGATGGCAATAATGGCGATGGCCAGTAAGTGGTAGCCCAGATTCTTCATCACTCTTCTGTAGCCATGCGGCGAAGCAGTTCCACCAGCACCTTCCAGATGTTCTCGATGGTGGAAATCTCAACGCGCTCGTTGGTGGAGTGGGGTTCTAGGATACGTGGACCGATGGGGATGATCTGGATGCCGGGGAAACGCTCCACGAAGTAGCCCATTTCCATGACGAAGTGCATCTCCACCTTGCGCGGGCGGAATCCGAGAACATCCACGAAGGTCTGCTCGACCAGTTGCATGAACGGACTGTCGGTGCGCTCCTGCCAGGCAGGTGTGGACATCACGATTTCGCTGCTGCCGCCCTGTTCGCTGATGGTACGGGCAATGGCCTGACCGGTCTGGAACATCGTCTCGTCGATGAACGAACGGGTGTGGGTGGTCAGATGGAAATGGTCGCTCTCTGTGCGGATGACTCCGATATTGTTCGATGTCTCTACCGTTCCCTCCATCCGCTCGCTCATCTTGATGACGCCGTATGGGATGGCGTCAACGGCGCGGAGCAATGCCTCCACGCTCTGAGTCTGGATAATGGTCTCGGGTTTTTCGTCCAGCGGCTGGAACTTTGGCTCCTGCGCATACGCTTTTTTCTCTACGCCGGACTGACGGATGCCCACTATTGCCGTAGCCCGCGAAGGGATGGAGGCATTGGCCTCGCCTGCGGTGATTTCTGCAATTACCATCGAGGGGTCGTCGTCAAGCATCTGCCTAAGCAGCAGACAGATGTCCTTAACGGCACTGTTGCGCCCCTTGTTGATGTCGACTCCAGAATGACCGCCCGGACCGCTGTAGATGCTCACCTTATTATATAATATATCTTTGGGGGCAGCATTCCGCTTCAAAGGCAGCGAGTGGTTCTGCAGATAAGCGCCTGCAGCACCGGTGGTGATGGTGTCGTAGTCCTCTGAGTCAAGGTCGATCATCCGGCGGCCTGTCACGAAGTCAGGTGCCACATTGGCTGCTCCCGTCATACCGTCTTCCTCGTTGGTGGTGACGAAAAGCTCCAGTGGACCATGCTCTAGCGTCGTGCTAGCCATCACGGCAAGCGCCATGCAGAGTCCCATGCCGTTGTCGGCACCCAGCGATGTGCCGCGGGCCTTCATCCATCCGTTGTCAACGTAAGCCTCGATAGGGTCGGTGAGGGGATTGAATTCCTTGCCTTCATCGGCCACACATACCATGTCCATATGGGCATGAAGCACGGTGACGGGTGCCTTTTCGTGTCCCGTAGTGCCGGCTTTGCTTATGAGCATACAGTTGTGGGCATCGCGCTTGTAATTCAGTTGGTGATTCTCAGCATACTGGCAGAGCCAGTCGGCCACTCGTTCCTCGTGCCACGAAGGGCGGGGAACTTGGTTCAGTTCCTTGAATAGCTGGAAAACGGTATTTGTCATATACTTGTGTAATTTTAGAATATTTGTTTCGTGATGAGCAGCACATGGTCTTTCTCGCCAAGCGTTGTGGCAAAGATATAGGTGTCGCCGCCGTCGGCAAGTTTCAGCCGTTTGCGCAACTCTGCTACCGAAAGTGGGAAGTTCCTAACGGTGATGTTGGCTTTGGTGAGTCCGCCGATGACATGTTTCAGTTCTTTCTTGTTCATCGAGGTGACCTGTTCAATCTGGAATTTGCGCCCCGGGAAGTCAGGAATGAACTGCGGCGAAAGGAAAAGATGACTGTTGCTGCCAGTTGGCTGCACCCCAAAGCGGTCGGCCACTTCGGCAAAGCATCCGGCTTTCATGATAGAGGCATTGGGCTCGTAGAGGAAATCCCTCTCCCGCAGGGCGGGGAAAAGGGGGATGGAAAGGTTGTCGTTTGATGGGATAAACTCGAACAACTCTGTTTCGGTATCGTGCCTGATGTTCGCGCAAACTACGCGCAGAGATGCTGCGGGGTTCTTCGCCAGCACCAGCAGCAGTTCCTTGCATTCGTTGTCAACGCTGACGATATGCACCTCAACTACTTCTCCCAAATCATCCACGGCTTTGTGCCAGTCGAGCATGGGAGAGAGTTTTATCATCACCCGTCTGGCTTTTTCCAAAAGCAGGTCTTTCAAGGCCACCACGTCGGGCGTGCAGTCGCTGATGGCATAGGTCTTTTTCCCGTTCTCATCGCGACGGGCAGGGTCGAGGTAAATTGTCCGAGGCGATGGTGGATGGAAAGGAGATGGCAGGTTTTTCAGGTATTCAACGCCGTCACCGCAAACCACCTCCGTGTTTTCTAATCCTAACAGCTGGAAATTGTGGCGGGCCGCCTCGCATAGGTGGGGCTGCCGTTCCACATAGACAGCCTTCTGGAAACCGCGCGCCATATATGAGAAGTCAACGCCGAAGCCTCCCGTCAGGTCGATGACAGTTGAGGGTGATGGGTCTAGCACCTTAGCTTTATATTTCGCTGTGGCTTCACTCGAGCATTGTTCCATGGATAGGCGGGGCGGATAGACGATACCGTCGGTGGCTGCCCACTCTGGCAGTTTCGTGCATGCCGTCTGCCATCCTGCTATCTGCTGCAAAGCCTGTTGCATGTCGATATTAGGATAGCGGGCAGCCTGCAATGCCAGTTGCCTCACGTCATCATTCCGATGCTCGCGGATAAACTCTTCCAGCTTCGTCTCCATTTATTACTTTTCACTCTTCACTTATCACTATTCGCCCCCTCCCTCATAGGGAGGGCTGGGGTGGGTCTCTTTTTTTTTATTTCAGTTTCATCCCCATGTGATACATGATGAAGCCATAGATGTCGGCCTGCTCTTCGAGCTGCTTGCTCAGCGGTTTGCCGCCGCCATGGCCTGCCTTAGAGTCGATACGTATCAGCACGGGGTCGGTGCCGGCCTGGCATTCCTGAAGTGTTGCGGCAAACTTGAAGGAATGAGCGGGAACCACACGGTCGTCGTGGTCGGCCGTGGTGACCAGCGTAGCCGGATATTTCGTGCCAGGCTTCAGGTTGTGCAGCGGAGAATAGCCGCGCAGGTATTCGAACATTTCGGGTGAATCCTCTGATGTTCCGTAGTCGGGTGCCCAGTTCCAGCCGATGGTAAACTTATGGTAACGGAGCATGTCCATGACGCCCACCTGGGGAATGCAGACACGGAACAGGTCGGGGCGCTGCGTCATACAGGCACCCACCAACAGTCCGCCGTTGCTGCCGCCCACGATGGCCATCTTCTCACTTGAGGAATATTTCTCGCGGATGAGCCATTCGGCAGCAGCGATGAAATCGTCGAAAACATTCTGCTTCTGCATCTTCGTTCCGGCCAAATGCCAGGCCTCGCCATACTCTGAACCGCCGCGCAGGTTGGTCTGGGCATAGATGCCGCCAGCCTCCAGGAACGGAATGCGAGTGCTGGAGAAACCGGGCGTCAGTGAAATGTTGAAGCCGCCGTAGCCATATAGATAGACGGGATTCTTGCCGTTGCGCTTGAGTCCTTTCTTATAGGTAAGGAACATCGGGATTAGTGTGCCGTCCTTGCTCGGGTAGAACACCTGTTCGGTGGTGTAGCCGTTCAGGTTGAAGTTCACCTTCGGGGCAGCGTAGAGCGTGCTCTTGTTTTCGTTCAAGTCGTAGCGGTAGATGGTTCCGGGAACAGTGAACGACGTGAAGGTGTAAAAACATTCAGGTTCATCCTTTTCGCCGCCGAAACCGACACTGCCCACCGAAGGCAGTTTCACTTCGTGGAGCCGCTTGCCCTCAAGTGAATATACGAAAGGATGGTCGGAAGCATCCTTGCTATAGGTGAGCACCATCTTTTCGGCGATGACCGAAACATCGGTCAGCACATCCTGGCCCTCACTTACCAGCTCTTTCCAGTCCCTGATGCCCGGCGATTTCACATTGGCAGTCATCAGGCGGTTCTTGGGCGCGCCCTCGTTGGTCATGATGAGAATCTGGTCGCCGATAACCTCTACCGGCATGTATTCATAGTCCATCGAGGAAGTCATCTGGATGAATTGCGAGTTGGGCTGGCGCAGGTCTCTCACATAGAGGTTGTTGCCCTGACGCTCACCGCTTTCGAAAAGGAACATCACCGTTTCCTCCTTGTTCACGCTGACGCTGTAGAAACGTTTCGGGAAAGCGGGATTCTGATAGAACAGCACATCCTCGCTCTGCGGTGTTCCCATCTTGTGGTAGTAGATTTTCTGAACCTCGTTCACATTCGAGAACTCCTTTCCTGCCACGGGCGCGTCGTAGCTGCTATAGAAGAATCCGTCGCCCTGCCAGGTGGCTCCCGAGAACTTTGCCCATTCAATATGGTCGTCCAGGAGTTTGCCTGTTGCCACATCGAGCACGTAAAACTCCTGCCAGTCGCTTCCCGAGCGGGAGATGGCGTAGGCCATATAGCGCCCGTCGTGCGAGAAATATATGCCTTTCAGTGCCACCGTTCCGTCAGAAGAAAGGGTGTTCGGGTCGAGGAACACGCGCTGTTCGCCGTCAAGCCGGTCCATTGTGTATAGCACACTCTGGTTCTGCAGTCCGTTATTCTTGTAGATATACCACTGTCCGTGCTTCTTGAATGGCGTGCCCACCTTCTCGTAGTTGGCCACTTCTTTCAGCCTTTTCAGCAGTTTTGCGCGGAAAGGAATCTTCTGCAGGAAGGCGTTGGTCACCTTGTTCTCTGCTTCCACCCACTGGGCTGTCAGTTCGGCAGTATCGTTTTCCAACGGGCGGAAGGGGTCGGCCACCTTCACGCCAAAATATTCATCCACCGTATTGTCCTTGGGCGCGGCGGGATAGCGCGTCTGGGCATGAGCGGAAAGTGTAGCAAAAACCATGACGGAAATAAGAAAAAGTTTGTTCATAATTGGCAAATAATTGATTTTGACCACAAAGATAAATAAAAAAAGCCACTATAAAATATGATTTAAGATTTATTTATTATCTTTGCATCGGAAATTAGAAAAAACAATGACCCATGAAACAACTTGACGCTTTCGTTAAAAAACTGAGACCGCTTGCCGATAAGCTGAAACCGTTTACCGAGAAAGTGAAACCCGTGGCAGACAAGACGAACCGATTCTTCCAGAAGTTCGGCCCCCATGCCCTTACTCATTTCATTTGGGCTCTCGCCGCCATTGTGGCTTTTTTTGTCGGACTGATGTGGGGGAGCAACGTGACCTCGCCCAAGCGGATGGCCTATTATCAGAAACTTGGCATCACCGAAGTGCTCGACAGTTTTACGGCCGTGATGCCAGAAGGCGCCCAGGTCATTGCACGTTTCAACGACGACCGCCACTCGCTCTACTATCTGAAAAGCGGCCATCTGATGCGGTTCAATGCGGTGAGCAAGATGCTCGACGAGGTGGAGCCGCAGAAACTGAACGCAAATATCAACATCTACTATGACGATAACGACGACCAGTCGGGAATCATCACCGCAAAGCTTTCGAAAGACGAGAAGTTCATTCTGATGACGGCCGTCACGCAGATGCGTACGAAATCGGACGAACCGCTGAAGACCGCCAACTACCAGTTGAATACCGAAAGCCTTAATCTGTTGGGTTACGACGGAAGAATGCTCGACCCGGTTCCCGTGAAGAAAGACTCGCTGAAGGTGCAGAAGAAGACCTACAAGCCACAGGCTGAGAAAGCTTCAGAGGAAGGAGCCAGTGCTGCTACCGAAAGTTCAGCCGAGTCACCGGCACCATCTGCCCCTGCAACTGAGCCTGCTCCCGCTGCTCCGGCACCTTCGAATGGCGGAGAGAAACCTGCCGCCGAGTCGTCACACGGACAAGAGAACGTCGTTGTTCCGGCTCAGTAAAGCCGGAACATACGTTCCATCATCTGCCATTTCTGGTCGCTGGTGGCCTGTGCGTCACACTGTTGGAAAGCGGCCACATATTCCTCCCACTCCTGCTGACGGGGCAGCGTGGCCAGTCGTGCCATGGCCTCGTCCCAGTTGAAGTCGAGCGGCGTGTCGCAAATCATCACCAGCCGCGGGCCGGCAATATAGATTTCCATCTCGAGTATGCCCACCTGGCGGATTCCGTCGAGAATCTCGCGCCAGGCTTTCGCTTCGCTATGGGCCTCCTTGTATTTCTTTATCAGTTCGGGGTTGTCTTTCAACTCCATGGTCTGCACGTAGCGTTTCACGGGCTGACCATAGTCGCGTGTTCTGTATCCTTCCATATAAAAAACAATTAATAATCTCCCAATCCACCGAGTTTATTGGCCATCCAAACGGTCATGCATGCCGTGCCGCGATGGTTCCATGCATAGTAGGGTATCAGACGGAGCTGTACCTTCTTTGAACCTACGGCGCCGTCGGTGCCGAGAGTGGCTTCCTGGGCCGTTGCCGTCAGTGCTTTCACGGTGAACTGGCGGGCGGGCGACGATGGAATCTGGCATTCGGTGTTCTGTATTTCAATGTCGGAAACCTGTAGCGGCTGACCATTGCTGAGCAGCAGATGGCGCAGGTTGATGCCGGCATTGTCCTTGTCTTCGGCGCAATATACCAGCGGACCGCGCTCTACGGCCACCTTTCCAAGGTCGTCGGTCACTTTCCGGTTAGCCTTCACCAATCGTGGCTCCATGTCGAAATGCAGGCTCACCACGTCGCCCTTCTTCCATTTCCGGTCGATGACTACGTAGCCGTTCTGGTCGGCGATGGTTAGCGGTTTGCCGTTTATTTTTACGGAATAGCCCAACTGTTTTCCGTCGGCAAACTCGTAGAGGTCGCTGGGCACCACCTGACCGCGCACCCAACCGGGAATGCGAAGCATCAGTTTGAAGGCCGAAGTCTTGGTTCCCGTCACCTTCAACTGGATGTCACCGTCCCAAGGATAGTCGGTGGTCTGCTGCAAACTGACGTCTTTCCCGTTCACATTCACCGTAGCCTTGTTGCCCATATAGAGGTTCACGTAGAGGCGGTCGTCTTTCACGGCATAGATGTAACCGGGAACCGATGGGATGAAACGGCAGAGGTTGCTGGGACAGCAGGCACATCCGAACCACGGCTGGCGCGTGGTGTTGTTGTCGGCATTGAAGGCAAACTTTGCATCGCTCTCCAGCGGGTTGGGATAGAAGAAGCGGCCGCCGTCCATCGACATTCCGCTGATGACGCCGTTGTAGAGCGTACGCTCCAGACAGTCGAAGTATTTGGCATCGCCGTGGAGCAGGAACATACGGTAGTTCAGGTACACCTGGGCAATGGCGGCACAGGTTTCATTGTAGGCCGTCAGGTTGGGCAGCTCGTAGTCGGCGCCGAAGGCCTCGCCATTATGCCGTGCGCCCACGCCGCCCGTCAGATAGTATTTTCGTTCCACGATATTCTTCCAGATGGCATCGATGGCACGCAGATAGGCCGAGTCGCCTGTCAGTGCAGCCACGTCGGCCATGCCGGCATACATATATCCGGCGCGTACGGCATGTCCCCAGGCTTCCTTTTGGTCGGCCACGGGTTTGTCGCTCTGCGAATAGACGTTTCGGATGGTGGTCTTTCCGCGCTCGTCGAGGAAGAATTTAGCCTCGTCGAGATACTGCTGCGCCTTAGGCTTTAAATCCTTCAGCGCCGGGGTAGAGTTGATGAGCACATACAGGCGGGCCAGTGCCATCTCGGCAATCTGATGGCCGGGAACCACGCAGGCCTGCCCTTCCTTCCTGCCCACCTCACGACATACGCAGTCGGCATAGCGCACGGCAATGTCGAGGAACTTCCGGCTCTGGGTGGCCTGATAGTGGGCACAGGCGGCATCCACCATGTGTCCCAGGTTATATAGTTCGTGCGAGAGCACCTCTTCGCTCAGCCATCGCTTGTCGCCGGCCCAGCTGTGGGGATGCCACGGATTCATGGTGCGGGGCGTATAGAGATAGCCGTCGGGTTCCTGCGCCTTGCCCACAATGTCGAGCACCGAGTCCATATAGTTTACGAGCCGTGCGCGCTCGGCCTTGTTCTGCATGGTCATCAGCATATAGCTGGCTCCCTCGACGGTCTTATACACGTCGGTATCGTCGAACGAGAACCCCGAGGGGGGATAGTCGGGCGATGGATGCTGGCACTGCACGAAGTTTTTGTAGCGGCCTTCGCTCTCGCATTTCGAGAAAGCCAGCGGTACGGTAACCTCGCGGGCGGCCTTCAGGCGCTGTCCCCAGAAGGTGCCATCGGTTACGCTGACGGCGGTGAAAGGAACGGGAGTGAAAGGATAGCCCGACTGGGCCGTTGCTGCCGAAAACGTGGTGGCAGCAAAAAGGATTGCAGAAAGAATTCTTTTCATTGGTGCATGTTTTGTAGATTTTCTGCAAAGTTACGACTTAGTGAGGACAAAACAAAACAAAAGCTTGCTTTTTTTTGGTTTGTCGAGCGGGAGTAACTTCACGGAGGAACGACGTAAAGGTACGATTAAATGAGCGAAATACAAATTATCGAGTCAGGAAATCCAAAAATCCCCATAAATAATGATTTTGGCGATGATTGTTTGGAACTTGCCGGAAAAATGTCTAACTTTGCCGGCATGGACGGATTAGTCATCGGATTGCTCATTCCTCTGGTCGGCACGGTGCTGGGTGCTGGCTTCGTGTTCTTCATGCGCGACACGATGCCCGCCTGGCTGCAGAAAGTGCTGCTCGGCTTTGCGTCGGGTGTGATGGTGGCTGCCTCGGTGTGGTCGCTGCTCATTCCGAGCATGGAACTGTCGGAAGACATGGGGCGCATGTCGGTCATTCCGGCCACCGTGGGTTTCCTGCTGGGCATGGCTTTCCTGCTTTTCATCGACTATATCACGCCCCACCTGCATCCCGGCAACGGCAAGCCCGAGGGTCCGAAGGCGCATCTGTCGCGTACGGCAATGCTCACGCTGGCCGTCACCATCCATAATCTGCCCGAAGGAATGGCCGTGGGCGTGGTGCTGGCCGGCGCCCTGCAGTCGGGAACAGGCATCACGGCGGCCGCCGCGCTTGTGCTCTCGCTGGGTATCGCCATCCAGAACGTGCCCGAGGGTGCCATCATTTCCATGCCGATGCGGGCCGAGGGAAACTCCCGCCTGCGCTCGTTTCTCATCGGTGCGCTCAGCGGCGTGGTGGAACCCATCGGCGGACTGCTGGTCATCCTCCTTGCAGGCATTCTCACCCCCCTGCTGCCCTATATGCTGTCGTTTGCCGCTGGCGCCATGATCTACGTGGTCATCGAGGAGCTGATTCCCGAGAGTGCCGAGGGCGAGCATAGCAACCTGGGCACCGTGGGTTTCGCCGTAGGCTTTGTCCTGATGATGGTGCTCGACGTGATGTTGGGCTGATTCCGGCACGCTACACTATTACTATAATCAATATTTTAACTTAAATACTATAACATTATGACCAAAAACGTTATCTTCGCAGTCTTGGCGACTGCGCTTTCTCTGTTCAGCACGAATGCAAAGGCTGAGGCAGACCCCAATTTCTACATCTATCTGTGTATTGGCCAAAGCAACATGGAAGGCCAGGGCACTATCGAAGACTGCGACCTCAGTCCCGACGAGCGCTTCCAGATGATGTCAACACTCGACTGCGGAACCCGCAAACAGGGACAATGGTATCGCGCCATACCTCCCTTGGCCCGTTGCGACACCCGTCTCTGTCCGGCCGACTACTTCGGACGCACCATGGTGGCCAATCTTGATGAAGGTAAGCGCGTGGGTGTGGTAGTGGTAGCCATCGGCGGCATCAAGATTGATTTGTACGATCCCGACGGATGGCAGTCGTATGTGAAATCCATGACCGAGGGTTGGCAGATTAATTCCGTCAATGCCTACGGCGGCAATCCGCTGGCACGCCTGATAGAATGTGCCAAGGAGGCACAGAAGAGCGGCGTCATCAAAGGCATCCTGTTGCACCAGGGTGAAAGCGATGCCTACAACGATGCGTGGATTCAGAAGGTGAAAAAGGTGTATGAGAACCTGCTCACGGAACTCAACCTGAAGGCCGAGGATGTGCCCCTTATCGCCGGCGAAGTGGGTGGAGCCGACCAGAATGGCATCTGCGCCGGGGCCAACAACACCATCGACCGTCTGCCCAAGACCATTCCCACGGCCCATGTGGTGTCTTCAGTTGGTTGCACATTGCAGAGCGACAACCTGCATTTCGATTCTCAGGGCTACCGCAAACTGGGCCGCCGCTATGCCAAGACCATGCTCGCCACGATGGGCATCGAAGCCGATATCGACGAGGACGAAGTGCCCGAGGTGGATTATTCAGCGCCTGTCGACATGACCAACCGATTCACTTATTGCTGGAATGCAGCCGAAACCGTTACGTCAGATGGCGGCATATTGGTTTATAATGGAGTGCAATGGGGTGGCGTAGCCTGCTGGCTGGGCGAAGCCGACTGGTCGGAATATGCCAAGATTGTCTTCGAGTTTGCCGAGCCCACCCCCATCGCCACTCAGATTTTCATTCAGGGCAATGAAGATATACAAGTTTGGGTCAACGCCGGAGCAGAAAAGGCCGAATGCCTTTTTGCCGGTCACGATGTGAGCAAAGTCAGTCAGGTGGCTCTTCAGGCAGCCGCTGCCGGAACCGTAAAGATTTCCAAGATATACCTGTTGCGCCAGACACCCACGGGAATCCGCCAGACGGAAATCGCCAACGATGACGCATCCCGCCAATGGTTTCTCCTGAATGGTCAGCCCGCTCCTCAGGGTTTCAAGGGCGTCACCGTATCGAAAGGCAAAAAGGTGATGAAGAAATAGGCTTGCGTCCAAACTCACTGGACGCTCTCGCACTATCTTTGCAGGCAAAAACTATAGAAAAATGATGAAGAAATACGACAGAATTACGAAAAAATCCGACAACAGACGATTGGCGGATGATTCCCAGATGCCGGACGATTCCCGGCATCCGTAACTCCGTTGTATGCTTCAAAGAAGACCTAAGGACCCACCCCAGCCCTCCCTAGAGGGAGGGAGCAATTAGTTTAAGTCCTATAAAAGTCATAAACTTACTATTTTTCCGCTCAGCAAAACCCTATCTTTTCATCTGCAAAAGATAGGGTTTTGCTTTGTAATTAGGCCCTAATCACTCTTCAATTCCCTATTATTTGCCTGGCAAATCATTATTATTTCAGCGTGAAAAGCCTATTTTTTGCTCGCAAAATCCCTATTTTTTCATTTTTAT
>JAEEGH010007950.1_pt1 | contig 25278 bp, 11 predicted proteins | sample 9134181 | NCBI WGS metagenome assembly JAEEGH01 (sample SAMN16246544, study PRJNA631951) | gut metagenome | biome: gut microbiome; feature: rumen; material: DP-attached | host: Bos | place: Iran: Karaj | collected 2018-10
CTGGAATCATCTGATCCCAGAACGGGACGATCCAGTCCTTGGTGCCGTGGCAGAACATGTGCGGCGCAGGCTGCTCTTTCCACTCCGGCCGTTCCATGCCGATTTTCCAGACACCGCCCGCCCAGGGGATGACGCCGGCATAGCGGAATCCTTCCGGCAGACGGGAGGTAGCAATCTCCTCCCCGTTGCAACGCCAGTATTCGGCCATGATGCAGTTGGTCGCGCCGGCAGAGCCGCCGGAGATGATAACTTTGGCTGGATCAACGCCCAACTTTTCTCCATTGTCCAGCAGATAGCGGGTTGCGTCATACAAATCTTCCACGGCAACGGTGATGGCATGGCTAAACTGTGTCCCGAAGACAGTGGAATCCCCTATCTCCTTGCCTTTGTTGGCGAGCCGATAACTGATACTCACGGCGTTCAGCCCATGCTTGGCCACCCGGCCGATCCACTTGGCATCCTTGCGGGTACCGTCGGACCAACTTCCGCCATGGACATAGATGAATGTGGGCTGTGCACCTTCCAAGGCCGTGTTTCGGTAGAAATCCAACTGAAGGGTATCGGTCCCTTTCACCGCATAGGTGTAAGTTTCCACCGACACGCCTTCCGGAAGCGCCACATAATCGGCCGGAACTTTCTTCCCGGATGCGCAGGCACTGAGCGCTAGCAAAGCCGCTGCAAGAATCAATCTTGTTTTCATTATCGTACGAGTTCCAATCCTTTTGAATAAACTTTTCCGCATACGGCATCATACACCCACTGGGAGATGCTTCCGTTTCCGCCGCGGTCCTCGAAGAAATGATGTGTCATCTCGATGGTATGCAGCGTCAACTGCTCCTTTTCGTCGGATACGATATCGTCCCAGAGGAAAAGGCCGCCTTCCGGGATGGCTTGCTGGAAATCCCTGACCATTTGCTTGAGATAAACATTGAAACGATCTCCATCGGCCTTTGTGGTCGTCATATTGTCCCCCCTGTCAATATAGGCCTGGTAATTTGAGAAAGCGGCGTCGCGTACCGAGCATTCGAAGAGAATCTTCACGTTTGAATGCTTGCGGTGAAGGGCTTTCAGGCCATCCAGGGTAATATTGTCCGACACGATGAACGATGCGATGGAGTCCGGTGCATGCCACTGGTTCACGGCCACATCATGCCAATCGTCCTTGATCAGGAGACCGGCATCCACATAGGCAGTGATGTTCGTATTCTCAGGGAAACGGGAGGCCAGATCGGATGAAAGGAGCGCCGTGCCGAAAGCGCCTCCACTGAATCCTGTCACGAGAACCGCCTCGGGAGTTCCAAGAAGGGGCAGAACCTGATCCAGCGTTTTCTCGTAATTGGAATAACCCCGGTGATGAAGCACATGCTCTTCACCGTCCAGGCCGGTATACTTGTACTCGCCTGCCCCGCAGTGGAAATCCCCTGTGGAATACGGAAATGCCACGATGGTCCAGTCCCGGAAAGGATTGTCTTCCCGGCCGCTTCCGATGCCGGCCTTGAAGCTCAACCGGCCCACAAAATCAAGCCGGGATACATTGTCAGAATAATATCCATGCTTGCTGTCGACGGAGTATCCCCTGGCCGCCGTGTATTCGTCCAGGCTCACGCCGCCGCCGAAGAAAAGGAAGATGACTTTGTTCTCCTTCCCTTTGCGGAACAGCCCCCGCCAGGGAGTTCCGTCGGCGGACAGGGCGCCTTCCGGAGCGATGCTGTACCACTTCCCGATTTCCGGGTTTTCCGTCAGCGCGGGAGAGACCTTGTTGATCACCCTGCCGCCTGCAGCAAGAAGGACAAGGGCCAGTGCCACCAGCACCGCCGCGGTCCATAGCGTTATTTTCAAAAACTTTTTCACGAAGCAAAGTTCATCAATCTTTTCAAAGGGTATTGAACGATTTGTCCATACTCTCCGACGATTTGTTCAAATGCTTGGCGGATTGATGATAATCTCCTATATTTACCCCATGAAAAACTTGCCGATATCGCTTTCCACATTCCTTCTGGGCCTGTTTTGCGCTTGTTCCGCCCCTGAAATCCGTTTCGCAGACAGGGGAAGCGTCCAGATTTCCGAAGAACTGTCCAGCCAGCGGATTTCCTGCTTCCTGGAAGATGCCCACGGTTATGTCTGGATGGGAACCGAACGCGGACTCAACCGTTTTAACGGTTATGAGTATAAGCAGTATCTGCACAACAAGGCCGATACCGCTTCCCTGTGCGCCAGCATGGTCACCACGCTCTTTGAAGACAGCCGGGGCAGAATCTGGGTAGGAACGATGGATGGGATCTGCCGGTATGAGGGAGACAACCGTTTTCGCCGATATGCCATCGATGAAGAGGAGACCACCGTCTCGCAAATCCTGGAAGCCTCGGATGGGACCATCCTTGTCAATATGGTCCGGCGATTATATGCATACAACCCGGACAGGGAACAAGTGGAGGTCTTGATCGACGGATTGACGCCCGCGAATCAGTTTCGAAACCGGAGTTTCCTGGATGCGGCGGACCGGCTCTGGAGCATCACGCCGGATCAAGTATCCTGCTATAATATCCATACCTGTCAGAAAGTGAAGGATATGCCCCTTTCCATCGATGTCGAATACAGCGAAATGCTGCCGGATGGCAGCATCTGGCTCTTCGGACGGAAAGGCAAGGCTTTGGTCGACACGGAAACGATGGCCCTGGAAGCATTCCCGGCAGCGGCGGAATCATTGCCCACGGCCAGCGACCTGGAGATTCTCGATGGTCTTACTTACATCAACACCCCATCTGAAATCTACCTTTGGGACGGAGAAAAACTCACTTCCGGAGAGGATTACCGTTTCCCCTACGCCATCGCACTGGAAATCAGGCAAAGAGCGACCGCCCTGTTCATCGACAGCAAAAACAACCTGTGGCTGGCCGGCAACCGGGGTGGTTTTACCATTCAGACCCCCAAACCCTCCATCTACAACACCTCTGACGCTTTGTTCACCCATATCGGCGGGTTTCCTGTGCTGTCGGGTTGCAAAGACAGCCATGACCGATTCTGGTTCCTCTCTGATTCGGACATCCTCCACGTCTATTACCCCCATGAAGGTTTCACGGACGTCCTTACCATCAAGCCCTTCATGTCCCGGGCTGGCCAGCAAATCGAGCAGGAGCTTCTGGTAGACCGGCAGGACCGGGTATGGCTCAGGCTGGACGGTAGGTTGTTGGAATTGCGTTACCATCCCGGACAAGCGGATGTTCCCGGGCATTTGTCCTTCGTCCGGGAGCATAACTATATGGAAGGACGCGTCATGGCCATGGCAGAGGCGGAAGACGGGAGCATATATGCCGGAGTAGGACTGGCTTCCCTGTACAAGTTGGAGGGAGAGCGTTTCCGGGAGATTCCTTTTCCGAAGAATCTTACCAACGCTTTCTTCGGCATGCAGGTCTTGAGCGACGGCAGACTGGCCACCGGGTCGTTCAAGGCCAATCCCCTGATATACGACCCGCAGACCGGAGCAATTGAAGTCATTCCAGTCTGGGAAGATCCCATTCCGCAGGACTTCTGCTACAGTTTTCTGGAAACCCAGGGAGGGGATCTCTGGATTTGCACCCGGAGCAGCGGTCTCGTCCGCTATCACCTCGGAGACCATTCCGTCAAACGTTTCCCGCATCTTCCTTTCCAGGGATGCGCCGATATCCTGGATGATCACCACGGTAACCTTTGGGTATCTACGGAAAACGGTCTGTCCCGACTGAACAGCGAAGGCGCGCTGATTGGCGGATACCACAAGGAAGATGGTCTGGGGGGCAACCAGTTCATTTACCATACGGCCGTCTATGGGTTCTCCGGAAGACTGATTTTTGGAGGCCAGCATGGACTGACCATCGTCAATCCGGACATCTACCAGCCCTCCGTCAAAAGGAACCTGGTTTTCGAAGATCTTTTCATCGGGAGCAACGTGCTTGCTCCGGCGCCCGGAACCGCCTTGCCTGAAGCCCTGTCCCGGAATCCGGAAGTGAAACTCGGCCACCGGAACAACCACTTCTCGGTCTCTTTCATCGACCTGAATCCGGGCGGGGAGGAAAACGCCCATTATTTCAGCAAACTGGAGGGGCTGGACAAGGAATGGACCGATATCGGCAGCAACCGTCGGGCGTATTTCAACAACGTTCCGGCAGGGCATTATGTTGTGAAGGTCCGTATCGCGCGGAGCGACCAGCAGGTAGTGGAGGCGGAGGAGTCTTTCCCGTTGACCGTCCTCCCTGCCCCATGGGCGACCTGGTGGGCTAAATTACTGTATGTGCTTGTCGCCGGCTTCGCCTTGTGGCAGGCTTGGGCGGCGCGCCGTCGCATCGTGGCCGAACGGGAAGCCAAGGAGAAAGCCGCTTTCGAGAAAGAGCAGGAACAGCGTGTGAACGACATGAACATGCGTTTCTTCGCCAACATCTCCCACGAGTTCCGGACGCCGCTCACGATGATTTCCGGGCCGGTGGGCCTGCTGGAAAAGACGGATTATCTGAAACCCCAGGAGCACAAACTGGTGGATACCATCAAGTGGAATGCGGCCCGGATGCTGAAACTGGTGAATCAGTTGATGGATTTCAACAAGCTGGAGAATGACGCCCTTCGGCTGAAAGTATCCAGACAGGATCTTGTCGCCTTGACTGAGCAGACCCTGGCGATGTTCCGGATCACCATGGCTGAAAAGCACATTACCCTCCAGACGGAAGGTTTGGAAGATACACTTCCAGCCGTCGTCGATCCCGACAAAGTGGACAAGGTGCTCACCAACCTGCTTTCCAACGCGGTAAAGTACACGCCGGAAGGCGGTACCATTGGCCTGAAGTTGGATACGGATGGCGAGAAGATCATGTTCGAAGTCTCCGACAATGGGCCCGGCATCCCGGAGGATCAGCTGGAACGCATTTTCGAGCGGTATTTCCAGGTGGAAAACCACCATAACTACGGTACCGGCATCGGCCTCTATTTCGCTCGGCGCCTGATGGAACTGCATCACGGTTCAATCCATGCGGAGAACCTCCCGCAAGGTGTGAAATTCGTGGCCGAATTCCCCGCCAAAGACATCTACAAGCCTGAAGAGCATGTGGAGGTACAGCAGATGCAGCAGGTTCTCTTCCCAGTAGGAGAAAGTGCTGAAGTTGCCTCCCAGGAGCATGAAAACACGATTCTCCTGGTGGATGACGATTCCGGCATCGTCAATTACCTGAAACTGCTGCTCTCCCCCACTTACAATATCCTTTACGCTTACAACGCGGAAGATGCCCTCAAGCAGTTGGAAGAGCACAGGCCCGACCTCATCCTCAGCGACGTGGCCATGCCCGGCATGGACGGTTATGAATTCTGCCGCCGCATCAAGGCCGATGCCGAAATCTGCCACCTTCCCGTGATCCTGGTTACCGCCAAAACCACAACCGATGAGCAGATTGCCGGGTTGAATACCGGTGCCGACGCCTACGTCACCAAGCCCTTCGATCCAGAGTATCTGCAAGCGCTCATCCGGTCACAGTTGGAGAACCGCGCACGCATCCGTGGAATCATCGCGAATGCCACCACGACGGAAGAAATCCAGGAGGTTCAGGCCGATGCCCTGAATCAGCAGGACAAGGCCCTGATGGACCGTCTCTATGCCATCATGGAAGAGGAACTGTCCAACGAGGAACTGAACATCAACAAGTTCACGGAGATGATGTACATGTCCCGGACCAAGTTGTACTATAAGATCAAGGGCCTCACCGGTGAGACCCCCAATGCTTTCTTCAAAAAGTACAAACTGAACCGGGCGGCAGAAATGCTCCGGAGCGGGAACCACAATGTTTCCGAAGTGTCAGACCTCACCGGCTTCAGCTCCCCTACTGTCTTTACCCGTAACTTCCGCACCCAGTTCGGGATGACGCCCACGGAGTATCTCGCCCAGACTAAGAAGCGCTGAACCGTTTACTTATAATAAGCGCCGATATAGTCCCAGGCCTCGCGGATTTCCTGGTCAACCGTTGTGCAGTGCCATCCCGGCCGCATATGGAAAGTGTACGGGAAACCGACCGCATCCATTCCGTTCTGCAGGATATCATCCATCTCACCGCAAAGCCAGTCATCTTCGTTCCGGATGAATACCAGGTCCGGCAGCCCTTCAAAACTTCCGTGGGCATCCTTGTAGTCTGCGATGATTTTGGGCGTATTGGCATCGGCAGCAGGACAGATGGAATAACAGAAGCGGAAGCGCTGAGGATAGGTGAAAGCATGATAGAAGGCTCCATATCCGCCCATCGAGTTTCCCATGATAAAGTTGTGCCTCCGGTCGGATGACAAGTTGTACTGCTTGCGGACTGCCGGGATGAATTCGGTCTCGAAGAACCGGTCATAATCATCAATGTAGAAGGTGGCAAACGCCTCCGGCATGACAACCGCCATCGGAGGAATCATTCCTGTACGTATGGCCAGGTCCAGATACTGCTGCACCTTGGTTTTCTTCATCCAGGTCGTATGGTCTTCCGTAAGTCCATGCAACAGGTACAAAACCGGGAACGCTCCATCTGTAGTGATGTCGGTTCCGGTCGGAAGCAGGATGTTGTAGTGGACAGTTTTCCCCAGGATAGCGCTTTCGAGTGTCTGGTCGGTAAGGACCTGCAAGCCCTGATAATCCGGTGTAACCGATTCCTCCAACTTGGATTGGCAGGATGCGAGCCCAATCAGACAAAGTGTTATAACAAGTCCGGTAATTGTCCTCGAATTCATTGTTTTACATTCAGTTGTGCGCTTCCATAAACGCTGGTTTTATTCTCTATTTCTTTCTCGGAACGTTCATTGTGCAGGTAGCGAAGGGCCGCCGCTTGAAAATCATCCAGCACCGATACCGGGAGCGGGCATTCGGGATGGCTGGGGTAAATCTCCTTCACGCCGCTCTCCTTACAAATCTGTTGGGTATAACGGACGCTTTGCAGGTAAGTTTCCACATCCGTGCTTTCCGGAAGTTGCAACAGGACACCTCCGCTGCAGAACATGTCGCCGGTATAAAGCCGATGGTTTTTTACATCCAACAGAGCGATGGAGCCGGGCGTGTGACCGGGAATCTCATACAGGCGGATGACGCGTCCGCCACCCAGATCCAGTGACATGCTTTCCGGCAGCGGGCGGTACTCCGCTTTGGGCTGGTTGCAGACCCGGTCCACTCCCTTCTCCCCTATCAGCAGTTTCATGAACGGGTTTCCCAGGAAGTTGTCGTACAGGTAAGCGGCATCGTCGTGCCGGGAAATGGTCTCCAGGTCCTTATAGGAGACCATCGCTTCCCCAAATTGCCAGTTGCCATGGGTATGGTCAAAATGCCCATGGGTATTGATTACCTTTACAGGTCTGTCCGTCAGTCGATTCACGGCTTCTTTCAAGTTCACGAGGCCGAAACCGGTATCGATCACCAAGGCTGAGTCCTTCCCTACCAGCAAATGCATCATGGCCGTGACATCCTGGAAGGCGTAAGTGGAATCGTCCACCTCAATGGCTTCCGGAACCTTGAATTCCTGGAAAGTGTGCTTCCGCCAGCTTCTAAAGCCGATGATGCCCAGGAAAAGAAGGGCCGCAAGGATGATTACGGCCCATCTTATCAGGATACCAATTCTTTTCCAGGACATATTTATTCAGCCTTCATCATGCCGGAGATGGCGATGGAAGTCGCTCCGGGATTGCCGGCTCCGTCAGCCGATACGGCATTCTCGATGGTGAGACCGTAGATGGTGAAGAAATCCACGAAGTTCAGCGTTCCACCCGTCACGTAATAGGTCTTTCCGTCCTTGATGTAGTAGGTGCCGATGTTCATCATGCCGAAGAAATCCAGGCCGAAGACATAGGTTCCGGGCTGCTCGTCGGAGCCTGCCACCGTGAAGGTACCGCTCTCAAGCGCGGCACCCTTGGCGGTGCGGAGCACGGTCTGGGCCACCAGATTTCCGCTAGCGTCCGAGAACTGGATAGTGTATTCCGTAACGGACTCCTTATCCTCGGAGCTGATGGTGTAAGTACCCCCTTCCACAGTGAAAGCATCGTCCACCACCGGAGGAACATAAGCCTCCATCTCAGAGAAAGACAGGACCGTCACATCGGAGGCCTCGCTGCCGGCGGAAGCGCCGGTGGCGGCCTCGACGCCAGTAATCAGCACACCCAGCTTGCCATCTTCCTCAGCGACGACAGCGGTACCGGCACTCAGCAGATAGGTCTTGCCGTCCTTGATGAAATAAGTGCCAAGATTGCTCACCCCCAAGCCAAAGGCGGAGAGATCCAGTTCCATGCCGCCCACGAAGTTGCCGGGGGCAGGAGTGGCCGTTGCCGCGAGGAGGGGCCAGATGCCCGTGTAGGTATCATCGGCCGACCAGATGAGGATCTGCCCGGCGTCATTTCCCTCGGCATCCTTGAAGGAGAACGTATGCTCGATGATGCCCTCCGCATCGGCCTTCGGCGCCGTCGCATAGGTGTAGGTCCCGCCCTTCACCTCAAAGACGACATCCTCCTGGGGCGTTTCCGGTTCAGTTTCCAGCTTCAGGCCGGTGAACTCGACAGAAGAAGCGTTGAGACCGCTCACGACCGGATCCGTAAGAAGGATGGAGAACGTTTCGCCCTGGTTGCTGACGGCAAGCGTGCCGCCGCCGATCAGGTACTGTTTCCCGTCGATGAGAAGGTATGAGCCTAACACGCCCATACCGAATGCGGAAGCGTCAAAACCGGTCAGGTACTTGCCGACTTTGTCGGCTTCCAGCGGAGATACGCCTTCGAACGTGCCGATGACACCGCCCAGCGGAGCCGTATCGATCAGAATCCGGCCTGCAGGCTTGCCAGAGGCGTCTTTTAGCGTCAGGGTATGCTCATTCACGCCGTCAGTCACGGACTCGGAGTGCGTAAAGCTGTATCCGTCGATGACCATCGGCTTGGGCTCCTCTTTCTTGGCGTTGGAGAAGGAAATGCTGGTCTCCGGATAGGTCTGCTCCAGGGCATTGATGGCAACCAGCCCGGCGATGTCCACGGAATACATGCTTTCGTCTCCGGAGACGGTAATGGTTCCTTCGCGGACGAACCAGCGGGTCCCGTCCACATCGAAATAGCAGCCCAGGAGGCCCAGTCCGATGAAACTCAGGTCGATGCCGATGAAAGCCTGACCGTCATGCATGTTCTCCGAATCGGAGGTCATTTCATACGTGCCGGCGATGGCGCCGGAAGTGATGAGCAGGAAGTTGGCGGCAAAAGATCCGTCCAGATTGTTCAGTGTGAGGTTATAGCCACGGTTTTCATAAGGAGCGGTCGTATAGGTGTAATTCGCCTCGATTTCCTGGTACTCATAAACCAGTTTTCCTGTCGCCTTCACTCTCATGACTTCCTGTCCCGACCACAGAAGCCCGGACAGCAGATAGTCGTTACCGTTCTTGGTAATGGACACGGAACCGTCGGATACCGGCTTCCCATTCACTGTCGAGGGAGAGAGAAGCGCCCTGTTGCGAAGCGTTTCGCTGAAAGTATAGTCACCTCCTTCCAGATACCAGTTCTTCCCGGCCAACTGGATGGACAGTCCGTCCGCCTTCAGGGTGAAGACATTGAAGCCGTCAACATCTTCCACGCCGCCATTTTCCAGGACGGATCCAAGATTCAACTGCTGCACTTCCGGATACTTGTTATCCAGCGGATCCAGCGCACTCTTTACGCACGATGCCCCTGACAACGCCAGCATGGCGACGGCGATCATATTCATTATCTTTTTCATATGCGTCTGATTGTTCGATTATTTCCAGGCGTCATGCTGGACGATGTTCTTGTTGGCCATGATTTCGGTGGAAGGGAAAGGAAGCGTCTCGTGCTTGCCCTTCTTGAATCCGTAACTGGTGAAAGGAGAAATCCATTCCAGGCCCTCCGTGGAGAACTGCGGGAACTGCTTGCCGGCATCGGCCAGAACCGTTGCCGCATCTCCCCAGCGGAGAAGGTCCTTGTAGCGGACATTCTCACCGTAGAGTTCCAGGCGCTTCTCGGTCTTGACCGCTTCCAGCGTGCAGGTTTTGTCACCCAGCCCTGCGCGATGCCGGACCTCGTTCAGGCACCAGTCAGCCTTGCTCTGGTCCACGCCGATATAGGCCTCGGCGGCAAGAAGGAGCACTTCCGCATAGCGCATCCAGCAGATATCCCGGAAAACGGTCGGGAAGGATGCGTTGTAATTGATATCGTCACCGACGAAACGGCCTTTCCAGAAATAATATCCTTCGGAGACTTCCTTGTACCCGGAACGGATCGTATAGCCGTGTGCTGCCATGAAATCGTAATCCTTGATGGTCTCGTTCAGGCGGTAACCGTCGACTCCTTCTTCGGCCACAAACGCTTCATAGGCGCTTCCGCGAGGAACAATACCACCCCAGGCATTGGCAAAAAGATTCAGTTCGTTGGGCTCACCTGCGGTAAAATTCAGTCCGTCCCGGGAATAAGCGGAAAGTCCCGTGGAAGAAGGCCATAAACGGACCACCGGATTCTGCAAGTCCTCCAGGAAGTGGGTGGAGAACACGACTTCTTCGTTGTTCTGGTTCTCACCGTTGAACATGTCGCCATACTGCCCGCGGAAAAGGTCATATTTCTGGCTGTCAATCACCTTCTGGAGACTCTCGGCGGCTTCCTTGTTCTTACCCTGCCAGAGATAGACCTTACCCAGCAGGGCCTGGGCGTATTCCTTGGTGACACGGTAATTGGTCTTGTCATAGATACCAGCCTTGGAGACCAGTTTGCCGGAATTGACGGCTTCCGTAAGATCGGTTTCCATCAGTTTCCACAGATCGGCCGGATCGGCATTGGGAACCGATGCTTCATCCGGATTCAGGACGTGGTCCACCAGCGGCGGATTTCCCCATAGGGTGGTCAGTTCAAAGTACATCCAGGCGCGGAAGACTTTTGCTTCGGCCCTCGCCCGCTGCTGGATGTCGCTTTCTCCCTGGACGTTATCCAGTACCACATTGCATTTGCCGATCACATTATAAAGGGTGGCAAATACGGTCTCGATCGTGGGATAGTCAGCGTCGAATGTAAAGCTTTCCAGCATCTCCAGGTCAACGGCCCGGTCGCTCTGGCCATGCCAGAATTCATCCGAAAGATAGCTGTTGAGCCAATTGTAGCTCATTTCAAACTCTTTGAAGATGAAAAGGTCTTCAAATTCCGCATAGATGGCGGTGACGGCGCTGAGGGCGTCTTCGTCAGTCTGGTAGAAATTCTCTTCATTCAGCACGCCATGCTGAGGGATGTCCAGCAATTTGGAGCAGGAGGTCAGGCTTCCCAGGATCAGGGAAGCTGCGGCTATGGTTGCAAAGATTTTTTTCATGATTCCCTAAGTCTTAGAAGGTGATGTTGAGACCGAAAAGCACTTTCCGGGAGTTGGGATAGGCGCCATAGTCAAGCCCCATGGCATTGCCGAAACCGGTCACTTCCGGATCCCATCCGGGATATTTGGTGAAGGTGAAGAAATTCTCCAGGGAGGCATAGAGCCTCAGGTTCTCCAGATGGATCTTTTCAAGCAGGGACTTCGGGAAGGTATAGCCCAGCTGGATCTGCTTGATCTTGAAGAAGGAACCGTCAAACACCATATACGAGGAGTTGTTAAGCCTGGAGATATCCGCATAGGCACGCGGATTCTTCCCGTTCGGGTTGGCCGTGCTCCAGCGGTTCTCCGTGAAGCAGGTCAGGCGGTTGTACAGGTATTCGGAGTTCGGGTCATACACATTGTAGATGTCGACGCCCTGCACACCGCTGCCGAAGACAACCAGGTCGATGCCTTTCCATGCCGCATTCAGGGTGATGCCGTAAGTAAGGTCCGGAATGCCCTTGCCGATCATGGTCTTGTCGGAGTCGCTGATCCCGCCGCCGTTGATGTCTTCAAAGACAGGATCTCCCGTCAGCGGATCGACACCCGTATATTTGTAGCCATAGAAGTACCAGGCCGGATAGCCCTTTTCAAAACGGGTAAATACCGTTCCGTTGACCAGTCCGGCACCCGGAACCACGCTCAAGTTCTCGTGGACGGCCGTGACCTCATTGCGAAGGGTGGTCAGGTTGCCGCGGATCCCATAGTTGAAATCTCCGACATGATCCTGCCAGCCCAGTTCCAGCTCGACACCCCGGTTGGTGAGGGCGCCGGCATTGATGGGAGAAGGAGAGAAGCCCGTCGTATTGGACAGCTTGACACCGCTGATCAGGAGATCCTTGGTCCGCTTGTCATACCAGTCGGCGCCGAGCGTGAGACGGTTACCGAACAGAGCGAGGTCAATACCCAGGTCAAGCTGTTCGGAAGTCTCCCATTTAAGTTTGTCATTACCCATCACAGATGGTGCATAGCCGTAGGAATAGTTCAGTTCATCAGAGAAACTGTACCGTCCGGTACGGCCGATGGTGCGGGCGTACATATAGCCGCCCAGGGATGCCAGGGAGCCGTTCTGACCCCAGCTGACACGGAGTTTCAGCTGGTCCAGCCAGCCCTTGCTCCACTCCATGAAAGGTTCTTTGGAAACCACCCAGCCGGCGGAAGCGGCCGGGAAGAAGCCCCAGCGGTTATCCTTGGGAAGGATGGAAGAATCGGCGGCATCGGCGCGGAGGGAGGCCTGGAAGAGATACTTGTCGGCATACGCGTAATTGAAACGGCCGAAATAAGCCAGCTTACGGCCCAGGCCGGGCTCGCCGCCGCCAACTGATTTGATGACTCCGTCATTGGCATAGGCCAGATACAGGAAGTTGGGATCGTTATATGCCCATCCGGGATTCTCCAACGTTCCGGAAGCGCTTGCCGTCGTGCTGTAAGTCCGGCTGGCACTGAAAGAGGAGCCGATCATCCCCGTAAGCAGATGCTTGCCGAAGAGTTTCATGGCAGTGGCAAAGTTTTCCCACTGCAGGTAGGTCATGTTGCTGCTGATAGATGTGACCGACATATTGGTCCGATAGTCGCCGGAAGGCAGGCTGTTGAAATACGGGCGGTCGGCAGAATAGTTCTCCCCAGCCATCAACGTGTAGGACAAGCGGGAAGTAACCGTGAGCCACGGCCACGGAGTCAGATTGACATAGGTGGTACCGGAAACCGACATGGAGCGGCTGTCATTCAGCCCCCTGTCCCGGAAAATCAGCGGACTGATGCGGTTGGTCATGCCATAAACGGTCGCGCCCCAATAGTTGCCATTTCCGTCTCCCAACAGAGAACCGAGATTGGATCCGGGAGCGAGTACTTTCAACATGTCATCCGGCAACTCGTCCACAGTGTACGTAGGCTTTGTGGTAGGATACATGCCCAGGGCCGACTGGAAAATGTTCAGGCCCTGCCCACCTTCACCCACGGCCTTCGTCTGGGTGTACTCGATCACGTTGTTGGTACCTGCTTCCAGCCACGGCTTAATCTTGTAGGAGGCATTGATCATGCCCGTGTAGGCCTTGTAAATATCGGCATTCCCCTTGATCATGCCGTTGTTGTCCAGATAGGAACCGGAGAGGTAGAACTGCCCTTTTTCATTGCCGCCCTGGAACGTGAGGCTGTGCTTCTGCATCAGGGAAGGCTCGAAGGTCGCGTCCATCCAGTCGGTGTTGGTACGGCCGTCCCAGTTTTTCATGACGGTCTCCAGGCTCAGGGAGCCCACTTCTGTCCAATAGTCGATGAACTGCTCGGAATTCATCACGTGCGGCTTGAAGGCCAAGCTTTGGGTCGTAATCTGCAAATCGTAGCTCAGATGACCGTCACCCTTACCCTTCTTTGTAGTGATCAGGATCACGCCATTGCCAGCGGATGCGCCGTAGATTGCCGCGGAAGCGGCATCCTTGAGCACCTCGATGCTTTCAATGTCATTGGGATTGATGGAACCTGTTCCGGAAGCGACACGGCCATCGATGACATAGAGCGGGGCCGAAGAACCGTTGGAGCCGATGCCGCGTACCTGGATGTTCGGGGCGGCGCCCGGACGGGCCGAGGAACTGTAAGACTGGACACCGGAAGCCTTTCCTGAAAGGGCGGCGTTGATGTTGGTGACGCCGCGGGCTTCGAGGTCGACGGATTTCACCGAAGACACGGCCCCCGTGAGGGAACTCTTCTTCTGTACGCCATAGCCGACGACGACCACCTCGTCCAACAGATTCGTGTCAACTTTCATCGCAATGTCGATCTGGTTCCGGTCGGCAACGACCTGGACCGTCTCATAACCGATGCTTGAAAACTCCAGGACCGATCCCTTGGGAACCGTAATCGTGTAATCCCCTTCCATGCCGGAAATGACGCCGTTGGAAGTGCCTTGCTGCAGGATGCCCACTGCGATGAGCGGCTCTCCCGTCTCCGCATCCGTCACATGGCCGGACACGGTGATTCTCTCCTGGGCAGTCAGGGTGAAAACACCCAGGAAGGCCGCCAGAAGAAGTGAAACAGTTTTTTTCATCAAGTGCATATTATTTGAACAGTTTTGTGCCATTAATCACGGTGCAAAAGTACCGTGAGATATCCATGAGCGCTGGACAATTTGTTTTTTCGATTCGACTTTCCGTTCAAAACGACTTCAGGACGATCGTTTCAAGTCCGGGAGCAGAAATCTCCACGCACAGTGGCCCTTCTCCTTTCTCAACCACAGCCTGAGCCCTTCCATAATAAGTGGTTGCCGTGGCTGAAAGGAAGATTTCCTCGGATGCAGGGCGGGCGCTTCCGAATCCCAGTAGGCGTCCTCCCGTTACCTCGATGCTTACCGGGATATCGGCATTGGACTCCAGTGCGCCGTTTTCTCCGATGAGAGAAATGGGAATATAGATGAGTTTCCCATGAGGTTCGATGCTGGCATTGAGCTTCAGTTTGCCATCGGCGGAAGAGAGGAAAGAACGACGCTCCCCTTCCGGGTAGATTGCCACAGCCTCCAACGTCCCACGCTCATAAGGAACGTCCCAAACGGCCGTATAATCCTCGACAGTTCTGGTGCCGAGCGAATTCCCGTTCAGGAACAGTTCCACGGAAGGTGCATTGCTATATACTTCCACCGTAGCGGTGATTCCGTCCTGCCCTTTCCAGCCCCATGAAGGAATGCTGTTGGTGCCGCGCCAGGTGGATTTGGCCGGGACATCCTCCCGGACGGGACGGACGGCGATGAGCGGGTCCATCGGCCCGTCATGCCAGAGCGCCTTTACGAGGAGCGCTTCACCCGTGGGATTTCCCAGGATATCCAAGACGCCGACGTCGGCCAGCAACCAGGGATAGGGCTTGGAAAGGGAGATCTCTCCTCCTCCATAGGACCAGGCACCGACTCCGGCTTCACCGATATAGTCCCACGCGGACCACAGGAAATCGCCCACCAGATAAGGCAGACGCTGGGAATCCCGCCAGTTTTTCACGACATCCTGCGGGAAGGTCTCACTTCCGACGATCACGCGTCCGGGATGTTTCTCCCCTTCGATGGAATACCGTAAATTGCCATAGTTGTAACCGGCGATGTCCAGCGCATCCAGGATGGGTGTGCATACCGAATCGGCATAGTCCGTCAATACCTGATTGTAAACCAGTTTGTTCAGTTTGAGCATCAGTTCATTGAACTCCTGGCTGGACATCGCTTTCAAGTTCACCGCCTGATATTTTTCGGCCGTTTCATTCTTCGGGGCCGCGTCATCCTTGTAATACAGTCCGGAACCCTTGGCCGTTCCGCTGAGAATCATGATATTGATACCTCCGGTCACGATACGCCCCGGGTCCAGGCGATGAAGGTCGTCAATCAGGGTTCGGGCCACTTCCATACCGCCCGGCAGCACCGGCTCGCTGATTTCGTTGCCGATGGAATACATCAGGACGGAGGGATGATTGAAGTCCTTCTCCACGATGGCCGCCGCATCTTCACGATAGTTGTCCATAAAGTGCTCGGCGTAATCGTGCTCATTCTTGGGCAGGAACCAGCCGTCAAACAACTCGTCCATGACGTACATGCCCAGACGGTCGCATGCTTTAAGGATACTTTCGGAGGCCGTATTGTGGGCCGAACGGATGGCGTTGAAGCCATAGGACTTTAGAATGGAGATGCGCCGCAACGCCGCATCCTCATAGTCGCAGGCGCCCAGGATGCCATTATCGCTGTGGATGGCACCGCCTCTAAGCAGCAGCGGATCTCCATTGATCTTCAACCCGTCCGGGCCATAGGTAATCTGACGGATACCAAATTCAACTTCCCGGCGTTCCAGTGTTTTCCAGCCCTTTTTCAAGGTGATAACGGCCGTATAAAGAGACGGGGTCTCGGCTGTCCATAAATCGGCCTTCGGGATGGTCAGCTCCAAGGAATCTCCTTGGGCTGAAACGATGGTGCGCCTGCCCCGGCATATTTTCACCTGCACTTTTCCTCCACTATGACGCGTACGGACAAGCACTTTTGCAGGATGGATATCCACCGTAGATATCCTTACGTCCTCAATATACTCTTTTTCCTGAACGGATAAGTTCACATCGCGATAGATACCTGCTCCGCTGTACCAGCGGCAGTTAGGCATGGCCGAATTGTCCACATCTACACGGATGATATTCTCCCCGCTCCGCAGTAAACCATCCAGACATACCTGAAACGGGATGAAACCATTCTTGCGCCCTCCGGCTTCCTTGCCGTTGACATAGACTTTGGAGCAGCGGTAGACTCCTCCGAAATGCAGGGTTACATGCTTTTTGAGCCAACTATCCGGGACATTCAATTGCTTCTCATAATGGTAAAAGCCGCCTGGGAAATAAGCAGATGCCTCCCCGGATGGGAGATTGGGATCACGCTGCTCATGCAGCATGGCATCGTGAGGGAGGTCAACGATGATGCGTTTCTGGTCCCTTTCCGACCAGAAGGTCCAGCCACCATTGAAATTGCTCTCTGTCGCCAGCGCAGGCAGAGAAAGGAGGATAGAAAGGAGGGCTAGTGCTTTTCTCATTTGCTACAATCTAAAGCTTGATTGACGGGGAACGTCTTTCGAGCAGGAACCGTGAATTCCATGGAAGCCTGCTCCGAGCGGACATCCGTGCAGAACCTGGCGTTGTAAGTGCCCTTATCCGCGACAAAGGCCGATACGCTTTCGTCAAAGGAGGCCAGGTCGTAGGTAGTGAATGTCATTTCCACGGTCTGGGATTCGCCGGGGGCCAGTTTCGTGGTCTTGGCAAAGGCTTTCAGTTCCCGTTCCGGTTTGTCAAGCGTCCCGGCAGGTGCCGTCACGTATAGCTGAATCACCTCGCGGCCGGCCACGGAGCCGGTATTCGTCACCTTGATGCTCGCGGTATAAGTATTCCCACGGCGCTTTACGGAAGGTTCACTATATGCGAAGGAAGTATAGCTAAGGCCAAAACCAAACGGGTAGGAGACTTCTACGCCATTGGTCTGATAATGCCGGTAACCCACATAGATGCCTTCGTTGTATTCCGTATAATCGTAATTCCGGGTATTGCCGTCCGGAGACTTCCAGGGGTGCAGGAGGGCACCAATGATGTCAAAGCGATCGGTCGGACCAAACCCCAGAGGGTAGTCCTCTGCCCCAGGCACATCCGTATATTTCACAGGGAATGATATCGGAAGCCGGCCGGAGGGATTCACCTTGCCGGTGAGGACGTCGGCCACCACGTTACCTCCTTCCTGGCCGGGCATCCAGGGCAGGAGGATGGCATCCGGCCACTCTTTCCAGGAGGCGGTTTCCACAACACCACCCACGTTCAGCACGACAATCACTTTCTTCCCGGCGGCGTGGAATGCGTCGCAAATCCCTTTGAGCAGGTTCATCTCCACTTCGGAAAGGTTGAAGTCATCCTTGACATCCCGATCGAATCCCTCACCGGGTTTCCGGCCGATGGTGACGAGCGCCATATCACTTTCCTTGGCCGTTGTCGTGTACACATAGTCAGGGAATCCCACTTCATAGACCGGCGCGCCTACGCCGATAGACTCCATCAGGGGCCATTTCCCGTATGGAGATAATTGCCATTGGGCCTTGTCGGCCAGGATATGCAGTCTGTAGGCTTCAGCAAGTGACTCATTGCAGGCAAAGCCCTGTGCTTCCAGCGCATCGACCATATTGACCACATAGGGCGTATTCACATGACCGCTGCCGATCCCGTCGTGCAGGAATTCATATGACTGGATGCCAAAGAGGGCCACATTACCGGCCTTGAGCGGTAGCACGCCGTCATTTTTCAGAAGGACAACACCCTCTTCGGCCGCTTTGCGGGAAACTGAGGCATGTGCCTTCAAATCAGGTTGTTCCGAATACTTATACCCCTGGAAACGAGGGGTCTTGACAATGTACTCTAGCATCCTGCGAACGCAGGCATCCACCTCCTTGATGGACAGACGGCCCTCGTTCACGGCGGATACGATCTGCTCGATCTGGGCCTTACGGCCGGGCATCAGAAGGTCATTTCCGGCGGCAACCTGTTTCTCGCTTTCGCGCGGGGCCGTCCAGTCCGTCATGACGATGCCTTTGAATCCCCAGTCTTCCCGGAGAACCTTCGTAAGCAAATCGTAATTGGACTGGGAATACTCGCCATTGACCTTATTGTAAGAGGACATGATGGTCCACGGTTGCGCCTCCTTGACTGTAATCTCAAATGGCTTCAGATAGATTTCCCTGAGTGCGCGCTGGCGCACGCGGGAATCGTTCTCGCTGCGGTTCGTTTCCTGATTGTTGGCGGCAAAATGTTTTACGGAAGTACCAACACCCTGTGATTGTACGCCATTTACCATGGCGGCCGTCATCTTTCCGGCCAGGACGGGATCTTCACTGTAATACTCGAAATTGCGTCCGCACAAAGGGTTACGCATGATATTGGTCGCCGGGCCCAGGATAACATCCACGCCATATTCCCGGATTTCTTCCCCCATAGCGCGTCCCACTTCATACAAAACGTCCGTGTCCCAGCTGGAAGCGAGGAGTATTTCCACAGGGAATCCCGTGCAATAGTAATCCCTCTCATCCCCAGGGCGGTGGGGCGTGATTCTCAGGCCCGCAGGGCCATCGGCAACAACTGTGGGCGGAATGCCCAGACGAGGAATCGTATTGGTCTGGCCGGCGGCTCCGGGGACACGCTGATAGCCCGCCTCGTCGCCAGTGGGCGGCAGAGGGACACCCGTGTAATTCATCCCTTCGATGGAGCCCACCAGCAGCTGGGCCTTTTCCTCCAGCGTCATCGCCTTCAGGACTTTGTCGATGTTCTTCTCCGAGAGTTGCGGCTGCGCCAGCGCCGTGAAGGATACGGCTGCGCTCAATAGGACAGTTGTCAATCGTTTCATGCGTATGCGGTTTTTAACGGTGCAAATATCTTTCGATTTCCGTCCGCTCGCTGAACCGTCCGTTCAATCTTCCCGACGATTTGTTCAATCCTTTCCGGAAGGCTTTCGTACCTTATTTTAATGGATTATCTTTGTGACATGAACTTGAAAAACATCGCCATCGCCCTTGCCGCTACCCTGATTGTAGCTGCCTGCGCCCCCAAGTCCGACATGGACAAGTACATCGACGGCCTGATGTCCCGGATGACCCTGGAACAGAAGATCGGCCAGTTGAACCTGCATTCCGCGCCGGGATTCATCTCGGCCATCCGCGTGACGGAGGAGGACGAGAATGTCAAACTCCTGCGGGCGGGCCAACTCGGCGGCCTGTATGGGACCGGCAACACGGAATACATCCGCGACATCCAGAAGATCGCCCTGGAGTCCGGGGCGGGCATTCCGCTCATTATCGGAATGGACGTCATCCACGGCTACCAGACCGTGTTCCCCGTACCGCTCGCCTTGTCCACGTCCTGGAACATGGACCTGGTGGAGCAGACGGCCCGGGTTGCCGCGAAGGAGGCATCGGCCTCGGGCATCAACTGGGTGTTCAGTCCGATGGTGGACATCTGCCGGGATGCCCGCTGGGGCCGGATTGTGGAAGGTGGCGGCGAGGACCCGTACCTGGGCGGAGAATTGGCAAAGGCCTATGTACGTGGCTATCAGGGAACCGACGGGGTTTATGACGACCACGATGTGATGGTGTGTGTCAAGCACTATGCGCTCTATGGTGGCGCCGAAGCAGGTCGGGACTACAATTCCGTGTTCCTGAGCCGCCAGGAGGCCTTGAATGGTTATATGCGGCCGTATCAGCAGGCTGCCTACGCCGGTGCCGCGAGTTATATGTCTTCGTTCAATGAGTTCGAGGGGATTCCGGCGTCGATGAACAAGTACCTGATGGATGACCTCCTTCGCAAGGAATGGGGGTTAAACGGTTTCATCGTCTCCGACGCTACGGCCATCGCCGAGGAAGTGAACCACGGCATCGGCGACCTGCAGGAAGTATCGGCCCGCTCCCTCCAGGCCGGGCTGGACATGGACATGAACTCCGACGGTTATGTGGGCACGCTCCAGAAATCTCTGGCCGAAGGCCGTGTGACCGAAGCCGATATCGACAAGGCCTGCCGCCGTATCCTGGAGGCGAAATACAAATTGGGCCTCTTTGAGAATCCATTCAAGTACCTGGATGTAACTCGCTCAGTGAAGGAAATCTATACCCCTGAGCACCTCGCTTACGCCCGGAAGGCGGCGCAAGAGTCGATGGTGCTCCTCAAGAACAACGGCGTCCTGCCGCTTTCCAAGAACCAGCGCATCGCCGTGGTGGGTCCGTTGGCCCAGGATGCCTCTGCGATGGCGGGAACCTGGTCCATGTCCGATCACAACGGCGAGAGCATTACCCCATATCAAGGCATCGCCGAAGTCGCAAATACATCCTATGCCGAAGGCAGTTGGCTCTTCAAAGACAAGGAACTGGAAGAATCCGTCCGCTACGGCCTCTACAAGATCTTCATGCCGGGATACCAGGCCCCGGACATCCATACCATTCCGCAGGAAAGGCTCATCGCCGAGGCCGTCTCCAAGGCCCGCCAGTCCGATGTGGTCGTCGCCTGTGTGGGTGAGATTGCCAATCTCAACGGCGAAGGTGCCTCCCGCACGGACATCTCCATTCCCGATGCCCAGATAGAGCTGCTTAAGGCCCTGAAAGCCACAGGAAAGCCTGTTGTGATGGTCCTCGTGACCGGCCGTCCGCTCACGCTGGTATGGGAAGACGAAGCAATGGATGCCATCCTGAATATCTGGAGCCCCGGTTCCGAAGGCGGTCACGCCATTGCCGATGTCCTCTTCGGCGACGTGAATCCGTCGGCGAAACTCACGACGTCCTTCCCGCGCAACGTAGGCCAGCTGCCGCTGTATTACAACCACAAGAACACCGGCCGCCCGCACCCGGACGACAAGCCATACCAGAAGTTCGTCAGTTGCTACATCGACGAAATCAATGCCCCGCTCTATCCTTTCGGATATGGGCTCAGCTACACCACTTACGCGTACTCCCCCGTCACCCTAAGCACTTCGGAAATGCCCATGGACGGCTCTGTGACGGCTTCCGTAACCGTCACCAACACGGGCTCCCGCGCAGGCGACGAGATTGTCCAACTCTATATCCACGACATCTACGCCACTTCCACGCGCCCGGTCAAGGAACTCAAAGGCTTCCGGAAAGTGCACCTGGAACCCGGTGCATCGGCCCAGGTCGATTTCACGCTCAACAAGGATGACCTCTCCTACTACAACCACGTCCTCCAGTGGGTCTGCGAGCCCGGTGACTTCGAGATCATGATCGGCCCCAACAGCCGGGACACGGAGGGAGTGACCCTACGTGTCCAATAGATTAAATCAAGTTATTGATAACCGATTTTCGAAAATGGCAGTCAAACTTATAACGGTCTTTTTCGAAGGTCAGAAACTGTAATTCTTGGAGTGTGCAAAATGGCCGGAAATGGGTTTTGCCACTGCTGATGCATCTCTTTGAAACACCAGCAACAAAGGCAACTGGCGAATCCTTATGTCCCCTTGCCAGTTCCTGTCATTATTCTGGTAGAAGAAAAAAGATGATCCTGAGAATCTGCCGGTATAGTCCAGTCATGTATTAGATATACCAATCTGACTATACAGCCATATCTCTATACACTGAAGAGTAGACTTTCTTCACAAGATAGCATTGGAAATGTAAATTCGTATCTAGAATGATTAAAGATCGCAGATGCTCATTTCTCGCGTAAAACTTGTTACACAATCTTGACACGTCTCCGGAATCCAGAAAACAAGCCTTTTTCTCTTTTACCCGAGTAATTTAAGCCTCCTTGATGAAGACTCTTCAAGATCGGGCCTGATTCTGTCACAATGATTGTCACAAAAAACGCTGATTCCGTCACAATTGTGACAATCGGAATGCGTAATCGACTGATAATCAAATTCCATTAAAACCCTCTGACAGCCCTTGGAAAGTAAGTAATATTTTGCATCGGGAAATAGTCTCTTCGCACTGATCTCATCCTTATCTTGGTCCTTATTTGAGGACGAAACGGGCAAAATGGCCATCTCGTCCTCAAAACATGGGTTTTCTGAGGACGAGATGACTTGCCGCAACGGCGAACCGGGACTAAAACTATTCTACCGTAACGGATTTCGCAAGGTTGCGGGGCTGGTCCACGTCGCGGCCTTTGGCGATGGCGATGTGGTAAGCCAGCAACTGGAGCGGGATAATGGACAGGATGGGCTCGAAGCATTCCTCCGTGTCCGGAATCTCGAAATACCAGTCGGACAGGGCTTTCACGTCCGTGTCCCCTTCCGTAATCACGCTGATGATCCGGCCCTTGCGGGCTTTGACTTCCTGGATGTTGCTCAGGATTTTTTCGTAATTGCCACGACGCGGAGCGATCACGACCACCGGCATTTCCTCGTCAATCAAGGCGATTGGACCGTGTTTCATTTCCGCGGCGGGATAGCCCTCAGCGTGGATGTAGGAGATTTCCTTCAGCTTCAGCGCGCCTTCCAGCGCCACGGGATAGTTGTAGCCGCGTCCCAGGTAAAGGAAATTGTGCGAATAGGTGAACACCTTCGCGAGATCGGCGATCTGTGCATCATGTTCCAGGATCTTGGCAATCTTGTCGGGAATAACCTGCAGTTCCTGGACAAGGGCGGCCCGGCGTTCGTCGGAGACGGTGCCGAGTTGTTCTGCGAGGCTCAGTGCAAGCAGGAAAAGCGTCGTCACCTGAGCGGTAAACGCTTTCGTGGAAGCGACACCGATTTCCGGGCCGATGTGCGTATAGCAGCCGGTATCCGTGGCACGGGCAATCGAGGAACCAACGACGTTGCAGATGCCGAACAGGAACGCTCCCGCTTTCCGGGCGAGATTTACGGCGGCTAACGTGTCGGCGGTCTCGCCGGACTGGGAGATGGCAATCACGACATCCGACGGGAAAATGACTGGACGACGGTACCGGAATTCGGAAGCGTATTCGACTTCGACCGGCTTGCGCGTCAAGTCTTCTATCATGTATTTTCCGATCAGGCCGGCATGCCAGGAGGTGCCGCAGGCACAGATGACGATGCGTTTTGCGTTCAATAGCCGTTCGCGATTGTCGATGACGCCGGAAAGTTTGACTTCGCCGAGTTCCGGATGCAGGCGGCCCTGCATGGAGGCACGCAGGGTGCGCGGCTGCTCGAAGATCTCCTTCAGCATGAAGTGCGGAAAACCGCCTTTTTCAATCTCGCTCAGGCTCATCTCCAGTTCTCGTACCTGGGGAGCCTGCTCGACACTTTTCAGGTCCGTGATCCGAAGATCCTGACCGCGCTGGATGTAGGCGATCTGCTCCTCGCCCAGATAGACCACCTTGTTCGTGTACTCGATGATCGGAGAGGCATCCGATCCCACGAAATACTCGTTCTTCCCGACGCCGATCAGCAGCGGGCTTCCCTTGCGGGCGGCGATGATCTTATCCGGCTCCCGTTTGTCCATAATCACCAACGCATAGGCGCCCACGACGTGATTTAACGCCAGGGGTACGGCTTCGTCAAAGGAAACGCCCATGGAATCCATCATATACTGGATCAACTGGATCACGACCTCCGTATCCGTCTGGCTCTGGAAATGATACCCTTTCCGGGTAAGCTCGGTTTTCAACGCCTGGTAGTTCTCGATGATGCCGTTGTGGATCAACGCAAGTTCATGGTTCTCTGAATAATGAGGATGCGAGTTCACATCGCTCGGTTCGCCGTGCGTAGCCCAACGGGTGTGGGCGATGCCCACGGAACCGGAAACATCCTTGCCTTCCGCCGTTCTCTCCAGATCCTTGACTTTTCCTTTCGTTTTGTAGACGACCAGATTGCCGTCATCGTTCACCAGCGCCACACCGGCGCTGTCATAGCCCCGGTATTCGAGCCGGGTCAGGCCCTTGACCAGAATCGGATAGGCCTGGCGCCCTCCGACATATCCCACGATTCCACACATAATGAATCAATTATTCAGATTTCGAAGTGCAAATATAGCAAAAAGTTACATCATCAATAGGCCCGTTCGTGAACGCCGGCCACAGCCCTGCCGCTGGGGTCGTTCCTGCCCTTGAACGCCGCGTCCCATTCGAGGGCGACGGCGGTGGAGCAGGCCACGCTGGCTTCGCTGGGGACAGCACGTGCAGCGCTCTCGCTCGGGAAGAGCTCCGCAAAAATCGAACGGTAGTAGTATTCCTCCTTGCACTGTGGCGGATGGACGGGGAAACGTTCCGCAGCATGTTCCATCTGCTCGTCGGAGACCGCCTCGGATGTAATCCGTTTCAACGTGTCGATCCAGGAATAGCCCACCCCGTCACTGAACTGTTCTTTCTGCCGCCAGACAATCTCCTCCGGCAGCAAATCGGCAAAAGCCTCGCGGACAAGCCGTTTTTCAATCGTTTTGCCAGGGCACATCTTCGCCTCGGGGTTCAGTCGCATTGCCACATCCAAGAACTCTTTGTCCAGGAAAGGCACACGGCCTTCCACGCCCCAAGCGGCAAGACTCTTGTTGGCCCGCAGGCAATCGTAGAGGTGGAGCTTCGAGAGTTTACGAACCGTCTCCTCATGGAAAGAGCGCGCATCCGGCGCTTTGTGGAAATAAAGATATCCACCGAATACTTCGTCCGCCCCCTCCCCCGAAAGAACCATCTTGATGCCCATCGACTTGATGACCCGGGCGAGCAGGTACATCGGCGTTGAGGCACGAACGGTCGTGACGTCATAGGTCTCCGTATAGTAAATCACGTCCCGGAGCGCATCCAGCCCCTCCTGGATGGTGTAGTTGATCTCGTGATGGACTGTGCCGATATGGTCGGCCACCAGCCGCGCTTTCAGCAAGTCCGGCGCTCCTTTCAGGCCGACAGCGAAGGAGTGCAACCGGGGCCACCATGCTCGCGTGCGGGAGTCATCCTCGATACGCATAGCGCTGTAGGTTTCGGCGATGGCCGAGATGACGGAGGAA
>JAEEGH010007953.1_pt1 | contig 25272 bp, 23 predicted proteins | sample 9134181 | NCBI WGS metagenome assembly JAEEGH01 (sample SAMN16246544, study PRJNA631951) | gut metagenome | biome: gut microbiome; feature: rumen; material: DP-attached | host: Bos | place: Iran: Karaj | collected 2018-10
CTTGTAAGTACTGTTCAGGGCTATGCAAAGCATGAAGCAGAAGTTTTGACTCAAATTGCTGAAGCCCGTGCTAAAGCTGGCGGAGTTGTTAATGTTGATGAATCAATTTTAAACGACCCGGAAAAATTTGAACAGTATCAGAAAATTCAGAATCAGCTGGGCGCAAGCCTTCAGAGACTGCTTGCAGTTACGGAAAACTATCCTGAATTAAAAGCAAACGAGAACTTCCTTGCACTCCAGGATGAACTTGCCGGAACGGAAAACCGCATTGCCGTTGAACGCAAAAACTTTAACGAAGTTGCAAAAGGCTACAACACAATGATTAGAAAATTTCCTCAGAGCATTCTTGCGGGAATGTTTGGCTTTGAAAAACGCCCGTACTTTACCGCTTCTGAAGAAGCTCAGAGCGCTCCACAAGTTCAATTCTAATGAAGAAGTTTATTCTTTTACTTCTATTATGCACTCCGCTTTATGCAAATATTCCTGCATTGAGCGGACGCATAGTTGATAACGCAAATATAATCGACGCAAAAACGGAAGCCGAGCTTACAGACCGTATGGAAGACTTGGAGAATTCAACAGGAATTCAAATTGCGGTTCTGACTGTTGCATCTCTCGGAAACTATGCCTCTATCGAAGATTTTGCCCAGGAAGTTTTTGAAAAATGGGAACTCGGCCAGGCAAAAAAAGATAACGGCCTTCTCCTATGCGTCAGCTTTGCAGAAAAGAAAATCCGCCTTCAGACAGGATACGGGCTGGAAGGCACTTTGACGGACACAAAATGCGGAATTATCCTCGATGCTTTTATCCTTCCTGATTTTAAGGAAGGAAACTACAGTGAAGGAATTAAAAAAGGTATAGAATCAATAATCGGCTACCTCAACGGCGACGAAACAATCACTAAAAGAGTTGACGCCCAGAAGAGTTCAAAAGCACCTCTGATTCCTTTTGCAATGTGGTTTATCTTTGTTGCAATCGTAATTATTTCAAATATTCACGCACGGAAAACCGGACACATTCACACCGGGACCAGCTTTGGCGGACCGTTTGACGATCACCACAGACGGGGCGGTGGATTTGGAGACGGCTTTGGCGGAAGCGGAGGCTTTCACGGGGGCGGCGGCCGCAGCGGCGGCGGTGGTGCGTCCCGAGGCTGGTAAAACCAGTGGCAGGGGCTGTAGAGGTGGCAAAGCCAGACCTGCCGGAGGCAGGGCCGGAGCGCGCAAGACGCGGAGCCTCGAAAGACCCGGCCGGCGCGCAAGCGCCGGGCCACCCGTATAAAACTCTCTTGAGAATTCCACTTTTTTAGAGTATTCTATTTTTATGTCTTATGAAGTAACTGCCACCAGGCGGCGTCCCCAGAGGTTTGAAGACCTTGCGGGACAGGAATTTGTCGCCGAAACTTTTAAAAATTCAATTCAATCAGGTAAAATCGCCCACGCATATTTGTTTTCCGGTCCGAGAGGCTGCGGTAAAACAAGTACTGCCCGTATTCTCGCAAAATCCTTAAGCTGCGCAAATGGTCCCACTGCAACTCCATGCGGTCACTGCCAGCAGTGTATGGAAATTACAAAGGGAACCTGTACTGACGTTATCGAAATCGACGGTGCTTCAAATACATCTGTTAACGATGTAAGACAAATCAAAGACGAAATTCTTTTTCCACCTCAGAGCTGCCGCTACAAGATTTACATCATCGACGAGGTGCACATGCTTTCCATGCCGGCATTCAATGCTTTGCTTAAAACCATTGAAGAGCCGCCTCCATATGTTATCTTTATTTTTGCAACTACTGAACTTCAGAAGGTTCCTGCCACAATCAAGAGCCGCTGCCAGCAGTTTAACTTCCGCCTGATTCCAATCGAAAAGGTTAAGGAACAGCTTGCCGAAGCCGCAAAAGAAATCAATATCGCTGCCGATGACGAAGCCCTCTACTGGATTGCCCGGGAATCCACTGGTTCTATGCGTGACGCCTATACACTTTTTGACCAGGTAGCGGCATTCAGCGGGGACAAAATTACATACGACAAAATCCGCGACAAGCTGGGTCTTGTCGGCGTTGACCGCCTGAATGAGATTTTTGAAGACTGTGCCCAGAACAAGAGTCAGGAAGTGCTTCAGAAACTGGATTCGTACCTTCAGGCTGGTATTTCAATTGAACAGCTGATTTCAAATTCTACTGATTATCTGCGTTCACTTTTGCTGATTAAAAATGGAATTCAAAAAGAGGCTCTGCTCGGACAAAGTGCCGGCCGATACAGCCAGATTGTTCTGCAGCGATGGAATTCAATTCAAATTGAACGTGCAATTTCCCTCTTTCTGCAGCTCTACCGTGATATCAGATATTCACTTAATCCGCGTTATGAACTTGAACTTGCATTCAGCCGCCTGAGCTGGCTTTCGGACTATGTAAGCCCGGTAGAAGTTAAGGCTGCAATCGACAAAGCACGCGCACTTCTGGAAGGCGCTCCGTCTCAAAACAGTCCGGCCGCCCAGGGGGCTGCACCTGTAAACATGCAGGGCCGTTCTGCGCAATATCAGCAGCAGTCTCCGCAGAGACCTGCTGCCCCGCGCCCGCAGTTTTTTGGCAGCGAATTAAACCAGGTTCCGGGAGGACAACAGCCTTCAAGGCCACAGACCCCGCCTCCGCCGCCACAGCAAAGTGCTCCGCAGCAATCTGTGCCGGAACAAAACCAGGGACAAACACCGGCTTTTAACCAGGGCGGCGCTGAACCGCCTGAACAAGCAGCGGTCAGTCAATACAGTTATGCCCCGGAAGGCGAAATGCCGCCGGATGATTTTTTGAATTCAGAACCGGCTCCGCAGATTGAACCGGTTATTACAGCTCCGACGGGTGACATGCACAACATGGATAACCTCAAAAAGGCTGTAATCTCAGACCTTTCTCTCAAAGACCAGGAAATTCTTGCGGCAACACTCATGCAGACAAGTGACTGGTCTTTACGCGCAAATCAGATTTACGCGACAGTCACCGCTGAATTCACAAAAACTACGATTCAAAAACAAACGGCTCTGATTAACCAGACAATTTCCGGCCTTTACGGAAGCCCGGTTACCTTTGTTGTTGAAGTCAGACAGCAGAAACCAAAAGAACAGGTTGTGGACTCGCCAAAAGAAGTCCAGCTGTTGTGCTCGGTTTTTAAAGGACAGATTGTATCGCACACAGAAACTGTAAATGCTCCTCCATCCCCTGCTCCGCAGCAGAGCCAGGGCGGGGCAAACAGCACGGAAAGCGACAGTGCCGACGACACACAGGAAACAGAAGAAATGAATTCTGAGGAGGATGACGAATAATGAACCCATTTGAATTAGTAAAAAACTTAAAAGATATGCAAGGCCAGATGGAAAAAATGAAGGACGAAATGAAAAATATTTCCGTAACAGGTTCTTCTGGCGGCAACATGGTTCAGGTAACAATGAACGGAACATTCGAAATGACTTCCATCAAAATCGACCCGATTGCCGTAGACCCGCGCGACGTAAATATGCTCCAGGATCTGATTGTGGCAGCAAGTCACAACGCCATGGAAAAAGTTCAGGAAGAAATTAAGGCAAAAGCCGGCCCTATGCTCGGCGGCTTAAACCTTGGCGGACTTGGCGGACTGGCATAAGCAGGGCTTAAAAGTGAACGCAATTGATGAATTGACCGACTGTTTTGCACGGCTCCCTGGAATCGGCAAAAAAAGCGCAGGCAGGCTTGTAAACTATATTCTCAAGGCAGACAGGGCCTGGGTAAATAATTTTTCTCAGAAAATGGCAGCACTGCAGGACAAAATAAAACCATGTTCAATCTGCGGTTCGTGGACAGAAAATGATCCGTGTCCGATTTGTTCCAGTCCTTTGCGCGACCAGTCGGTTATCTGTGTTGTTGAACAGCCCCAGGATGTGGCAACACTAGAAGGAACTCATGAATTCAGCGGGCTCTTCCACGTACTCGGCGGTGTCATCGCTCCGCTCGAAGGTGTCGGTCCGGATGATTTAAGAATCAGCAGCCTTGTAAAACGGGTTAATGAAGGTTCAATAAAAGAAGTAATTATCGCAACAAACCCGACTGTCGAAGGCGATACAACCGCGATGTATATTCAAAAAATCTTAAGCACAATCAGTGACGTAAAAGTGACCCGTCTTGCAAGCGGACTCCCTGTGGGCGGCGATCTTGAATACGCAGATAAGCTCACCCTCGCACGCAGTTTCCGCGGCCGAATCAGCCTCTAAAAAAATTCAAAAAAAATTAATTTTTTTGCTAAAGTCAATTTTTCTGTCTCCGATATGTAATATATAGGGTGGTAAACCCGGGGACTACAGCGCAATGTAAACAGTTGACTCTGTAGTATTACAACCAGATCTTACAAGGAGATAATATTATGGTTATTAATCACAACATGAGCGCACAGTTCGCACAACGTTCTACTGGACTTACAGAGTTAAGCAACACAAAGAACATGGAAAAGCTTTCATCAGGCATGAAAATCAATCGCGCCGGTGATGATGCATCAGGATTGGCAGTATCTGAGAAAATGAGAGCACAGATTCGCGGTATGAATCAGGCTTCTACAAACGCTCAGAACGGTATTTCTTTTATCCAGACAACTGAAGGATATTTGCAGGAAACTACAGATATCATGCAGCGTATTCGTGAACTTGCAGTACAGTCTTCCAACGGTATTTACTCTGACGAAGACCGCATGCAGATTCAGGTTGAAGTTAGCCAGCTCGTAGCAGAAGTTGACCGCATCGCTTCTCAGGCTCAGTTTAACGGCATGAACATGCTTACTGGTCGCTTTGCTCGCCCAACTGGTGAAAATACAGTTACTGCTTCTATGTGGTTCCACATCGGTGCTAACATGGATCAGCGTACACAGGTTTACATCGGAACAATGTCTGCAGCAGCTCTTGGCTTGCGCAACGTTGGTTCTGAAGAAATCTTGTCTTTGGCAGCTCCAGACGATGCTAACCGTGCAATCGGTACAATCGATGAAGCTTTGAAAAAGATTAACAAACAGCGTGCAGACCTTGGTGCATACCAGAACCGTCTCGAAAAGACAGTTGTAGGTTTGGACGTAGGTGCTGAAAACCTCCAGGCTTCTGAATCACGCATCCGTGATACAGATATGGCTAAAGAAATGGTAGACTTTACAAAGAACCAGGTATTGAGCCAGGCTGGAACAGCAATGATTGCACAGGCAAACCAGAGCGCACAGAACGTTTTGAGCTTGCTCCGCTAGTAAGGCTTTCCGGGACTTATCCCGGAAGTGAAACTTCTTTACAAAAGGACCGCGCATCGGGTGCGCGGTCTTATTTTTTTATTGAATTTTAATTCCCATAACATAAAGATTATAATTATCAACGGCTTTGGCTCTGTATCCTTGAGAAATCGTTGAACTCAAATACATAGCACAAAAAGCACCAATCCCACATGCAATACTGTTATTAGCCATATTTGACCAGCCTTTGTCGTAGGCATACCAGTTTATTGCAATAGATGAACAAACACAGCCGGCAAAACACCATGTTGCACCTTGCCAAAGATTTTTTTTAGCTATAAGTCCTTTGTTTCCCTCAATATTGATTAATATTCTATCAAGCTCAGAGTAAGCTATTTTTTTACCATCTGAAAACTGATAATTAAAAGTATCTAAGATTCCACCGCGGTGTATAATAATGCTACTCTTTTGATTATTTTCCACATCAGCAGCAGATTCAGACTCGCAGAAAAGAGGAAAAATGCTAAAAACCAACAAACACAAAAATACAGTTTGTTTCATTTTTTTTATCCTTCCTTTTACGATATGCTATGTACGCTTAATTTTCAATAATTTTTTTCATTTAAGATCATCTTTACACAAAGACCGCGCATTGGGTGCGCGGTCTTATTTTTTTATCTTGCTGTTCTTACAACCCTGAATCCCACATCAAAGTCTTTACCGTATTGCACGGCAAAATCCCTGTAAGTTACAACACAATGAAAGTCTGCATCATAGTAACCGCCGCCGCGGATACTTCTGTAATACGGCGGAATCCGGTCTTCTTCCTTAACAGAATAATAACCGTACCAGTCCCAGGTTAATTCCCAGACATTTCCGCTCATATCGTAAAGCCCGTATTCGTTTGGCTTTCTGGTTTTAACCTCCCGTGTTGAACTCTCAGAGTTTTCGAGGAACCAGGCAAATTCACCAGGGTCAGTTTCTGTGCCGCTGTAAAACGGAAGGCTGACATTTTTGCTGCCACCGCGCGCTGCAAGTTCCCACTCGGCTTCGGTAGGAAGGCGGAATCCGTCTGCCTTAAAATCGCATTCCACAAGTGTCCATTTTTCTTCATTAACAAACGGAATTTCTCCCCATTCATCAGGGTTTGTTTTTCCGTTTATTGAATAACACGGCTTAAAACCTTCTTTTACAGAACGCCTGTTGCAGTAGATAATTGCCTCGTTCCAGCTCACCTGTTCAACCGGACGCTTTGCAGGATCCTCAGAAGAATTGTCCCTGTACGCAAAGAAGCTGGGATTGTATCCCATTACGCTTTCAAATTCTTCCTGGGTCACTTCGTGGTCCTGAATATAAAAGTCATTCAGCACAGCAGCCCGATGAACCGGCAGAGTGTCCGTAAAACCGTAATTACTGCCCATCATAAAATTTCTGCCCTCAAGGAGAACAAAACCGTCGTAAGACCTGGCTTCCCTGCAGCCGGCAAACAAAGCCAGAACAACCAGAATAAATGTGCTCATTTTGAATAATTTTTTCATAACGTACCTCCAGCAAAGGAATTTCAGGAACAAATAGAATTCGCCCTGTGACAGTACAAATATGACATATCCGGAAAAATTTTAAATGGAAACAATGCAATAAAAATCGGCAAATCAACAATTAGTCCGGCAGGACTTAAAGCTTTTTTCTGTAGAGGGCTGGAGTTAATTCGTACTTTTTCTTAAACGCCCTCTCAAAATGTGTTGAATCTGAAAATCCTGTCCGCTCAGCAATTTCTGCAACAGGTAAATCAGTGTCTTTTAAAAGAGTTGTGGCAATTCTTAAACGAAGGTCAATTATGTAGGAAATGACAGACAGTCCCGTCATTGCCTTAAATTTTTCATTTAAGGCTGTGCGGTTAGTCCCGAACTGGCGCGAAAGGCCTTCAAGGGTAAGTTTCTGATTGTAATTTTCCATAATGAAATTCAGGATTTTCTTGAATTCATCAGGAACATTATCCATTTTTTTTGTCTTGTTTTCGGCAATTTTTTCCGGCTTTGCAGACTCTACAAGTTGAACTGTCAAAAACAAAAGTTCGGTAAGAAAAGAGCGTGTTCTGCACGGCCACCAGCCTGAAGGCTGCTCCGTAAGTTCGATGCGGGCACTTTCCATCAGATTATCAATTCGTTTTGCACTCTCCGGTGCAATCTGAACGATAAAGGAATATCTTTCATTCAGGATAAAAGGCCTGAGCAGCATGCGGTTCTCTATAACCTCGCTATCCGTGTCCATGCCTTTCTGACGGATATTTTCAAAATTCAATTTTTTGTTTAAAAAACGCGGATGAAAGTAGAAGGTCCTTGCTTTGACTGCGTCAGGCTTTTCGAGTGTGATTCTGTCATTTTCGTTGAGGCAGATGATGCAGGGGGCAAAAAGCATAAACTGACTGCCGCTGATTTCTGCCGAGGTGTTGCCCTCCTGAACAAGGATTATCCTAAACCGCTCAGGTGAAAAATGTTCAATTCCTGAAATTTCAGAAGAAAAAACAGGTTCAATACGCAGTTTTTCGGACTTTATCGCTGTCGTAGAAAATTCCATTTTAACCTCCCGGAGCTTTTTTTGATTATAACAGACAATTTAACATTTGATAAGGCGCAAATACGTCGAGTCAAGGCACGCATACGCTTAAAGCCTTGACTTCGCCGTTTTTAGGGTTTGTAATAAACCCTAAATACAAAAGCAGACCTGCTTTTATAAACAGGCCTGCAGCTTGTAATCAAACTGATATTCTACAATCCGGAATTAGAATTTGTTGAGGAAGTTCTTGAGGGCATCCCATGTTTCTTTCTGAGCGTCTGAATCGCTGTAAAGAGCCTGGCTGCCGTGCTTGCTTGGAGTTTCAGGTACAAAGAGAGTTTTGTCCTCTGAAGCAATGTTGTCAAAGATTTCTTCAACTTTTGTCTTTTCGCTTGGCTGGCATGAGATGAATGTGGGAACTTCTACGCCGTCTGCCATGAAAGAAACCCACCTTTCTGATCTGCCCATTGAACCAAAGTATTCGCCAGGTGAAAAGCTGATAACGCCGTTTACCTTGTCAGCATTCTGAGCGAACATGGTAATTACAAGACTTGATGAATATGATGATCCCCAGAGAATAAATTTACCCTGTACATAATTCTTTGTAACATAATCAATTCCTGCCTGGATGTCCGGCATTGCATCGATAAAGCGGTTCTCTTTGCCCTTTGAAAGAGCAAGTTTTGCAGTTTCGTTTTCTACACCATTGATTGCCTGGCCCGAGCGCTGGTCAATTGCCACACAGTTGAATCCGAGAAGGTTCAGTTTTGGGGCGATTTCACGATACTCGCCGCGTGACCATTTTGCACGATGACACAACAGAATCATCGGTGCTTTTTTGTCATACGGCATGTAAACGTCAGCAGTTACTGTAAGCCCGTCCGATGCTTTAAAAGTTACTGTTTTTGGTGAATCAACTTTTTTTCCTGAGTATCCTGCACCAAACAGCGGAAAAAGGCTTCCAGCCAGCAAAATGCAAAGTGCGCAAACCATTGTTCTTTTCATAATAATTCTCCTTGAGATTTAAGATGTCTTTATAATGCACCTGAATCAAAGAGAAAAAAATTGAAAACTTACATTAGAATTCGGCAAATCTGCAATTTATCCTTTCATGCAGTTTGTACAGCCCATAATCATGACGTGTTTTTTAGTGTCGCTGCGGTTAAAAAGGCGGGCAATCAGATAGCCTTCCGGCAGAACTTCTTTGCCGCATACAGGACAGCGGCGTTCGGCACCGCGCTCGGGATGAGGATAACAGTGAGGACAGCCCATAACGTTCATCCGCTGGTCTGGAGTGTTCATCGGGCGGAAGATGCGGCTTGTAAGTTCTTCGCCTTTTGCAAGCGGAGTATTACACATCGGGCAGCGTACAAATTCAACCTTGCCGGATTCGGTTTTTTGCGTCTTTAGACGGCTTTCGGCATCATTTTTGAGGGAGCGGGATAAATTCAACTTGTAAAGCACTGACAAAAGCCAGATTAAAACAGCCAGCGCGACTGCTGCGGCAAAATATACCATAATAAAAATATTATATGGTTTAATTCCAGGTTTTTCAAACTGCCCATACAAATCTGCTGATATATGAAAACCCCGTTCTACTTCTATAATATTGTTTTTTCCATTATAATTTAGTGCATCTTTAATCTTACAAGAGGAATAAAATGAAAGCACTTGTTGTTGGAAGCGGCGGTCGCGAACACACTATCGCATGGAGACTCGCTCAAAGTTCAAAAATTGATGAAGTAATCTGCGTTCCAGGAAACGGCGGTACAGATTTTGAAACCAAATGCCGCAATATTGATCCAAAAGATTTGCCTGCAGCAAAAGAGCTTTCTTTAATCGATGCAGCAGTAAAAATCGCAAAAGACGAAAAGGTTGATTTTGCCGTTATCGGTCCGGAAGACCCGCTCGCAGACGGAATCTCAGATGCTTTATGGCATGCAGATATTCCGACAGTTGGCCCTAAGGCAAAAGGTGCGGCTCTTGAAGCATCAAAGGACCTTTCAAAAATATTCATGAAAAACCACGGAGTTGCCTGCGCCGCTTCAGAAACTTTTACAGACAAAGAAAGCGCGCTTGCTTATGTACGCAAAATGGGCGCTCCAATCGTTGTTAAGGCAGACGGTCTTGCTGCAGGAAAGGGCGTTGTTGTAGCACAAACTCTCGAAGAAGCAGAAAACGCCGTTAACGACCTAATGGAAGGAGCTGTAGGTGATGCAGGTAAAAAACTCGTAATCGAAGAATACCTGCGCGGAATTGAAATTTCAGTTCTCGCCGCTGTAAGCGTAACAGAAGAAACTGCAAAATCAGGAAAGGCCTGCATTAAGGCATTCCTTCCGGCCCGCGACCACAAACGCCTCATGGACGGCGCAAAAGGACCAAACACCGGCGGAATGGGTGCTATCTGCCCTCCACAGGATGTTACAAAAGAAACAATGGATGCTTTTGAAAAAACAATCCTTCAGCCGACTCTCGATGGTATGATTAAAGAAAAAATGGACTACCGCGGCTTTATCTTCTTTGGCCTTATGCTTACAAAAGATGGTCCAAAAGCACTTGAATACAATGTTCGTCTCGGCGACCCTGAAACACAGGCTGTTCTGCCGATGATGGATTTTGACTTTGTTGAACTCTGCCAGTCTATCATGGACGGAACTCTTTCTGACTTTAACATGAAGTGGAAGTCAGGATTCCAGGTGGCCCCGGTTGCAGTAAGCGGCGGATATCCGGCCAAATACGCAAAGGGCAAGGAAATCACATTCGATCAGAAAAAGATTGATTCAACAGGTGCAAAGGTATTCATCGCAGGTGCAATCAAAGACCGCAGACAGGATTCTGAAGGGCTTTTGACAAGCGGCGGACGCGTTCTTGCATGCTCAGCACACGGCGACACTTTTGACGAAGCATGGAACAAAGCCTACGAAGCCCTCAAGGGAGTTGATTTCCAGGGAATGTTCTACCGCAAAGACATTGGTCTTCCGGGCGCTGCAGAAAGCAACTGATTTTATTCAGTAACGGTGATGTTGAATTTATCTGAGTAAGATGAATATTCACCGGCTGAAGAATTATAAGCAGAACAATAAAATTCAATACAATATGAGCCGGTGCAAGCCGGCTTGATTTTTATCGCCCGCTCAATCGATTTCTGATCATCAGAAGATAGTTTTTCCGAAATCCCAGATGTTTTTATCCATAGTTCTGACTGCCCGTCATTGTAAGTAAATGTCTGCTTTTGAGAATATTTTTCCTGAGTATAAAGGTCTATATCAAATCTCGTATTTTTATATTTTTTATCAAAGGCACCTGTTACAGTAAGCGTACAGTGTTCACCAAGGGCAAAAGATGTTTTATCGCAGGAAGCACTCACACATTCTAAAACAGGAGATTCATTTTCTTCCTCTTCATCGTCTGCAAAAAATGTTCCAAAAGGAAGAAAAGGTATACATGAATTCAACAGAACCGAACTGAATAATACTGCCGCAATCAATATAAATTTTTTCATCATCAGCTCTCCACAATAATGGCCCTTGTGTCAGAAAATTCACCAACACAGTTCTCTTCTTCCGAATTATCTGCGGTAAAATAAAAACGAAGCTTATAAAGTCCTTCTGCAGGAATTAAAACCGTAACCGTTTTATTTATTGAATTGAATTCTTCTGCTGCGACAGATTGTTCACTGGACCAGCCCCGGTTCCACTCCTGGTCGCCGTCAGCCTTGTAAATCATTTGAATCTGTTTAAACTCAGAATCTATATCTTTATAAAGTTCGTAAAAGATTTTGCAGTTTTTGTATTTTGAATCGACCGTTCCCGTCAGAGTAACTGTAAAACTCTGATTTTTTTGAATTGAATTTGCACTTAAAATTACAGAGAGTGTTTCTATCTTTTCTGTTTTCCAGTTAACGTCAGAGTAATAGCAGTTGCAAGGACAGCCGGTAAAAAAAATCAGAAGAAAGACAGCAGGTATCAAAAAAATCTTTTTCATAAAAATCTCTCTTTTCTTAAAGGGAACCGGGCTCTGCTTTTACACTCTGAACAGCAAATCAGTGTAGCTTGGGAAAGGTTTGTACTTTTCGCCAAGGATTGGTTCGATACGGTCGGCGATTGCCCGGGTCTTTTCCATCTGAGGAAGAATTTTGTCCGCGTAGTCGCGTGCCTGTTTTACAACATCGTCCACTGCATTTACATTTGAATGCATTTTTATCAGCTTCTGTGCTTCGTCATCGAGCCAGTCAGCAAGGGCGGTAATCTGACTCAGAGTTGTTGTCTGAGCAGTACACTTAGCCCCCGGAACAACTGCCGCAACGCGTGTAACTGATTCTGCAACGTCGTTCATGTAAGCGTAGCTTGCAGGAAGGATGTCCTTGTAAATCATATCAATCATTGTGTTTACTTCGATATTGAGAACCTTGCAGTATTTATCGAGTTTAACTTCGTGGTGGCTCTTCATTTCGGTTTCTGTGTAAACACCGTACTTGCTGAACATTTCGATATTCTGTCGGTCCAGATAGTGTTCCATTGCATCCGGAAGAGTCTTAAGGTTCATCAGGCCACGTTTTTTGGCCTCTTTTACCCATTCATCATCATAACCGTTTCCGTTAAAGATAATCTTTTTGTGTTCTTTAACAGTCTTCTTAATCAAAGCCTGAAGTTCAGTATTCAAATCTTTTGCAGATTCAAGTTTTGTTGCAAATTCATCAAGTGTTTCTGCAACGATGGTATTCAATACAACATTTGGTCCAGAAATTGAAAGTGATGAACCAAGTGAGCGGAATTCAAATTTATTTCCGGTAAATGCAAACGGAGAAGTTCTATTGCGGTCAGTTGTATCTTTTGGAATTGCAGGAAGTACGGTTACGCCGATTTTCATCTTTTCCTTTGACTTCTGGCTGTACGGAGTTCCGTTTTCGATTGAATCAAGAACGGCCTGCAGCTCTTCGCCAATGAACATGGAAATAATTGCCGGCGGTGCTTCGTTTGCGCCGAGACGGTGGTCGTTACCTGCAGAAGCAACGCTGTCACGGAGCAGATCCTGGTGCTTGTCGACTGCCTGGATTACGGCTGTCAGAAGCAGGAGGAACTGGGCATTTTCGCGCGGAGTTTCGCCTGGTTCAAGCAGGTTGAATCCATCGTCTGTGCTCATTGACCAGTTGTTGTGCTTGCCTGAGCCGTTTACGCCTGCAAACGGTTTTTCTGCAAGAAGACAGTAAAGGCCGTGCTTTAAGGCTACCTGCTTCATAAGCTGCATTGTGAGCTGGTTCTGGTCTGCACTCAGGTTTGTTGTAGTAAAAATCGGAGCCATTTCGTGCTGGGCAGGAGCTACTTCGTTGTGTTTTGTCTTGCTCAAAATGCCGAGCTTCCACAGTTCGTTATCAAGGTCAGCCATAAATTCTGCGATGCGGGGCTTGATTGAACCATAGTAGTGGTCATCCATTTCCTGTCCCTTTGGAGGCATTGCACCAAAAAGGGTGCGTCCGCAGAACATCAGGTCTTTGCGCTGTTCCCAGAGTTTTTTATCGATTAAGAAGTATTCCTGTTCGGGACCTACTGTTGTAATTACGCGTTTTGCTGTTGTGTTGCCAAAAAGGCGGAGAACACGGAGAGCCTGTTTGTTGAGCGCTTCCATAGAACGCAGAAGCGGAGTTTTTTTATCGAGAGACTCGCCTGTGTAAGAACAGAATGCTGTCGGAATGTACAATGAACCGTCTTTAATAAAAGCGTACGAAGTCGGGTCCCATGCTGTATAACCGCGTGCTTCAAAAGTTGCGCGGATACCGCCGCTTGGGAAAGATGAACCGTCAACTTCGCCCTTAACAAGTTCTTTTCCGCTGAATTCCATGATAACTCCGGAACCGTTCGGCGAAATAAAACTGTCGTGCTTTTCTGCGGTAACACCTGTCAACGGCTGGAACCAGTGTGTAAAGTGAGTTGCACCCTTTTCCAGTGCCCAGTCTTTCATGGCATTGGCTACGATATTAGCCACATCAAGTTCGAGGGGCGAGCCCTGCTGAATTGTTCTTTTTAATGATTTGTAGGTGTCTTTCGGGAGACGAGCTTTCATTACATCGTCATTAAAAACCATGCTGCCAAAAATTTCTGGAACGTTTACCATTGGGATCTCCGTTTTAGTTTATTATCGGAATAAAATAGTGAATTTACGGGCATTCTAGCATTTTATAACAAAAAGATAAATAGAATTTAAATCTCCATTATCTCGACCTATGTTATAATGTATTAATATGTTTATCAGTAATCTTTACAAACAAATCGCCTCTGCCCTGCAAAAAGAACGCGTTCTCCTTAACAGCGAAAAAAAGAATCTGGCACGATTTACAAATTCAATGCTCAGAATTGTTTCCGTAATGATGACTGTGATTTTTGCCCTTCTATGCGTATTCGGACTCAAGGTTTTTAATATTAACTATTTTATTGTCTATCTGACTTCCTTTGTTGTTTTTCTTCTTCTCAGCATACACATTTATTATAACGTCAAAAGAAAACGGAACTGCTATCTTTTTCCCACATATTGCTTTGTCCTTTATTTATACGCATTCGGATTTTTTGTTAGCTTTGCCTCAATCGCAAATCCCCATGCGGCAACTTCCATCATCTGCTTTCAGATTATCTTTCCGCTGCTGATTTTTGACCGTTCAATACGGGTCAATCTCCTTGTTCTTTCCGTTTGTATAATTCATACGGTTCTCTCATACATTTACAAGGATCCCGCAACATTTAAACTGGATCTTTTTAACGGAATTACATTTACCCTTCTTGGAATTGCAATCGGCGAATACGAACGCTATCAGCGCATCATCGCTTTTGAAAAAGACCGTATCCTGCGCTGGCAGAAAGACACTGACATGCTTACCGATCTTCCTAACCGCCGCAGGCTTTTTGAACGTTTGACAGAAATTCAAAACAACCAGGCACCGCTGAACGGCCTTTTTATGATTGATATCGATCATTTTAAGGATTTTAATGACACCCTCGGCCACCAGGCAGGGGACGAGTGCCTTAAAGTGCTGGGTAAATGTTTTGCGGACTTTGGAAAGCAGAACGAATTTGAATTTTACAGATACGGCGGCGAGGAGTTTTGTGCCCTTACCGCAAAATATAATTATGATGAATTAGGAAAAATGGCAGAGGCTCTGCGGGCAAAGGTTCAGAACCTTGGAATTCCATTTGAAAGCGAACCCCTCAAAGTTGTTACCATCAGCGTAGGCTACACTGATCATGTAAAAGGTGCGCGCTACGAAAAGACAATAAAAAATGCGGACGACGCCCTTTACAAAGCAAAGAGAGCCGGCCGCAATTGTATCGAAGGAAGCCGATAAACTAACGCAGGTCTGGAGTTTTTATGAGGCGGACAAGCCGCCTCGTACTGTAAGGAAGTTATTTAACTTCTCCTGATTTACTAACGTAAATCAGGAGTGCGTATCCAGTCCTGGTCGGTGTAAGTGCGGTTTTCGCCGCCCATACTCCAGATGAATGTATAGTTGCTTGTACCTGCACCTGAGTGGATTGACCAGCTCGGGTTGATTACAGCTTCGTCATTGTGCATTACGATATGGCGTGTTTCCTGTGGTTCGCCCATAAAGTGGAATACAACCTGATCTTCCGGAAAGTCAAAGTAGAAGTAAACTTCCATGCGGCGTTCATGAGTGTGAGCCGGCATTGTGTTCCATACAGAACCTGTTTCAAGGTGAGTCATACCCATAGAAAGCTGACATGTTTCAAGAATATCCGGGTGGATGTACTGGTTGATAGTGCGGTCATTACTTTCTGCCGCAGAACCCATGTGAATGTGGTTTGCCTGTTCATAAGTAATGATGCGGCTTGGATATGAGCAGTGAGCCGGTGTTGAATTCATATAGAATTTTGCAGGATTTTTCTTGTCTTTGCTTTCGAGAGTTACTTCTTTTGTTCCGGCGCCAAGGTAGAGTGCGTCGTAGTGGTTAACTTCGTATTTTTTACCGTCAGCAACAACAATACCGTCACCGCCAATGTTAATCATACCAAGTTCACGGCGCTGGAGGAAAAAGTCTACACCAAAGTCTTTCATGGCATCGATGTTTTTATCAAGTTTTACAGCCTTATCTACAGGCATGGCACCCATTGTTACGATACGGTCAATGTGGCTGTAAACTGCAGAAACATCATTCTTGATAAAAATGTTCTGTACAAGGAACTCTTTGCGCATTTCTTCAGTAGTCATGCGTTTAAATGGTTCTTTACCGGTTGAATAGCGAATATCCATTATATATACCTCCTATAAAGCCATGGCGGCAGCCACGCGCCAGGACGGCGCGAATAGCAATTGCAGGCTTTAGAATGCAATTGCCCATGATAAAAATTACCAGGGATGTAATTTTTATCATGCCTCTTTTATTGAATTGAATTGAATTAGTCTTCTTTGAATGCGTCAGCAACACCCTGGCCAAAGGCTTTTGCAGTGTCACCGATTTTTTTGCCGACAGTTCCGATTTCTTTGCCGGCTTTTTTTGCTGCATCTCCGATTTCTTTACCTGTATCAGCAGCTTCTTTTCCGGCTTTTTTAGCAGAAGCAGCCGCATCTTTACCTGCTTTTACAGAGCTGTTTACAGATTCTTCTACAACTTCTTCCGGTGTGGGCTCGTCAGCCTTTCCATTTGCAAATACTGTTGCAGATACCAAACTAAAAATGACCAATAAAGATAAAATGTGCTTTTTCATACTTATACTATATCGCGAAGTTTTGAATTATTCTACACTGGTTGCCTGGATAAATGTTCTCATCAAGCCTTCGCTGTCGGTTGTGATTTTAAACGGACCGGTTACCGTTATTGGAGTTTCCTGGGCAGGAACTGCTTCTCCAAAATCCCAGACAAATTCCATGCCCTGCTGGCAGCAGGCAAGTGCGTCGCGGATAATTACTGCGTTTGTCATATTTCCTTTGTTGTCAGGAAGACGGTAATAATCGCCTGAGATTCTGATGATTTTGTCAGCGTATACTTCGGGCTGCATCATCATGTCAAAAACCTGGGCATAAACCATATTTGCGTTCATCACGCTGATGTCAAAATCCACGCCTTCGGTAGCTGTCATGGCTTTTTGTTTTTCCTCGGCTTCTTTATCAATTGCCTCGAGTGCAATCTGTGTCTGTTCGTCGATAAATGAATCTGTTAAAGGTTCTGCCTGCTGCGGAGAATCTTTTTTGGTACAACCGGTCAAAGCGGCCGCGATTGTAAGGGCGAGCGCAGCGAGAACGGCCGCGAAAGCAGGCCGGTCGGAGGCAGGCGTTGCCCCGGGCAACGCCCCGGGCAGCGCCCTAGCCGTAGCCCTGAAAAGCGCGAAAGCCGCCCGATTATTAAAAATCATGCAAACCTCCCTGCAATGCAAAATCCGATAAATGCAATAAGATCTGCCGCTACAATTGTTGAACCTACAGGAGTGCCCGCAAGCACAGAAATTATGAGGCCGGCCAGAGCGCAGACTACCGACACGATGGCCGAGCAGATTGTTACTGATTTAAAACTCTTGTATACGCGCATTGCAGACAGTGCCGGAAAGATTACGAGGGCGCTGATTAAAAGTGAGCCTACGAGGTTCATTGCGAGCACGATGATTATTGCAATGATGATGGCGATTACAAGATTGTAAATTGAAGCGTGGGTTCCGATGGCCTGTGCAAAGTCCTGGTCAAAGGTTACTGCAAAGATTTTGTTGTAAAAAACAAAGAATGCGAGGATTACACAAATCGAAAGTACGGCGCACAAAATTACCTGGCTGCGTGTCAGAGTTAAAATCGATGTTGAACCGAACAGTGTTGTGCAGACATCGCCCGAAACATTTGCCGAGGTCGAAAAAACGTTCATCAAAAGATAACCGAGGGCAAGTGAGGCAACGCTTATCATTGCAACTGCCGCATCTCCCTGGATTTTTGTGTTTTTTCCTGTGCGCAAAAGCATGATGGCCGCAATTACTGTCACCGGCAGAACTATGTACATATTGTTTGTAATTCCGGTAACTGCTGCAACTGCCATGGCGCCGAATGCCACATGGCTCAAACCGTCACCGATAAAAGAAAAACGTTTAAGCACGAGCGTTACGCCGAGGAGCGACGAACACAGGGCAATCAGGATGCCGACGATAAATGCGTATCTGACAAAACTGAAACTAAAGTACTGAATTAATTGGTTTAACATACATTTTCCTTATCTGACCGGCGCAATCCGGACAATTTGTATAATGAACGAACTGGTCACGTGTGCCATAAAAAAGGTCCTGTCCGATGTGGAGTACGTGTGTGGCATATTTTAAAGCTGCCTCGATATCGTGACTGATCATTATTATTGTGATTCCGCCCGCGTGCAAGGTTTGAATCAAATCATACATTTCTTCAGTAACCTGAGGATCAAGTCCTGTAACAGGTTCGTCGAGGAGGAGCATTTTCTGGGTTGCACAGAGGGCGCGCGCAAGAAGAACACGCTGCTGCTGACCGCCGGAAAGTTCGCGGTAACAGCGGCCGGCAAGTTCGTAAATGCCCATTTTGACCATGTTCTGTTCGGCAAGCTGTTTTTCTTCCTTGTTGTACCACGGGCGTCGTCCGCATCTGCTCTGGCAGCCGCTTAAAACGATTTCGCGCACGGATGCCGGAAAGTCTTTTTGAACCATTGTCTGCTGCGGAAGGTAACCGATTTCGTCTGGCAGGAGATCGTCGCCGGTCTCGATTGTGCCCGAAAGCGGTTTATTGAGGCGGAGGATTGTCTTCATCAATGTTGACTTTCCTGAGCCGTTTTCGCCGATTATTGCAAGGTAATCGCCCTTGTTTACCGAAAAATTGAGGCCGTTGATAATTACTTTTGAATCATAACCAAGTACAAGGTTTTTACAGGTTAATTGTGCCATTTTCCTATTGTAATGACTGCTCAATCAGAGCAAGATTTGATGCCATCGTTCCAAGGTAGGTTTTGCCGGAACGAGCCTGCTTTTGTGTTGTAGACTGCATTGAGTCGAGTTTTATGATTTTTGTACCCTTAAGGCCGCTGTTTTTAATTACGGTCTTTGCAAGTTTTGAATCCGAACTTTCTGTTACGTAAACGTTCTTTAAGCTAAGTTCTTTTGCCTTGCCGGTCAAAAATGCTACAGTCTGAAAACTTGCTTCTGTTTCTGCCGAGCATCCCGGGAATGCGGCAAAGTATTCAAGTCCAAACTCGTCAGCCATGTAGCGGAACGGAAATCTGTCGCAGACTAAAAGAGTTTTTTCCGGCAGTGAACCGAGTCTGGTCTGGTACTGGCTTTTAATTTCTTCTATCTGTGCAAGATAAGAAATCAGGTTATCTGCGTACAATGTTGAGTTTTCAAGATCAAGGATTTCAAGGCATTCTGCAATTTTGCAGGAAGCAATCATTGCGTTGTTAAGGGACAGCCAGACATGCTCGTCAAGCTCAATATCCCCAAGGTCTTCAACTTCATCTTCCTGCATGCCTTCCACATGTTCTTCCTGGACAACATGGTCTGCAAGAAGGTTCATCAGGTTGATTATGAGCATATTCGGGTTCTTTACATTTTTTAAGGCATCTGCCATCCACTCGTCAGACTCGCCGCCTACGTAAATAAAGAGGTCTGCAGTGCTGATTTTTACAATGTCAGCTGCAGTCGGCTGGTATGAGTGAAGGTCGGTTCCGTTTTTAATCAGGAGTGAAAGATTTACAGACTCGCTGCCCTTTGCAATATTCTGAACCCAGTCGTATGCCGGGAAAATTGTTGCAACTACATTGAGTTTCTGATTTTTATCTTCTTTTTTGTGGCACGAAGTTCCGATACAAAGAGCCCCCACACTAAACAGAAAAAGTCCGAGAAAAATTGAAATCTGCCGGATAAGTTTTTTCATTCTATTCTCCATATTTGTATCAGGCGTTCTGGTCCATCCATTTCTGGATGCCGGCAGCAACATCAGGATCGATATCGTGTTCTATGCGGCAGGCATTTTCTTCTGCCTGGTCTTCGCTCAAACCGGTTATTTTTACAAGAAATTTTGTTAAAAGTTTGTGGCGGCCGTAAATATCTTCTGCCTTTGAACGGCCCTTGCCGGTAAGTTTAATTGTGTTTCCAAGATTGAATTGAATGTATCCGTCTTTTTCCAAAAGTCCCATTGCGCGGCTTACACTCGGACGGCTTACATTCAATTTGTGCGCTACATCAACCGAGCGTACAAATCCGTTTTCCTGTTCAAGGCGCAGAATTGCTTCGAGATAGTCTTCTCCAGATTCGTACATTGGGTCCCCCTTCCGTGTATGTTAGCACGAAGTAACCAATGTTGTACAGACTGCTTTTACCGCAAGTCTCCGGCAACATCAAAGCAGCGGTCACCGATTTTTTCAATCTGGCGGATAATGTCCATATAGTAAAGTTCAGCACGTACATCGGCTCCGTTTTCAAGACGCTTGCGGGCAATCTTGCGAAGTTCTGTGCGTTCGTTGTCAATCTGCTGTTCAAGTTCGGAAGCAAATTCAAATTCTTCAGGTGTAAGTTTCTGGATTTTTGTAACGTTTTTGTGGATAAAGTACAAAAGCTGGCGTGCAAGTTCAAAATAAGGAATAAGGCGGTTAAAGTCTTCTTTCTTGAATACAACCTGTTTTTCCAGAGCCTTTTTTATCTGAATCGAAATACTCAGACAGCAGTCAGACATGCTTTCCATTTCGCCTGTAATGCGCATCATGAGCTGAACATTGTCCTTTGCTTCGTCCGAAAGGTGGAGGTGCTGACACTTAACGAGGTAAGCAGTCAGGATTTCCTGCATCTGGTCGCAGTAGTCTTCAAGTTCAACAATTTTCGGATGGCGCTCCCTGATAAAGGTATCGTCAAAGTTTGCAAGACCGGCCTGCAGTTCATCAAACATCTGAACGACATTTTCTGAAAATACAGTGATTTCTTTCTGCGCCCTGAATACACAGCCGTCCGGAGACTCGGCGGCAAGACGCTCATTCCATTCAAGATGGTATTTTGGCGAATCTTCCTTAACATCGTCCCGGATAAACTTTCGTGTAAGAGCTGCAATCTGCTTTGTAAACGGAAGGAATACAATTGTTCCCATCACCTTGAATGCAGTATTGAGCATTGCGATGTGGAAAATCATGTTTTCTTCAACCTTGCCGGGAGTAATCATATCAACAAAGGCAAGGAAAGGTTTAAAGATAAGAAGTGCAATAACAACAGTTGCACAGTTAAATCCAAAGTGAATCAGTGCAGTTCTGCGCGCGTCGGCATTTGACCCCCAGGCAGCCATTACAGCGTCTACAGTTGAACCGATTGATGAACCGATAATCATTGCCGCACCAAATTCCCAGGTGATTACATGGTTGTAACCCATTGTAATTACGATGGCCGACATAGCCGACGACGAGTGAATCATCGCAGTAAAAAAGATACCGATAACAACGGCAATGATGAGTGACAGAAGGCCATAGTTCTGGATTGAACCGATTACTTCTGCCATGTGCGGACTGAATTCAAAAGCCTTGCTGAGCCAGCCGAGCCCGATGAACAGAAGTCCAAAGCCCATGATTGCCTGGCCAAGACCTTCTTTATGTATTTTTTTAAGGATTGTAAAAAGATATCCGAGGCCAAAAAGTGGGATGGCAAAAGCCTCGATTTTAAAGTTGAACCCGAATAAAGCAACTATCCAGGCAGTGATGGTAGTTCCGATGTTGGCACCAAAGATAACACCGGCAGATTGTTCAAGAGTAACAAGCCCTGCATTTACAAAGCTTACAAGCATAACCGTGGTGGCCCCGGACGATTGAATCAGCATCGTTAAAAGACACCCGGTTATCAGCCCCGCAATGCGGTTGCCCGTCATAAACGCCAGAGCCTTTTGAAGCCGCTGCCCGGCGCTTTTTTGAATTCCGTCGCTCATTAGCTTCATTCCGTATAAAAGGAAACACAAGCTACCTGCGAAATTAAAAATTTTTCCTATCATAATTAAGTGCATTATAGTCGAAAAGCGTGCATTTAATAAATAGAATTATAGAAAAATCGTAAGAATTCGATTCTTATAAGCTGATTAGAGTGCTTCCTGTGGTTTTGTTTTTTTCGTACTGCTCTTCCATCTTTTTGACAAAGTCACCGCCCCAGTACTCGCAAAGCATGTCCCGTGCGGCAGGACGGAGTTCCGGGAGAACAAGCGTATTCAAATCCATAATAAGCGTATACAGATAGCCGTGTGTTGTTTTGGCAATTTCAACCAGGTATCTTTCCAGTTCCGGATGTTGTTTGAACTCACTCTGTAAAACCGTAAAAACACCTGCCGCTGCACACCTGACATTCCATTTATCAAGATTATCGATTGATTTACCTGCAGAAACGCCTGTCCCCAGAGTGTATTTATAAACCGGCTTTTTTATTCCGTAGTAAACCTTTGCATGATAAGCAATAAAAGGGTACTGGAGAACATCTTCAAGATAAGTGCAGTTCATTGGAGGAATATCATTTAAGGCTTCAAGATAAGTTTCGCGGCGGAATAATTTGGCCCACAACAGCCCTTTGTGTCCCCGGTCTATCAAAAAGTTCTGCAGCACTTCCCTTCCGTTCATGACACCTTCATGAATGTTCATTGCCCGCTCTTCCCAGTGATTTTTCAGTTTGTTTATTTTTTCTTCTGTCAAAGAAATCCCTGTTGAATCCGGGTCTTCAAAATAAATCGCGGCGCCCCCATGAACTATGTCAGCATTGTTTTTTACGGCACACTCATATAAAACAGAAAGACAATCCGGCAGCAGCTGATCATCACTGTCCAGTATGGTTACATACTCACTGAGGGCGGCTTCTATTGCGCTTCTTCTTGCTTCCAGAAGACCCTTGTTTTTATCGTGCTTAATGTAGATTGTTTTGCCCTTAAACTGCTTTTTAAACCTTTTTACTATCCTGTCACAGTTATCGCCATTACAATCAAGCCCGCTGCTGCCGTCATTAACGATTACAGTTTCAAACTTTTTATCAAAACTTTGTGACAAAATGCTGTCTAAAGCACGCTCCAGATAAGGTTCACTGTTAAACACAGGAACACAAACAGAAATCAAAGGTTTCATCTCTCTTCCTTACAAAAAAATGCCCCGTGCCTCAAAGCACAGGGCAAAAAGGTTAAATATTATCTATCGTTATTGATAATTTATACAAGTAGCCGCGCCAAGTGTACCATCTATTGAAATATAAAGATCAAAAGAAACCCCAACATCTACAGCCGTTGATTTAGAAGTATCATCCAGGTCAACTGTGACAACACGGTTGATAAATTCAGCCTCACCGTCGTTAAAAAATTTACTGTAATCACTAATAAAATAGCCTTCATCAGCAATTACAAGTTTTTTAGGCATAACCGCAAGGAATTTCTGCGGCGCATAGAATGTATCTGCACCCAGATCGGAAGTAGCATAATTATACTCAGTATTTGCACCATAAGTTGAAGTTAAACTCAAACCACCATTGTTATCTGTAATTGTAAGAAGGGCACCCCTGTGTGTCATTGAACCAAAACTGCCTTCTTGCTGAGATACAAGAACGTAAAGATTAGAATCCTGCACCATCATGTCATTTACAGTCACGGCAACTGTTGATGTTGAATCATCAAATACATCAAGTGCCCTGACTGATACCCAACTGTTCCATGCAGGTGTAATTGATTCGTCTGATTCTTCAGGGGCAGAGTATGTGTACCTTGCAATGATTGGTGCGGTTGTACCAACGGGTTCGTCGACGCCAGTCTGAGTAACATCCATTGCAACATACAAAGCATATTTTGAAGCCGCAATATTTGTAATTTTAGTGGAATAGCTGTAGGTAATACCTTCCGTCTGCGAGAAAAGATTATATGCATCCGCTATTATTCCATCTACAGGCACTACCAGTGTGTATGTTTTTTCATATGTTGGAACATATACATTTATAGTTTCATCAGAAGCATAGAAGATGTATCCGTTTGTTGTATCACAGCTGATAGCATTAATCGCAGACTGGGTCTCCAGCAAAAGTTTGTAGTCTGAAGAGTAACCGCTAAACAATGAATATGTATATTTATAAATGTTATAAGAACTATCGACTTTAGTTACAACATACAAATTGCAATTTCCGTCAAAACAGAAGTCTGTTATTGCACCATCATGCAGGAAGGTTCCAATTGTCTGGCCCTCTTCAATCGTGTCAAAAGCAGCAAGACCCTGTCTAACCGTAGAGTCGAAGCCGGCATCATATGTCTGATTGTTATAGAGGATTATCGGACTCTGAGATGCAGTAAGTTCAAACTCGAACACTGCACTGCCCCAGTTACCTTTACCGTCACTTACAACACAGGCAATGGTTATTGGTTCGCCGTCTGTAAAATTAAATTCCTTTGCTGTTGTCGGGGCAAATTCATATGTAGGATCAATCGAAAGCAAAGTTGGCGAGTCCCCTGTTAAATACCATGTATAAGTGCAAGAGTCATCCAGCTCTTCAGATTCAGTTTCAAAAACTATCTTAGTATCGGCAGCAACTGGAATAGTAGTTACACCATCTGTTTTAGTACCTGCCGAAGTTGTGATATCAAAATTCAGAGTTGCCGTATCAATACCAACCTCGCTTGCATAAGCCCGACGTGCATACCATGAGATGGTGTAAGACGTTTCCCCTTCCTCACCTTCAAACTCTGTTGTTTTTGGTGCAGATACATAAGTTTCATCATCAAGTGCAATGTAGCCGGAAACTGGTTCATCCAGGTCAGCAAATACGAGGAACGGTGTTTTTTCATAGGCACTATAGTCTTCTAATTCAACTTGAACTTTCTCTGAGATTCCACCCATAGAGTATGTAACAACTGATACTCCGTCTTCAAGAATAAGATTTTGTAAGAGGCTGTCTCCGTCAAAAGAATTAATTACAAATTCTTTACTGACATCAGCGTTTTTATCTGCACTGGCCGCATTAAGATAAAGCGCTCTTGCTGCATGTACTGTAAGGTCGGATGTCAATCCTCCAGCAGAGTCATCATCTTCTCCGTCATTATATGCATATATACCAATTAAATCGCTGCCTGACACTCCAAGGATTTTAAATGAGTAATAATTGTCTGAAGAAGCTGACCTGTCACCTTTAGTCATGGCCTTTCTAAGCTGGTTGATAACAACAACATCAAGCACCGGAACATCTGTATCCATGTAAATTGTTGCAGACTGCCATTTTTTATTTTCGATAAGAAGCTGGAGAATTTCGTTTACATTCTTTCTTGCAAACGGGAATTTGCCGTTATAACCTGTTGCTGTTGTATCGTTTGTTCCAAAATAAACCGCTCGATTTTGTGACGTACTGACTGAAGAAGCAGAGCCTGTTGTTGTAAGATCGTCTGCAATTTCTACAAGGAAGTCTCCGATATCATAATAAATAACTGCGTCTGTATTTTCTGCATCGATAATCTCAGTGTCTGTTACATATAATTTGTAAAATCCTGATTCAAGTCCTGTACCTGTTACAACAAGTTCTGG
>JAEEGH010007954.1_pt1 | contig 25272 bp, 31 predicted proteins | sample 9134181 | NCBI WGS metagenome assembly JAEEGH01 (sample SAMN16246544, study PRJNA631951) | gut metagenome | biome: gut microbiome; feature: rumen; material: DP-attached | host: Bos | place: Iran: Karaj | collected 2018-10
AAGACAAACCACCAGCTCAGAAGGATGGCGCTGTACATTAAATACACGACATTCCTGGACGTATGGAATGAGATATTGGATAAGCACTATTTCAAGCCGGCGAACAGAAAAGAAATCATCCTACGATGTCAACAACGCTGGAAGGGAGCATGGAGGGGGCGATAGGTTTGTTAATAAGGAACATTCACAAAATAAAATATGCGTATGAAAAAGTTAGGATTATTTATCATGATGTTACTACCGATGTGTAGTAGCGTATCAGCTCTGGGCCAAAATAAGGCAGAGTTAAGAAAGGATTTTTTGGAACTTACAGACACTCTCACTACTGAAGAGAAAGACTCCCTGTTTTCTATTTTAAATTCTGTCACTCTTGATTTTATAGATTACAACCTAAATGAAGGCTGCTATTTCCAGGCCTTGGAGTTCATGGATTCATTACAGGGTAATTGGAAATATCTTACCGGACAGGATGTACCTACGCAAATATACCTTAAAAAAGCACTTGTGTTAGTTCAGTTTGGAGAATGGGAAAAACTGATAGAACTGACAGATGAATGTCTTTCCACCCATAAAAGGGATATGAAAGAGGCAGAATTAGCCGTAATATATAATATGCAAGGCTTATCCCATCTTTCCCTTAAAGAGTATCAAGAGGCCATTAAATCTTACGAACATGCTTCCCTTTATTACTCCAGGACTGGTGATATTGGAGGACAAGCTAATGTATTATGTAATATGGCGAGTTGCTATGACAAACTCATGAATCATCCAATGGCATATTCATTATATGAGAAGGGAATCAACTTGTTTTTCAAGTATTTCAATACGACCCGTTCCAAGCTTCTAAAGCGAGAGCTTTGTAATAGTGATCCTCAGAAGGAAGCATTACTTGGAGTCTTTGCCGACCACTTATATGATTTGGCCGTCTTTGAACAAAATAACGGATCCAGGGATGCTATGAGAGATTATCTTCTCATGTCCGCTCATTGTGGAAATCCTGATGCCAAGAAGGAATACAAGCGTATCTTCGGGGATTAGGTGCACCCCGGGTATATAGATGACGATAAGATTAAGATAAAAGTGTTTCGTTTAATATAATCGATAAATTAAATTTCCAATTTGGTTCCAAATACGCGAAATATGGGGCGTTATGAAGGCTTCTGGAGCCGAAATAATCCCTAAAATGGGGTGTTTTTCGTCGACATCGGTAAAGTGTCGTCAGAACCTGACAATCTGGAAGAGCGAAAAATGACCATCAAAAAAGGGCGAGATTTCACATCTGGCCCTTATGCAAAGATAAGTTTGATTTTACATCCGTTTTATAACGGTAAGAAAGGAGGCTTCGCTAAGCCTCCTGAGTTTCTGTATTCTCATCGTCACCGGTGATGAGTTCGGTACCGGCGAAGATGATGCGGTTTATTGTTTTGCCGTCCTTCTCGTACTCTTCCGGCTTGAAGAATCCCTTGACGGTGAGACGCTGACCCTTCTTCAGAAGATCCAAGTCTGCGGTGTTCTTGTTACTACGCCAGATCTCGACGTTCAGGATAGCACTTGTGCGCTTCTTCTTGTCATCCTTACCCTCTGTGCGGACGATTGCCAGTCCGAAGCGGGCTACTGATGCGTTGTCAAACTTGTTAACGGTGGCGTCGTTAACGATAAAACCTGTAACTTCAAATGAATTAACTGACTTCATAATTGTAATTTTTTAGATGTTAAACTTTAATTTTTACGTGCAATTCATCAGTAGGCAAGGAGAAGGTGAACAAAGGACAAGGAATTACGAGCAAAATTTATGGAATACCGCATTTTCTTTAGGCTCGCCGTCAAGAAGAAAATACGGAAGGCTGCCGCAAATTATGTGACGGAATAACGGCGCGTAATCCCTGATGACGCATAGAGGTACTTGCCGTACACCGCTTGCACTACCTTTGCAAAGGAAAAATAAGTGCGACATCGGCAAGAAAATCAATTGAAAGTCAGTTCCATGGAGAAAGACAGGTTCAGTTACCGATGCCGGAGTATGAGTAATGTGAACGCTGAAGTACCTGAAAGGTGGCCATCAGTTAGAACGTAAGGATGAAAACAAAGAAAGATAAGTTCCTACACTGACGAGAGCGAGAGAGTGACAACAACCCCAGAACTACCAAAGGTAAGAAGAGTCAGCCTTGCCGTTGTTGGGATAAGACAGGAAAGGACAGGACGGGGAGAGAAAGTTCCAGCAGTCAAAACACTGGTACCGATAACCTGTGACAATAGGAACGGAAAAGGAACATAGCGGACTGCGCCCGTTCTACCGGAGCACAATTAAAATGAAGTGAAAGAACGGTGCGTAGGGGTAGTGTGAAAGTTCCCATTAGAACTTGTATGAAACTTTTTCGCTGAAAAATTACCAAAACCTAACATATGATGATTATTTGTTAGGTTTCTGAAAATATTTCAGATTACAGACCATGGATCCAGCCGCCAGATGGGCTTGTGCCGCCGGCACGGCAACTGTGCTTCAGTTTTAAACGGAAGTTCTGTTGTCGCCCGTCTTCTATATGATATGTCCGTCTGTACTCCAGGTTAATGCTTGCACTAACAGGGAGAGCAGAAAGGACTTATCAGATAGACGGCATGATAAAAGGTCTGTTTAATTGTGAAGCTAAAATGTAGGAAGCAGCATCGTTTAACCGATGCGTGAATGTCTGCAGGGAGTGTTGACATCAGTGACTAATGACGGCATATCGGACAGCAAAGGTACAGGACGTGAGAGGAATGTGAAAGAAACAGGTAACGTCTCACAGGGTTCCTGACAGCAGCTTTGATGCCGTTAGGAAACGACTATAGATAGACAGGTTCCCTGGCATCCATTGGCGTACTGTCAGACATTGTGTGTTTCTGGTAGCAGTCCCGCCGTCCGTAAAGTGCCTTTCCTGTCTGGTATGATGATCTTTAGGCACGTCATCGCCCTTGCTGGCATTCGTCTGTGTGATGACACTGACGGGCTTCCGTTTTCCTTTAATGGTCATTCAGATGGTCTGAGACGCATAGAAATGGCTCAGATTCGCTTTTTGCGTGTTCATTGGATAAATTCCACGTTTAATGATCAAAATGCGCTCAGCGGGCTTAAAAATGCCATTTTTGTTGCTTTGACAGTCATATTATAGTCTTTCACGTTAGAAAATCCACAAAAAATTTTGTTAGTTCGGGGGAAAGTCGTATCTTTGCACCGAACCAACTGGCATACCGTCCGATAGGAAAGGAATGCCGACACCCTGAGAGGATCTTGCGCAAAGCCGCACACGTGACGGCCTACGACCAACCTCGACGGGTGTTTTTTGTTTTTCAATCCCCTACCCTCCATGTGCAACCCAGATATTCCACCCAGGAGGTCGGGCGCCAGTTGGTTCCGGGGTCGAGGGGCAGAGCCCCCGTCCTGAAGCGTCCAAGATGGAACACCATCCTTTCTTTTCCACAACAGCACAAAAAAAAAGAAAAGTCAGTCAGTCAAAGCGCCTCGCGCGCGTTAACCTGACTAACGTTAGTTAGGAAGGTTTTATATAGTCAAAATATATAGTTAAAATATAGGGCCTTTGTAACTAATTAAAACACAGAGAGTTACAAGGGCAAACGTTAGGTTTTGGTAACGTTGACGTTAGGTTTTGGTAACGTTGACGTTAGGTTTTGGTAACTTTTTCGGGTGTATGTTAGGTTTTGGTAACTTTCCTTATAATGTACTGTGTGTCAGATAGATAACACGCATAATCTATCTATTTAACCCGAAAAACGTTAGGTTTTGGTAACTTTCATATAAAACGTTAGGTTTTGGTAACGTTATTAAACGGTGTGTGTATATCTGGAAATAGTATTTTTCCTAACGTCATATATATAATCATAATATACTGATTATAAGTGTGTTGGCTATAAATTAGGAGAACGGTATTTATAACATAAAAACTAATATTAGATAGTACCTAATAATAGTGTTTTATATTCGCCGTGTTAGGTTTTGGTAACGTTATAAGTACTAATATTAGATAGTACCTAATAATAGTTTTTAAAAATCTAACACCGGTCTTTTTTTATTCAATTTTTATAAATCGAGCAAGAAATCAGCCCAAAACAAGTCGTAAAACGCTTAATTTTATGACTAAAATAAAGTAAATTTACGTCGTTTTTTGCATCAAAATTTGCTTGATTTTTTGCGAAAATACCTATGTTAGGGTTTGGTAACGTTATAAGTACTAATATTAGATAGTACCTAATAATAGTACATAAAGAAGTTAAAAAATGTATATTTACTATTTTATCCGATTCTTTTTTATACCTTTGCCAAAAATTCAAGATATGACGTTAGAAGAGTTGGAAAAAAAACTTGTGACCATCCGTCAGGATGAGGAAGTCACGTTTAAGATGCTGAAGGAGCGCGGTTTATCCCGTGAGACTATCATGCATATTCATGAGGGCAAGGATTATAATATGTCTTCGCTATTCAAGTATCTTGATGCATTGATGTATGTAATAGAGGTGAATGGCGTAATAGTGTCCGACCTTCAAGGTTTCAGTCAGATCCTTCGCGGTACGCGCCTGGCTTTCAACCAGACCCTTCAGGATATTCAGCGTGAGCTTGCTTGGAATCCGAAACAGGTTCTTTCCATTGAGAAAGGACGTGGATATACCCGTAGTTCATTATTAAAATACACCTCCATCGTAAAGGCCGATTATGAGTTGATAAGCGTATTTGACCTGTCGAGTGAGATAAGAGAAGCCTTATTCAAGAACACGTAACAATATATAGTATATATAATATATGGCAAAGAAGATCCGTACAGTTGCTGACAAGATGGAGAAGAAGTTTACTTCTGCCCTGAAGAAGTCAACCCAGGAAAAGAACACCCTGCCGGTCATCGTCCGCAATGGTGTTCAGGTGAAGATGCCGCTTGAACTTGTTCTAATGCGAGCATCGTTCTCGAAGATTCAGCTGAATATCATCGTCACCGTTCTGAAAACCATCGGCACTAAGGTGGATGAAATCATCAACAAGAAGATGAAGGAAGGTGATATCATGTCGCTCTTTCCTAAGGAAGAGTTTGGCGAGGATGAGAACAGCATCCAGTTTGTCATCAAAAGGAAGGAGTTCGGCATCCCGTCCAGCCATATAGAAGAGCTGAAGGGTGCGCTGCGCCTGATGCGCCTGGTTCCTGTTGACCTCCCCGTCACAGGCAGGGTCACAGGCGAGCAATATACAAAGTACACCAATCTCTGCAGTATCACCCTTCCTAATGATGATTTGAAGGACTACTGTATTGTTGAAATGAACCGTAAGGTTGCATCCCACATTCTTCATGAAGATATCCGTTATGCCACCATTGTTGACAGCATCAGTCGTAAGTTACGCTCCAAGTATAGCATCAGGATATACTGGATGGTAATGCTCTACGCCTACAACGGTGGCGTAACCTTCAGATTCGATGAGTTTAAGAAACAGATTTGCGGCTCCGAGGACAAGTACGATAGATATCCTCACTTCGAAGCTGAGGTACTCAGTAAGGCTAAGAGAGATATCGATACACTGTATGAACAGGGTCTTTGTGAATATTCCTTTGAATATCATCCCACCAAGGAGGACAGGGAAAAGAGTAAGGAGAAGGGAAATCCTGAAACCATAGTATTTACTATCACGAAGAATAAAGACCATCGTCTGGAAGTTAAGGAAGTAGAAGAAAATCCGCAGGATGCCCAGATTAAGGAAATTGAGAAAATTTTGCTGGAAGAGTTTGGTATCGGTCGTAACCGTATAAAGAATATCACTTCAAGAATTACCGATGACAATATCGAGGCCTTGAGGGAAAAGATAACCAAGCTTCAGACCATCAGGAAAGAGGATTCCACCAAGGGTGGTGGTTTCTATGCCACTTCAATTCTTAATTTCTTCGACGAATGTAAACCTCCTGTAGTAGCCCAGGAAGAGACACAGGACAAGGAGTCTGCAGATAACAAAGAATCTGGCGAAACTGCCGGCACGAATGTAAAGGAGGCAGAAAAGCACGACCAGAAATACTGGAGAAACCAGTGGTATAATTGCCAGAAGGAATTAGAAGAGATTGGTTACAATATCGAGAAGTCCGATGCAAAACAGGCTTTCCGTTATCTTGTACAGTGTCTTACCTATAATAAATTCGACGAAGATACTAAGAAAATTATTCTGGTAGTCCCTACCCTATTCATTCGCGAGTTTATTGAGAGGAACCTTGAAGGATTATTCCTCAGTATCATTTCAAAGAACTTCGGTGAAGGTGTGACAATGGAGATGGAACAGAAGTTTCAGGGTCCACTGCTTGCGGAACGTGCAGAGACGGTACAGAAATTTTCCTTCGACCAAGACTTCCTTAAATCAATGGAGTATGAAGGAAAGAAGAAGGAACAGGAACGCCGTGCCGCCCAAGAGAAGAGTTATGCCGCGTGGTCGGAGTGTTGGAATGCTTTTGTAAACTATATCAATACCGATGAGGTAAGGGATATATTTACGAACCATGTTGCTTTTGAGGAATTTATCGATAACAAAGCGACAATGGAAAGGACTTTACTTATTCAAGTGTCCGACCGTCAGACATATGATACAATAGAGCGGAAGTACATAAACATATTGATGAAGGCAATATACAAGTACTTCGGTCAGGGTACAATCTTGAAATATAGAATAATGAATGCGTAGTATATAATCATTATATAATAAGTATATATAGAATATATGGACGACTATGTTTTCTCTTGGGCGCAGGATGCTTCCGGCAGAATGGTACACGTTGACAGTGTGCCCAGGGGAATACGGTGCGGCTGTATATGTCCACATTGCAAAGAGCCGTTATATGCAACGCATGGTGAGGTATATGCTCATCACTTCGCCCACCACAGTCAAACGCGCAAGGCCACACTTGAAATATGTTATGCCGTCATTCTGTACAAAGTGGCAGAGTATTTGATACAGACCCACAAGAAAATTCATGCGCCATCCTATTATGGTATATTCCCGGAACAGGATATAGAATTTTCGGAAGTCAGGGTTGACAGTCAGTACGAACGGTATGACAAGCAGCCCGACGTCATAGCGACTGGCACTGACGGTAAAGAATATCTGATAGAGTTTGTTTTTGCCCACAAGGTGCAGCATAAACAGCCGTTGGACTACAAGAACCTGACTTGTTTGGAGATAGATCTGGCTCGTCAGAATCTTCAGACCATTGAAAAGTTTCTGTTCACCTCTAACGAGGATCGGAAATGGTTGAACAATGAGAATTATTTCACGACTATCGAGGAACGGTATAGTCGCGCCGGAAAGGCGGTTAGGATAACCAAGGAAAGAGAATGTGACCAGTGTCCGATAAAGCATGAGTGTATTGGAGTGAAATTCAAGAACTCCCCTACCCCATTGGTTATTGAAAACGATGGAAATAAATACCGTCTGTGTAAACCGCAGGAATATAACTTTACCCTGAAGAGATTTCAGGAGGAACAACAACGGAAGGCCGAGCAGGAACGAATAAAAAAGATGCCGTTGGAAGAGAGATTGTCTTTTCTGCCGGAACAGTCACTTATGCGTGTAGCATACTTCGCTGATGGGACTGTCAGAATCAATGAGAAATGGAGCAGTAAGAAGTTACATGAAAGATGGTGTTCTGACAGCATTCTTGAGTTTACCATTGATACCCCTGGCAATCCATCCTCGATAGCCGCCATGTATATCCGCTATAAAGGACACAATCTGAAAGACTGCATCATGTGCGAGTTCTGCCATGACGGCTACTGTTATAAGAACGTTGATCAACCTGATGCCTGGCAGTGCCGGTCATTTACCGTTGCATCACGGCTCAGGGTTTTAACGGCCGGTGGTTTCCAAAAGTGGATTATTGATGTATAACCTCCGAAACTTGATTATATAACGATTATATAATTACTAAATAATAAATATATAATTATTGTTAAAGGATTATATAATTATCAGATATTTTTTGTATCTTTGCATCAGATAATTAAAGATGCAAGAATATGATAAAGAGTCCGTTATTTTACGTTACGCTTGTGGTTGATAAAACCACCAATAAGCCAGTAGAGATTATTCCCTTCAGCGGTGAAGCAAGTGATGTATGGAAGCTGAATCATCAGGAAGGAGAATACGAGTTTGTGAAAGTCCCCGCGTATGATAAGATAAGCGATGACTATACATTGACTGCAGAGGATTACACTAATAAGAAATAACTATGGCGAAGACAATAGACCAACTGAAAGAGCAGACGGCGCAGTACGCTATCGAGCATATCACCGGTAAGGGGATGCATACAGGCATTGCCTGGTTCCGTGATTCATTCAATGAACTATGTGAGGCCATGCACGCCAACGAGTTCAATCCCGATGATCTCAGCTTCGAAATTGAAGACCTGGCCGAGAACTTAAAGAAGGAGCCTTGGGTGGTAGAAATAGCCGGAAAGGGTAGTATGATTACATTACCAACTGAGGATATCGACCTTATTGTGAATGATTTCATCTGTGAACATTGGTTGATGCGCCCAGAAGAGGTCACTTCGAAGCATGTGGCCGACGTTCTGAAGGTGGCAGATCCGCTCAGCCATCGTCACCTCGTAGGACAGAAGGTGGCCATTGACTGTATCCATGCGCTCGATAAGGAGCAGCTGCAGCGTCTCGATTGTGTTTTGAGAGATCTTGAAATGAATCCTAACCTTGGCCAGTCCAACGGGGTAGGGCGATAAGTTATATATGAGTTATATAATAAGTATATAAAGAGTATATATTATGACACCAGAAGAGTACATAGAGAAGTTGAAAGAGGCGCAGCGCACCCTTGACATGGTAAAGGAAGATCTTGACCGTGCCATCGACAGGATGAAGCGACGGATCGAGACAGGTTACGAGAGTATGGAACAGCAGAGCCGTCTGGCAGCTCTGGCAGGCCGTGAATACGTTAAGCTGGCCGACAGCAGCATCTATGAGGCAGCAACAGCAAAAATAGAATATTGATATGAAGCATCATTGTATTTTTGAGATCACACAGCCGAACATACATTCGGAATTGTATAAGGCAAGTTTTGTACAGGACTACGGCGAGGACTATACCGCTGCCGATGAAATGTGTCAGTCGATGAACAACTTCAAGCCAAAGGATAAGTTTGTACACTTTATCCTTCGCTGTCTGGAACAGGAAGAGTTTGATGTTGTACAAGAGTATCTGAAGACAAATCCTCATGGGGATGTCCCTGAGGTATATTCACCGTTCTTATCGACAATAACAATTTAGAGTATATATAATTAGTATATAATAACTATATAAAGGGTATATAATATGAAAAAGATTTTATTTGCAATCACCTGTCTTGTACTATTGGCATCATGCTCAGTCAAGACGAACGAAGAAAAGGCCCGTGAACTGATTGAGTCTGACGTAAAGGCTAACCTGATTAAGCCGGAAAGCTATGAGTTTGCACAGATTAAACTTGACAGTTGCTTCAGTGACAGTCAGTATAACCCAGAAGCCATCGCGTTTGCCATGAACGTAGCCAAGTTGTATAAAGAGTATAAGGAATATGCTTCAGAGGCAGAGAGGGCAGAGTCCTCGATGACCATCTATGCACCGTCTTATGGCTATCAGTCTGCCCATGACAAACAACAGCAGAAGAAATACAAGGCAGAAATGGAAAAAGCCCAGCGCAAAGCTGCTGATACGAAAGCCCAGATAATACAATTATACAAAGATAACAAAGATTTGATTGCAGGCATGGAGTCTGGCGGTAACCATGAGTTTATTGCCTGGGCTGTTACATTTGGCTATCGTGCTGAAACAGCAGGAGGTTTAAAGATAATGGGCGGTGCTCTTTACTATCTGAATAAAGACATGACAGAAATTATCCAGCGTTTTACCGATGATGATATGAAGGATATGCAATCAGAAGATTTACAGGATATCAAGTACGAGTTTGAGGACGAACTGAAAGAGATTTTTGGAGAATAAGAATCAGTAAAGATAAGTTATGAATAAGATCATTGTATTTGCCAATCAGAAGGGCGGGGTAGGGAAGACCACCCTGTCGATCCTGTTTGCGAACTATCTGGATTGGAAGAAAAAGAAGGTTGTACTGATAGATGCAGACAACCAGCACTCGGCATCGGCGGTACGCAAGGATGACGAGACGTTTATGGGCGACGCCGCTCCTTATCCCATTCAGGAACTATCCCTGCAGGATGGTGACTATGTAGAGAAAGTGATGGCCAGCGCAAAACAGTTTGACGGCACAGTTATCATTGACTGTCCGGGTTCCATCAGTGATGATGGCATCGGTTCCGTATTTGCCAGTGCTGACATTGTTGTCATACCCTTTGAGTTTGAAGATATCAGTATGAAGGCCACTACAGACTTTATCAAGGTACTGAACAATGTCAAAATCAAATATGGGTATAAGTGTGAGCTTCTGATAATTCCCAATAAGGTGCAGTTATCATACGGCACGGCATCGGAGATTGCCAGTTGGAAGACTGCCCTCAGTTCTTACACCATTGCCGGTGATGTACTGCCGAAGATTGTCCATCGGGCACAGTTGAAGCGTATAGATACATACGCCATTACTCCTACACAAAGGGATATCGTAAAAGATACCTTTGAGAAGATTATCAGTAAAGCGAATATATAATTAGTATATAATCATTAAACAATACAACTATGGCAGAAAAGAATAAGCGTGCAAACCTGCTTCAGGAACTTGATGATGTGCAGAACAACAGCCAGGCTGGTATTGCCATGCCTGAGCAGCCGATCCAGGCACCGGCCCAGAAGTCCCGTACTACTGACAGTGAAGACATGTGGGATAAGTTCACCCACAAGATGATAGAATATACAGGAGTGAAGGGGCAGGGTAGTGCCATATGGATTCCTGATGAAGTAAAGAAGCGTCTGGACGACCTTCGAAAGAAAGCTAAAAGGAATATTCCTCTTCGCTCGATGGCCGCCGCTATGATGATGGCTTTCATCGAGGAATACGAGGAAAAATTAAAAGAACTCTGATTTATATATTTACTATATAATTATTATATAATGTATGATTAAGAGTCTGAAGATGTTCTCGGCCTGCGTAGAATCCCTACGGACGGCTGAGAAAGCCTACGAGGAAGACCAGACGGCAGCAAAGAAGAGGATTGTAACAGACCTACAGAATAAAGTCGACGGCTGGATCAAGTGGGTACACGACCAGGAGGACAAGGAACTGGCAAAGAAAGTTCCCCCGTTCATTGGTAAGAAACCCTCGTCAGGTTTTCAAAGTGGGTTGAGTGATGACGTTCTAAAACGGCTGATGGAAACCCATACACCTGAAGAGATAGAGAAGTACACCAAGTTAATGAATGGAAACCTGTAATATAAAACAAACTACAGATATGGATAGTTTAGTATTGTTGGAATACAACGAAAAGGATGGCAACTGGCACTTTAATTCTGTAAAGGATGGTCATCCGTGTGACCCACCGGCAAATAATTACGAGCCTGTAGCATATACAACAACAAACAAAGCCGGTTTGTTTTGTGACATGATTGACTGTCGTACTTGTTGGAAATTGGATCAAGGTGATAAGACACCATTCACGATGGATTATATAAAGCGCGAATGGAAGCTTTTTTGCTACATATTTAATAGCGTAGTTAAATCAGACGATAAGTTTGATGAACGTTTACTCCAGCTGACAGAGGAAGTATTTGACAATACTGAATCTTTGGCTAAATTAGGGAACAAGCATTTTTCCGACAGAAAGGAGGATGAACATCTTCCAGATGCTTGGGACTATAATCCAAAAAGTTTTAGAGATGCTAATATATAATAAGTATATAATTAGTATATAAACCTTCGAGGATATATATTTAAATAAGAGAGAATTACGGATTATGGCACGAAGTAAATTCTATGAGAAGATAAAGACCGCGAAAATAGAAAGGGAGGTCGAAGATGTTTATAACACCGGCATCACCCTCTATTTTAAGGGCGTTGATATCACGCATCCGTTTGGCTGTGATGGATTGGTAGACACCAAGACCACTACCGGCAAACTCCTGAAGCTCATCATCGAATATAAGTTTGATGAGGAGCTGAAGAGAACCACGTCGAGGGCGAAGGTTGTTATACAGGTTCTTTATTACCTGAAACAGTTTGAGCTGGGAGGACTGGTTCTGCCGAATGTGTGTCTGATAGGGGATATCAACGAGTGCTTCTGCTTCCATATCAATGATGTTATCAAATACCTCGATGAAGATATCGATTGGACTATTGCACCTTCGAAGGCTGCAGAGAACAATCCGGAACTGATATTGAAGATTGCTAATGACGAGGCGTTTAATCCATTCATCTTTGATGTGGATGAAAATTTCTCGTTCAAGACTGTCGCCGAGAAAATCATAGAGCTGGCCGAACAGGTGCAGCGTTATGTTCATGTGACGGAGCATAATATAGCGACGATATATGACTATTTTATAACGCATGTGATCAAGGATTACAAGGCAGTCCAGCCTAATGATTTGGTGGCCATCTTCCTGGGTGTGATAACTGACAGTGACAAATACTATCAGCATCCGTCAAAGAAGAGTATGCTGGTCACCCCAAGGGAGAACATCATCATTGATGGCAAAGCCTTTCAGTCGTTCTTTGCATATTTCAAGCGGGATTATACGCCACAGGAGAAACAGCGTTTTGCGGAGATTTCAGACCGACTGATTGAGGACACGAAAAGAAGGATGTCCGGCGAATACTACACGCCGACACCGTTTGTCGATAAGGCACATCTGATGTTGTCTGATGTGTTCGGTGAGGATTGGAAAGACGAATATATTGTGTGGGATAACTGCTCAGGAACCAAGAACCTGACGCGAGATTACCGTTTCTCACACCTGTATTCGTCAACTCTGGAACCAGGAGAGCTTGACATCTCTCAGCGATACAACAAGGAAGGTGTGGCGTTTCAGTTCGATTTTCTGAATCAGCCGATGAAAGAGCTGCCGGAGGAACTGATAAAAGCCTTCAAAGAGGATAAGCCGATTATCATCTTCATTAATCCACCGTATGGCACGGCTGGAAGCGGTGCCGCCAATACAGAGGCCAAGGCCGGTATTGCCAAGACCAAGATAAACACGATGATGCTGGGTGATGATATCGGCTCCTGTTCGCAGAATCTCTATGCACAGTTCCTGTATCGCATTATCAGGATCAAGAAGGTGTTCAACCTCACCAATATCCATATCGGACTGTTCTCGCCTCCGTTGTTCATGACGGGCGAGTCGTGGCAGAACTTCAGGAACCTGTTCCTGGATAACTTCAAATATGAGAAGGGTATGTATTTCAAAGCCTCTCATTTTGCCGACGTAAAGCCCAGATGGGGAATAACATTCACTATCTGGTCCAGCGGAAAGACGGAAAACAAGTCAGATTTCGAGGTGGCTACGGTGGATATAGAAGGAACCGGTGTTGTGGAGACAGGCACAAAGGTACTTTATAACCTTGACGGTAAGATGAAGGCATCTGACTGGGTAAAGTCAGAGGTGACATCAAAGCCCGTCGATGCACCGTGCATGACGAACGCCATCAACATCAAGAACGACCAAAATGTGTTTGGGCGGTTGGTTCCACATGCCATCGGCTACATGGTATCTGACACCAACAAGGTCAATGAAAATGCCTTGGGTGTGGCCATGTTCAGCGGCTACGGCTGCAAGGGTCATAACGCGGGACTCTCGATCATGGAGGACAACTTCTTCAGGTGTATGGCCCTCTTTGCAGCAAGAAAGCTCATCAAGGCCGTCGATGGCGGTTGGCTGAACAGCAAGGATGAGTATATGTGCCCAGATACGGAGAATCCACTATATCAAGAGTTCTGCTCTGATAGTGTGATATTCGCACTGTTCCATTCATCATCTAACCAGTCGTCACTTCGTAATATCACATACCATAACAGGAAGTGGGATATCAAGAACGAGTTCTTCTATATGTCAAAGGAAGAGATGATGAATCTGGCCAACGAATGTAACAATGATGACTGTTACAATGACGTTAAGACGGACTCTGAACGGTATGTATATAAACTGCTCCAGACACTCGAACTTTCAGCAGAGGCGGCAGCTGTCCTCGACAAAGCCCGTGAAATGACAAGATCGTGCTTTAAGTATAGGATGCTGTTTGATGAGTCTCATCCGGAATACCAGGTTAATAATTGGGATGCAGGATGGTATCAGGTTAAGGCTATTCTGAAGGAGTTCATGCCGTCAGAACTGGAGGCCTTCAAAGAGGTTTTTGATAAGCTGCAGGAAAAGATGATTCCCAACATCTATAATATCGGCTTTCTAAAACCATAGATTCTGAGATGCAGTCAATAACGCCTGGTGACCGCCGAAGAGTGAGGATTTCCGTCTGGGACGGAATGTCTGCAGAAGAGTTGTTCATAAAAGTCAGGAATAAGGTGAACACAGCGGACTGCGCCCGGAACTGTGATAACCAGGCATTGCACAAGTGTATAAAAACGACGGAATATTGAAGTAGGACTTAAATATACATAGTATGGAACAGAACTACGAATATTGGGAAAAGGAGAAAGTTTCTGCCAGACAGAAGGACTTAAAAGTTCTCGTCGATACACTGTGCCGGTCGATGAAAGAGAAGGGTATAACAGAATATATTTTCGGGAAGCCGATGTGCATTAAGAAATGTGGTCGTGATATGGGAAGTTATATTCAAGTCGATAAACTGTTTCTGAAGGAAAACGGAAGAGGTGTTGACATGCAGTATATCCTTTGTGACTACATTGCCAATAATCCGATTGTCCGAAGGTGCAGTCTTAAACAGGTTTTGACTTCATATATAGAGGACTTGACAGACCGCCTTATTACCGAAGGATTGATAGAGTATTCTGTAAAGGACTCCATGATTGCTCTTCCGGATTATGAAGCCAGATATAAGGAATATTTAAAAAATTGAAGTGTTATGAAGATAGGCTATGCCCGTGTTTCTACAGCGGCTCAGAACCTTGATGTGCAACTGGCCGCCCTTACCGCTGCCGGATGTGAGAAGATTTACACCGAGAAGGTTAGTGGAGTAGGGGACAGGACGGAATTAAAGACCGCCCTGGAGTTCCTGCGTGATGGTGACAGTCTTGTAGTTTATAAGTTAGACCGATTAGGGCGCAACATGAAAAATCTGCTGGCCATTATTGAGCAGCTTCAGCAGCAGAATGTCAGCCTGGTATCACTGAGGGATAACATCGATACAAGCAGCATCACCGGCAAACTGATAATGCACATTTTCGCCAGTCTCGCTGAGTTTGAACGCGACTTGATTAAGGAGAGATCTGCAGAGGGTAGGAGAGAGGCTAAGAAAAAGGGTGTCAGATTCGGCAGGCCGAAGCAACCGAAGCCAGAACGCGCCTCGATGTGTGCCCAACTTTACCGTAACGGTAACAGTGTGTCAGCCATCATGCGCACGACAGGTATCAAGTCCAGAAACACCGTCTATAAGTATTTACGTATGGAAGGTGTTGAAATTGATAGTATATAGTAAATATATAATAAATATATAATGATAAAACTACAAACAATTTTCTGGCGTTGGTGGTACCGTCACCATCAGGAACCGTCGAAGTTCACCAGAGACGAAGCCCTGGCTATGGCGAAGGAACACGGCTTAGAGTCTGAGGTGGCCACCGCCATGGAGTACGGCTGCAACCCGGACGAAGCCCTTCAGGAATGGGATATATACCCCTATCAGTAGAACTATGGCTATGGCAATCTGGCGCAAGGATGAGCAGATGTACACCGCCATTCAGGATCTGATGCGGGTATATCTCATGCACGACCACACTCCCAACATCGAGCAGCTGCTTCGGCAACAGTTCAATGAATACTTCAAATGGCATGAAGAACATTGGGAGCGTGGCCGAATCGAGAGTTTTGGTGGTCCGACAGGTAGCCAGCAGAACCGTTACATCCTCGCCGGTAAGCTCGCCCTCGATGCCCCAAGATTATTGCCTGGTGATTCATCATGGATGCGCCCTGGCCGGCTGGCATCACTTATCATCTATCTGAAAGATATCGCTTTCGATAGAGAACTGACCTTCAGGACAGGTGTCAGTATCTTCTACTGATATTGTAAAGAAATCTGCCGAAACGGGCATTTTACCGATGCCGACGGAGAAAACGACCTCACAGGAAGCCCGTAGAACGCGAAACAGGCTGCAGGTGAGGTAGTTATACCCACCTAAAATGGGGCAAAATAAAATTTCTTTACACCTTCAAATACATCAAAAAGGATGTAAAATACATCCGATTTGATGTAACCGGTATCGGTAATAGCGGACTGTGCCCATGGGAAAAAGCGTATTACTTGAAATACTAAATTCACCAGACACAAAAAAGGGTGCCGCCCATCGAGCAGCACCCCTTGCAGATTCGCCAACGTCTGTCCAAAAAGCACAGAGTCAAAAAAAGCACTGCCTCCTGTTACACCACTCGGCACTAATCGCCGGGGCATCAGCAAGGCAGCTCAAACAATCCTGGCACCGCGTCCCTTCCATCAGGAAGATCAACCAACTGTCGTGCCAGGAAGGGGAAACTCATTGATAAGGTTGGCGCTTTATCTACCACGTTACCCTCAAATGGGTCTTCCCTTGTTTCTGTTGGCAAAGATACGAAGAAAAATCGACAAAAACTTTATTCTATATTTTTTTTATAGATTAAAATCTGTTTTAGTCAAATCCCTCCATCAGAACTGCCATGGCCAGCTCTTGTGCGCATGGTGGTGGAGCACCGCCACGGCATTGCACCTCGTACTCTTCCGACGCTGCATCGGCTCTGGCAATGATGAAGTCTTCATCATCCTTCCTTTGGTCGTTGACCTCCGTCAGATAATCCTTCAGATAGTTGCTGTAGTAGTTCCCGTTCATATCAATCAAGATAATCTGTGTGCGCGTTCTCTTCCTCCTGCAGCACTTCGTCGAGGTGTTGCAGGTTCTTAGCATCGTACTCGATGTCTGGAGTATTATCGTCCTTCTTCATAGCCTTGTCAATCAGGAATCCCGTAAATTACAGTGACGGTGGCATCAGTACTGTGCAGTAGTACGGCGATAGTGCGCCCTCCAATCGTACCGTTGCCGGAGTATACCGTATCACCCTTCTTGCTACTCGCTTCATCTTTCGTCAGTGTCATACTATACCGCTTCTCGATTTCTGAGATGATGTAAGTCGCATTGCCAGTGATGTAGGTCACAGAAACCATGCTTAGCCCTTGGTTTCGACCAAGGAAGGTGTAAGTGACTGTCGTAGTATTCTTGCCGTTTTGGTACAGCAGTGCATAATCATTGCTGCCATCCACCAACTCCCAGCCCGACATGTAGGCTTTCACGTGGTCGGTGTTGCTTCCCCAGTCGAAGCATGGTTCATAGTACGTCACTGTGCCAGGCACATCCTGTCCGGGGATGTCATCATCATCGTCACCGCCACAGGCCGTGAAGGTTGTCATACACATAGCGGCAAGTACCGCCATCATCAAAAAATTGAAAACACTCTTTTTCATAATCGTTTCAAGTTGTGTCCCCGGTCAGCCTGTCGAGACCTGTTTCCTTTGGAGAGTGAGCCGCCGTCTCATCGAGACCACTCCCATAATGTTTGGTGGAAACTGGAGGCCTGTCCTCCTATTACTCGTGGCTGTCATTCCCTGAACAACTCGAAACCTCTTTACGCCTCACCATCCGGTTCTTGGCGGAATACCTTGCAATATTCGGTTGCAAAGGTACGAAAAATAGTTGTAATATGCAACTTTTTCTTCTTTTATATTGCAAAGGTAATAAATATCTGTCTGATTATCAAGGGAATATCCCTATCATTCTCAGTAGAACAGGCTGGCACCTGTTCTGTATGTCAGTTCCCTATCAAAAGCGATATCCTTCAGGTAGAAGATAAGGGATGCCAGGCGACCATGGCGCATCCATCTTGAATCACCAGGCAGAAGTCTTGGTGCATCGAGGGCGAGTTTACCAGCGAGGATGTAGCGGTTCAACTGGCTACCCGTTGGCCCGCCGAAACTCTCGATCCGGCCACGCTCCCAGTTTTCTTCATGCCATTTGAAGTAGTCATTGAACTGTTGCCGAAGCTGCCGCTCGATGTTCGGGGTGTGGTCGTGCATGAGGTATGTCCGCATCAGATCCAATAATGCGGTGTACATCTTCTCATCCTTTCGCCATATTGCCATTGCCTTAGTCTAAAGCACATCGTCAATGTTCTGTTTCTTCCGGTTCCGAACCTTGACAACCCCGTGCTTACCTTCATAACTACCGATGCCATTCCTGAAGAACTTCTCTACCACCTCACGGATGGTAAAACCTTCCTTCTGGGCAATGGCCTTGATCTTATCAACAAGTTCACTGCTGCAGATGACAGTGAAATGAGTCCAACTGACATCGGTAAATGACTGTTGGGCCTCAGTCTTGTTTTCACTTCCATTTTGGGGCACTGTAGCGGGTACTACACCCGAATTAGCAAGTAACTCATCAGCAAGAGAGTTTGCTGCATTCTCTATTTTCTTTTTCATTGCCATAATACTTAGTTCTTTTTACTCGGTATAATGTCCTCCATATAAATCCATTTCGTATAGTTAGCACCATACTTCCTGTTCATCGCACTTACAAAGCCTGACATGTCTTTGAGCATGAATTTACTTGGTGGACTCATCCAGCCACCATCGACATCGTACAGCAGCACCGGCTTTGAGAGGTCGGCTTCCTCGCTGACATCGTGCCAAAGCACATCCAAGTCAACCAGCCCTTTCCTTGGATGTTCATCAGCCCATTGCACCCCGTCAACAAAGAAATCGTCCTTTGTCATGGTATGACCTTTCTCACGTCTGTAATTTGCATCGTTAGAGCCTGCCTTTACAGCTTCCTTCCATCTTTCAACAGGCATTCGCCCGTTATCAATAATCTGTTCCTCTGCCATAGTCGATAATTTTATTTGGTTATGTATTTGAAAATGGGCGCAAAAGCATCTCTAAGCACCTTGCGCTTCTCGCTATCAAACAACTCCAGTGTGGAATAGCCGTTGAGATGAGTGGTTAGCCGGATGTCAGGCGTTATCTCGCCAAATTTCCTATTTAGCGCTTCTATCGAATCCTCGCGAGCCTTGCGAACCTCACCTCTCTTCTCAAAGATAGTTGATACTTTGTTAGGTACAAAGAACATCTTGGCTGTGAAGTTCTTCTTAAACAACTCGGCGAACATCACCGTTGCATCCACGCAGTCAGAATTCAATTCATAGGGAATAATGGCAACGTCTGCAGCCTCGTAGATGATCCGGAGTGCCGGGTCCTGAATATTACCCGGACAGTCGATGAGAACTGTGCAAGGCAATTTCTTTACTCGGTTAATCATGGCCTTCACGCCTTCCAAGTCTGTTGTGTTCAGGAAGAGAACCTGCCAGGGAATCAGTGCTGAAGGATGAGAAGCAAGATCTCGCTTTCTATGGCGCGAGATTGACTGTTGAATGTCAGCATCCAGTACCATGACTGGTTGGCCTTGTTCCACGAAGAATGTGGCAAAGTTCGCACAGAGGCAACTCTTACCGACGCCGCCTTTGAGTGCTGTTGTGAGAATGATTTTGTTGTTCATAACGTCTTTATGTTTAAATGTTTATTTGTGTACATTATATATATGAATAGATGTGGCAGTGCAGAACCTCATCGCTGTTTATCGATGTTCTATATCGTCTTTTGGTAATACTTAAAATGGTAATGGGCCATTATTATTACTATCATCACTGCTGTCCTGATGATTCTGATTGTGATTGGTAAGATGTTCTTCATCATCAAAACGTGTGTACTCTTTTCTGTATAGCATCTTCAAAGGCGGCGCAGTTTTGGTAGCCCCCTTTCGATGCTTTGCAATGATGATTTCGGCCACACCAATAAGACTATTACCCTTTTCATCCTGTAGGATGTTATAATATTCTGGACGATGGAGAAGTATTACTATATCGGCATCTTGTTCAATGGCACCAGACTCACGAAGATCACTGAGTTGTGGACGCTTGCCCAGCAGTCCTTCACGCTTTGATGATTCCCTGCTTACCTGCGAAAGTGCGACTATGGGAACATTAAGTTCTTTGGCAATACCTTTCAGATTTCTGGATATCTCACCAACCTCTTCTTGTCTGGTGTTAAAACGCTTGCCTGTATAGTGCATCAACTGCAGATAATCTAAAAAAATGATCTTAACACCTTTCTCTCTTACAAGTTTCCTCGCCTTCGAGCGAAAAGCACCGACACTCAATCCTGGGGTATCGTCAATAAACATAGGTGCATCGAGTAACAAAGACAGCCTCTTTTCATAACGATCCCATTCGTCGCGTGTGAGTCGTCCTGTCTGCAGGGATTTACCAGGTATTTCACAAACATTCGAAATGAGGCGCAATGCGAGTTGAACATGATCCATTTCAAGAGAGAAAAATGCAACAGGTATATTATAGTCTATTGCAATATTCTTTGCTAAAGATAGAGCAAAGGCCGTTTTGCCCATCGCCGGACGGGCACCAACAATAACAAGATCTTTTTTCTGAAAACCGGCTGTCACTTCATCTACAATTCCATAAGTAGGTATTCCTGTGATGCCGTCTGGGGAAGCAGCGGCTGCTTGGATAAACTTATTAGCATCCGCAGTACTATCATAGATCGTCTTGATGACATTGTCTGGGATATATTTGTTAAGTTCAAATAGATTTTCCTCCGACTCTTGCAATAAACCATCTACATCGGTAGTCTCGTCAAAAGCCTTTTTCTGTACATCGTCGGCAAACTTTATCAGTTCACGAGCCAATGCTTTTTCAGCTACAATCATCGCATGATGCTCAATGTTGGCAGAAGAGGCTACACGTGAAGAAAGTTCGGTAATATAACCAGGGCCACCAACATCTTCAAGCGTTCCGTTTTTTGCCAGTTGCTCAGCAACAGTTAAAATATCGACAGGCTTGGGATTGTCTGCTTCCGCCAAATCACGAACTGCTTCATATATCTTTTGGTGACGAGAGTCGTAGAAACTATCGGGACGAAGTATGTCGTTGACAACGGCATATGCCCGGCAGTCAATCATGAGTGCGCCAAGGATGCCTTTTTCAACATCAACAGCTTGGGGTTGAACATGAGCATATGTGTTGCCAACAGGCTGCTGGTTCCTGGCTCTATTGTCATTCTTATTTTCTGGCATAATCATTCCTCCTTGGTTTTGTGATTACTAACATATTCCTGTGGCGTACATTTATACCTTTTTGCCCAAGCTTTACACATCTCTTCAAGAACAGATGACTCGAATCTATGTGTATTGTTGACAAGTGCCAATGCTGAGTTTAACACTTCATCGTTACCTTCTCCTTTGGTATTACTCTCTTTGCTTTCAACCTTGGCAGCTTTTGCTTCCAGCAGTCCTTTGAACTCATTCTGGAAATCACGACTATTAACCACATTCTGGCTATGCCAGTTCTCATACTTCTCTTCAAGAGCAGACATAATCTCTTCTATCTTTTTGGTGCGATAGCCTTCCTCACCAACAAAGTCTTGAAGGGCACTGACTATTTTTGCCGGTTCTACTTTTCCAAAGTGTTCGCAGAATTCCTCTTCCTTGAACAACCATAAGAAAAGCATGACCTCAGATACTTTCAGCCAATGGAATCTCATATAAATATGATCCGGCAGTTCTGTCATTTGGGCTATGTCTAAGGTTTTTTCGTATCCCAGATAATGACACAAATCTTTTAACTGTTTCACCAACCATTTCTGAGCAACATCTTTTTCGTATGTCTCATTAACCTGTGCTAAAGTTGGATATGCGCCCAGAAAACATCCGTACACATCTTTTACATATGATATCTGTTTGTCCGATGAGAATTCTTTATAGAAGGAATTTTCATCAGGGCAGCGTTCTTTTAGACTACCGATTGTCGTAGTAGCGTAAAGCCTCCTCTTCCACAAGGTCATACTTACTTCTTTTGTCGGCATTGTTAACTCCGTTGTTTTCATAATTTCTACTATTCTTATTGCTAAAAGTGATTTTGTTTAGCCATCTAAAGAAAAGGGTGTAAGCATCATCCCAATCTTCGAGAGGCTTAGTATGTTTTATACAATATTCTCTGAACTCCCCAGAGAGTATTCCTTTTGTTTGATCTGACGATAGTCCAATAGTTGCTGAAGCATCCAAAAGTAAAGTATTTCCCTGCATGAATTGAATCTTTTCATCAAGAGAAAACTCTTTCCAATGTGGAACATCTTCCAGTTTTTCTTTAGGCTGCTTCTGGGATTCCTCACCCAGACCGAACTCATTCCGTAAAGTTCCTAATACGTAATTACCTTTCTTGTATTCATCATAAGGCAAGGCTGTTTTCTTTTCGATAATCTTTTGCAAAACCTTTTTTGAAAACTCTGGTTCGCTGCTCTCGCCATCCTCTATTTGTTGAATAATCAACTCGCGTAAAGCCTTCTTACGGACGAAAATCTTCAACTCCCTTTTAATATAATATAGGGGAGTTATCTCTTCGTAATCGTCAAACTGAAGTTCCTGCTCTTCTGCCTTGCCTGCAGAAACCGATCTTTCTATATCCTTCTCTTTGTGAATAGTGAAATGGAAGTTCTTCTTCGGAGGTCGGCCTTCCTTCTTGGCTTCTGTGAGGAAAAACTTCATGTCAAGCCAGAACTCTGTCTTGTCTTGGTCGAAAAAATCTTTAAGCACCTTTAGTGCCGGCTCTAAGACTTTCTTGCGTATTTTATCTATACGCATACTTTTGATTTGAATCGTTATATAACTTTTTTGGTCTTCCGAAACCTCTATCTTATCATAAAGCAGTTTTTCACGAAGTTGTTTTTCGGTATAATTAAAGAAAGGTGGAGAACCGTGATTATACCAATTTTTATAACGGCACGCCTCTTCATATAGAATACCGGCTACTACATTTTCACTTTTTATTTCCTTTAGTAGTGAAAAAGATATTGAAACTGGATCTTCATCTGGGTCTATATGATCGAGTAAACAGTCATTGAACACTATAAGGTGTTTGCCGTCTCTGGTAAGATGTTTCTTTATCAGGGGCATGGTTACCCAGATTGTTTTTCCATCACTTGATTGTCCAAACATTACATAAGGATAAGAGATTATCTTATCAAGATATTGACCTGTTCTGTCGAACACCCTGGATGGGTGTCTTTTATCTGTGAAGCCTAATTGTATGTCTGTTACCTCGCAAGTAAGGAAATCGTTTACCTCATTCCTGTTTGCGTTCCTCATAGAGAGCAATTTTTCCTTCTGACCTCCATAATTATTATAAAAGAGTTCCAGAAGATACGTGCTGCACAGGTCAACACCCGGGTCTGTCGAGTTTTGATACCTTTGCACCAATTCCTTAGATAGAAGGGATTCTCCTGGTTGTATTTTTATTGCTCCCATACCTTATATATTATACGCGTAATGGATTCGTCATTGTATAGGCATTTGCCTGATCGTTCAACTGTTCCTCCGTCTTCACCGCGCCTTCTCGAATCCAATTATCGAGTTCGGATCTTTCGAAGTAGATATAACGGCCAGCAGGCTTATAATGAGGAATCTTTCGGGAAGCGGTCATCTTATAAAGATTCGATTTGGAAACACCGATGTACATAGCCGCTTCATCGAGATTGAATATCTCCTTTTGGCAGAGGAAAACACTCTCCAACGCCTTTATGCGCCCTTCGTTGACGGCCTGCTGAAACAGTTGTTCTGCGAGAAGAACCTTTACATCATTATTCCCGTCAAGCATCTGTTCTGCACGCTCCAGTGCCTGCCCCCATTCTGGTGCAGACTCGATCTTCTGTTTACTGATGTTGCTACTACTCATAACTCTTACTTTTAGTTTCTTTTTGCCACAAAAGTACATCATTACACTTAAAGCATAGGTCTTGCAAAAAAAAAAGTCGTATATTAACAATTTCACGACTTACTCAGTCTCGAAAACGCCAAAAATGGACTAATTTTTGCACAAAACCCCTTGTTTGTGCAACAATAGTTATGCTTTAGTCTGTCCGACCGACATCCTGAATCTCTGGAGAGACTACCTGTATGAGTTCTGCAACCTCCTTCATCTTCCGAGAAGCCTCAGAAATAACTTCCATCACACGAAGTTTCTCAGGGAAGGTGTTATTGCCATTACCATCCATTGTAGGTAAGCCACCCACGACACATAAGATTTCCTTAAGATTTTCCCCTGTATTCTTCAGGGAAAACACTTGTTCCTTTAATTGATCTAACTCTTTCATATCACATCGTCTTATAACCAACCAGAACCGCTGGTACGGAGATACAGAAACGGCTGCACATCCCGTTGGTTATAAGACGATGACTTCTCCGGAGAGCAGTTTATCTTACGAGATGGCAGCCGTTAAACGGATGCACTATAGGCATAAAAAATGCCCAAGCATTATGCTGAGCGTCTGTCGTGCGCTCTACCGGATGGTTTACCATCGTCTTATAACCGATGGCAAAAGTACGAAGAAATTTTGAAACCACCAAACATTTATTAGATTTTCTTTCTTTTTTTTACCCACATTAATTATATATGTGTGGGTAAAAAGGTTAAATATGTGGGTAAGAAAATGGCTTCTAAAGGTTAAATGTGTGGGCAAAAAGGTTAAATGTGTGGGTAAGAACTTTCCAGAAACCCTCTGTCTATACGGGTTTGGCGAAATGCGGTATAAGTATTCAGCAGACCATGCTACTGAGTAGGTATTGGTGTATAATGGGCTGACGCCGAAAGGTTAAATGTGTGGGTAAGAAAGCAAGCATCCCCCTCGCAGGGGGTAAAGGGGGCAAGGGAAAGGGAGACTTTTCCCGTGCGTTAAAAAGTGTGTAAAAGTACAACTAATGCTTAAATGACTGTTACAATAACAACCCCGGATTGCCTTAGATCTTGATGCCATGGGACTGTTCCAGGTCTCGGTCATGCTGCTGTCAATAACCTCGGCATGGGACTTGCCTCGAAACAAACCCTAAAAAGAGAAAAGATGGAAGTCAGAGAATGCGAGAGAGGATAGTGACCTCCCAGAAACATTTACAGGCTCACTATTCAAAGGCTGGAGAGGTCGGGTGTGAGAGTACCAAATGAGTGTTATTTGGTATGTTTCGACAAATAGGATGTGTTCAAATCTAAGTGTGGCGACACAGATCTGTACCGTTGCCATCATGTCCGGCGACCAAAGCATG
>JAEEGH010007956.1_pt1 | contig 25265 bp, 20 predicted proteins | sample 9134181 | NCBI WGS metagenome assembly JAEEGH01 (sample SAMN16246544, study PRJNA631951) | gut metagenome | biome: gut microbiome; feature: rumen; material: DP-attached | host: Bos | place: Iran: Karaj | collected 2018-10
GTCATGCCGCTGCCCTCGTCGATGATCTCGATTTTACCGGGCACAGCCTTCATCAGCACCGGACTGTCGGGCGGGGACGCCTTCACCGCGTTGCCGATCAGGTTGCCGAGCAGGCTCAGCATCAGCGCGCGGTCGGCGGTCAGCGCGTCCCATCCGATCTCCGTTTCGAGCGTCGGATAGGTCCTCTTGAGATGCGCGGCAAGCTCCGGAAGGCTCAGCCGCTCCGGGCGGAACACGTTCTTCCGCGTGTCGGCAAGGGTCAGAAGCTTTTGCGAGATCTCGCCGAGCCGTTCGCTCTCCGTCACGATATACTGCGCCGCCTTGTGCTGCTGCTCCGGCGTGAGCTTGGCGCGCTCCAGAAGCTCGCCGTAGCCGTGGATGACCGTCAGCGGGGTTCTCAGCTCGTGCGCAAGCCGCTCGACCGGGCGGTTGATCCGCTCCTGCATGACGTACAGCGCAACGGCGATCCCGCCGGTCAGCACGGTGCACAGGATTGCGGAACCGATCGCCTGCCAGCGAAGCCGGTTCACGACCTCCGTCGTGTCCAGTCCGTAGCGAAGCCACACGCCGTCGGACAGCACGTCCGAGATCGTCAGCACGGTGCGCCCGTTCTGCGTGACCCAGCATACCTTCCCCGTCTCCGTCTTCGGCGGGACCGGTTCGGTCGCGACCCACGTGTCGCCGCCGCTGCCGAGCGCGAACGTCGCGCCGCCGCTGTCGTAGATCGCAAAGCCGCGCGCGTATTTTCTGCGCTCCTCCGCCGGCGTTTTTTCAAACAGCCCGTCGACCGAGAGCGCAAGCGCCTTTTCCTCGCCGAGCGCGCGCGATTCGACCGAGCCGATCGTCATGCGGATGTTCGGGATCACCAGACAGAGCATGCTCACGAACAGCACGGCCGCGACCAGCAGGACGGTCCATAAATAACTTTTTTGTCTGAGTTTCACGGCGTTTCCTCGAATCGGTATCCGAGCTTGTAGACGGTCTTGATCCGGTCGTCCAGACCAAGCTTTTTGCGAAGCCGCTGAATGTGCACGTCGACCGTGCGCGTTTCACCCATGAACGAGACGTCCCATGCCTCACGCATCAGCTTCTGCCGCGAAAGCGCGATGTTGCGATTTTTCAGCAGCGTTTCCAGAAGCGCGTATTCCTGCATGGTGAGCTCGACCGGAACGCCGCCCTTCGTCACCGTTTTTGCCTCGAAATCGACCTCCAGATCGTCGATCTTGTAGCGCTGCTCGTTCTTGTGCGTGCGGCGAAGCACCGCTTCTACGCGCAGCAGAAGCTCGGTCATCTCGAACGGCTTGACGATGTAATCGTCCGCGCCGCGCTCAAAGCCCTTGACCTTGTCCGCCGTTTCACCGAGCGCGGTCAGAAAGATCGCCGGAATGTCGCTGAGCTTTTCGTAGACCGAAAACCCGTTGGTGTCCGGCAGCATGACGTCGATGATCAGAAGATCGATCGGCTGGATCGCCGCCATTCTGATCGCTTCCGCGCCGGTAAACGCCTGTACCGTCGTGTGTCCGACCATGCCGAGGTTCAGCGCCACGAGATCGTTGATCGCGCGCTCGTCCTCCAGAATCAAAATGCGTGCCATTTGCCCCTCCTCGTCCGTATTGCAACATGATCCGTATTTCAGAGTGTTACGCCTGTTGAACGGTATTCCGTTGTTCCATAAACAGCATACCACCCGGATTTGTCCAAACTGCAACGAAAGTGTCACAAAGTTGTTGCAGACTTGTAAAACCCTTCTGTATATAAAGACGCTCGGAACGGGCAATACGTTGCACCGTTCCGAAAAAAAAGAAAGCCCCGCAGGGCAGATCTTTCATAAACCGTTCTTCACGTCCGTTCGGTATCGCGCGGACACAGCAGCGGGATCGCCTCGTCGAGCGTATGCAGCACCGCGTCGGGCGTGAAGTCGAGCCGGGGAATGGGGTCGACAAGGTCCGGCACGCAGATCGAGAAGAACCCGCCGGCATGCGCCGCTCTTAGCCCGTTTACCGAATCCTCAAAGACCGCGGTTTCCTCCGGCTTTGCGTCCAAAGCCCTGCACGCGAGCAGAAAGATCTCGGGGTCCGGCTTGCCGTGCGCAACCTGATCGCCGAACGCAAACGCGTCGAAGTATTTGAGCGTGTCGGTGAGGCGGAGATATTCGCGCGCGATATACTTGCTCGTGCCCGTGGCGAGCGCAATGCGGACGCCGTCCGCCTGCAGCGCGTCCAAAAGCGCGTACAGTCCGGGCTTCACGGGCACGCCGTACGTTTCCATTTCATGCTTCATCCACGATTCGATCATCGCGTAGCAGTCGTCGAACGCGATCGCCGTGCCGAACAGCGCGGGGAACATGCGCCGGAAATCGGCATGGTTGCTGCCGAGCGTTTTGAGAATGCTTTCGCGCGGAAAGGAAATGCCGGTTTCGGGACCGACGTACTCCTCGAGCGCGCGCACATAGAGCCGTTCGGTGTCGAACATCAGCCCGTCCATATCGAAGATGACGTTTCGGATCATATCTGTCTCCCGTTTTTTTCTTTATTATACCGAAACCGGACGCCGTTTGCAACGGCTGTCGTTTGACAAGCGGCACGGCGGCATAGTATACTGGTATCAAACAAACAGGGAGGACAGACCGATGACCATCCGGGAAGCGATCGACGCGCGGCATTCGGTGCGCGCATACACAAAACGCCCGATCGACGGAGAGATCCTGACGGCGCTTCAGGAGGAGATCGCGCGCTGCAACGCGGAAAGCGGGCTCTCCGTTCGCCTCTTTCTGAACGATCCGAGCGCGATCAAGGGACTTTGGGCGTACGGCGCGTTTGAAAACGCCGACAACTATATCGCGCTGGCGGGACCTGACACGGACGATCTCTATCGCCTTGCGGGCTACCGGGGCGAACGCCTGGTGCTCTTTGCCGAAACGCTCGGGCTTTCTACCTGCTGGATCGCGGGCTCATATAAGAAGGGACGCGTCAGAAAGCTGCTGCCCGAGGGCGAAGAACTTGCCGCGATCATCTCGATCGGCTACGCCGCAAAGCCGGGCAAGCCGCATAAAAGCAAGACCTACGAGCAGGTGACGGAAACGGAAGGTCCGGTGCCGGACTGGTTCCGGGCGGGCGTCGAAGCGGCGCTTCTCGCGCCGACCGCGATCAATCAGCAGCGGTTCCGCTTCCGGCTTGCGAACGGCAAAGCAACGGTAAAGGCGCTGTCCGGACCGTATGCATTGATCGACCTCGGCATCGTACAGTATCATTTTGAGATCGGCGCGGGACAGCCGGTCGAAGTCGAATAGGAAACGGGAGAAGCCATGCACGTAAACAACGAACAGCAGCGGCAGCAGATGCTGACCGAACCGATCGGACGGCTGCTGTTCAAAAAAGCAGCGCCGACGGTGCTGATCCAGCTCATCACCGTCATCTACAACACCGCGGACACGTACTTTGTCGCAAAGATCGACACGGGCGCGTCGGCGGCTGTCGGCGTTGTATTCTCGCTCATGGCGATCATTCAGGCAACCGGCGGCAGCATCGGCATGGGCGCGACGAGCCTCATCAGCCCGATGCTCGGGCAAAAGCGTGTGGACGAAGCAAGCACGGTCGGCACCTCCGCGGCGCTGATGAGCATCCTTGCGGGCAGCGTGATCGGCGCGCTCGGACTGATCTTTCTGAATCCTCTGATGTATCTGATCGGCGCGCGCGGCGAGGTTCTGCCGTACGCAATGGATTACGCGCGCTTCATTCTGATCGGCGCGCCGTTTATGACCACGGCGTTCGTCCTGAACAACATCCTGCGCTCCGAGGGACAGGCGACCTATTCGATGCTTGCCATGATCAGCGGCGGGATCCTGAACCTGTTCATCGACCCGCTCCTGATCTTCGGGTGCGGCATGGGCATTGCGGGCGCGGCGCTTGCGACGATGCTTTCGCAGATGACGAGCTTCTTCATCATGGCGATCATCTTCATCCGCGACCGCAGCATCGTGCGGCTGCGTCCGAAGTACGTCGGCAGAAAGCCCTCGGTGTATCTGCATATCGTGCGCATGGGCGTTCCGACGCTGTTCCGGCAGGGCATGGCAAGCCTTTCCTCGGCGCTTCTCAACATTCAGGCGGCGGCGTTCGGCGCGGCGGCGGTCGCGGCGATCTCGATCGCGAACAAGCTGTATATGCTCGTGCGGCATATCGTCATCGGCGTCGGACAGGGCTTCCAGCCGATCGCCGGCTACTGCTACGGCGCAAAGCGTTACGCGCGCGTCAGGAAGGTCTTCTGGGCCGCAACGGCGGCGGCGACCGTCATCTGCGTGTCGATCGCGGTCGCGGTCTGGTTCTTCCGCGAGCCGGTCATGCGCTGGTTCCGCGACGATCCGGACGTGGTGAGAATCGGCGCCGGGATGCTCGGCTTCCTCTGCGTCACGATCCCGCTGATGGGCTTTTCGACCTACGTGAACCAGCTCTATCAATGCCTCGGCTTCGCCGTCGGCGCAACGTTCCTCGCCTCGTGCCGGCAGGGCATCTTCTTCGTGCCGCTCGTGTTCCTGCTGCCCGCCCTGTTCGGGCTTCCCGGCATCACGGCGGTGCAGGCGGCTTCGGACCTTCTGACGTTCCTCGTTTCGATCCCGTTTCTCCTCTTTTTCTTCCGCAAATACCTGTCCCATCCGGACGGGACGGAATAAAGGCGTGTCATGCCCGCAAAGGCAATTCCTTGATCCGCGAAAAGCAATGGCTTTTCTGCGTTCCACCTCATCCGTCACGCCTTCGTCGCGACACCTGAATGGTCTCACATGGTCGCAGCGCGTGGCTGTTCGCTTCCTTCTGCTTCCTGTTCGACCCGCGCTTCCGCTTCGCTCCTCCCCGCACTGCGGGCGCTCGGCTCCGCGCCCCCTCAAGGGAAAGGCATTCACAAAGAGATTTCTCCTTGAGAAGACATGGTACGCGTGGGAAGCACGCGATCTTCCTCTGTAACGAAGCGGCAGCGGAGCGGATCAACGCAGTTGACTGATGAGGTATCATGCGAACGGAACAGGCGGTCGATCGACCGCCTTTTTGCTGCCCTTACTGGTAGATTTCCATGATGGTTCCGTCGTTCCAAAGCCCTTCCATGATTTCCGTGATCTTTTGATAGATCGGAAAGCGTTTGAAACAGTCGAACAGTTCCTTCGCCTGTTCGTCGATCGCGGCGGTTTCGTCCGCGGTTTTCGCTTCCTCGCGGCGCATCCACAGCATGCAGATCAGCTTGTCGATGCAAAGGTCCTCGGTCTTTTCGACGTTTTGGATGCGTTCCTTGCCGGACTTGATCGCCGCTGCGATCTCGTAGTACAGGAAGTGTACGCCGGGGATCTTCTCGAGGTACAGCTCCGCCATCGCCTGCTCGCCCATCCGGTGATACGTTTCCGCCAGGACGCGGTACACGTCGATGCGGTTCGAATCGTCCTTCGTGCAGCCGAGGATGCGCTCGCCGGTCTCGATGATCTCCGCGCAGCGGCTGCCGTCGCCGTTCTGCTCCTGCATATCCTCGAGGATGCAGGTCAAAAGAAGGTCATTGTTCGGATACTTTTCGAGCGCCTTTTTCAGATACGCTTCCGACCGTGCGGGGTCGTTTCCGCCTCTGCCGCTTTCGACGAGGAGCTGTTCGATCGCCGCGTCGAGCTTGCTCTGGTCAAAATCCAGCAGGTTGTCGAGCGATGTGCCGAAGTAGATCGCAAGCTTCGGCAGCATGTCGATGTCGGGGCTCGAAGCCCCCGTTTCCCATTTGCTCACCGCCTGCGAAGAGATGTGCAGGTAATCCGCCAGCTCCTCCTGCGTGACTTTCTTTTCTTTCCGCAATTCTCTGATTTTTGCTCCGATGTTCATGTTTGTTCTCCTTTTGTGTTCTTGTAACCGGTTCGATATGAGCATACCCGAAATTGTCCGGAAAGTCCATATGAACTTATTTGGAGATTATACAACTGTTGGTTGGATTCCTGCGTAAAAGAAAGGCGGTCAAAAGACCGCCGGGGTTTTATTTATGGGTCTCGTTATACTTTTTGATGCCGAGCGCCAAAAGATCCATCGCGCGTTCCAGCTTATCCTGCTTCAGCACGTACGCGATGCGGATCTCGTTTCTGCCCTTGCCGGGGGTTGCGTAGAAGCCCTCGCCGGGTGCGAACATGACCGTGTCGCCGTTGTCGTCGAAGTCGGTCAGAAGCCACTTCTGGAACGTGTCGGCGTTGTCCACGGGCAGCGCCGCCATCATGTAGAACGCGCCTTCGGGATCCTTGACCACAACGCCGGGGATCTCTAAAAGCTTCTGATAGCAGGTGTCGCGGCGGAGCTTGTACTCCTTGCGGACCGCCTCGAAGTATTCGGGACCGACGTCATAGAGCGCGGCGGACGCGACCTGATCGAGCGTTGCGACGGACAGACGCGCCTGACAGAACTTCAAAAGGTTCTGCTGCAGCTCCTTGTTGCGGGTGATGATCGCGCCGATGCGCGCGCCGCAGGCGGAGAAACGCTTGGAAACGGAGTCGATGATGACCGCGTTGTCACGGAGTTCCGGGAACTGCCCGATCGTGGCGAGCTTTTCGCCGCCGTAGACGAACTCGCGGTAGACCTCGTCGCCGATGACAAACAGATCGTGCGCCTTCGCGAAGTCCGCGATCGTTTGAAGCTCGTCGGGCGTCAGCACCACGCCGGTGGGGTTGCCGGGGTTGGTGAACATGATCGCGCGGGTGTTCTCGTTGTACGCCGCTTCGAGCTTGTCGCGGAACGCATAGCGATAGCCGCCCTCGGGGGAGGTGGTGATCGGACGGATACGGCCGCCCGCCGATTTCACGAACGTGTTGTAGTTCGGGTAGAACGGCTCGGGGATGATGACCTCGCTGCCGGGATCGAGGATACTGAGCATCAGCATCTGCAGCGCTTCGCTGCCGCCGGTGGTGATCAGGATGTCGTTTTCCTCAAAGCGGATGCCGAGCTTTTCATAATACTTCTGCACCGCCTTGATGAGCACGGGCATGCCGGGGGATGCCGCATATTCCAGAACGGGATTCTGAAAGTTCCGGATCGCTTCGTAATAGGCGGGCGGCGTTTCGATATCGGGCTGACCGATGTTGAGATGATAGATCGTCTTGCCCTTGTTCACGGCTTCCACCGCAAAGGGATGGAACTTGCGCATCGGGGAAAGGTTGCATTCCAGCGCTTTCTGCGAGATTTTCATGCTCATGCCTCCATGGATTTCGATCGGATTGCGCGTACATCGCACACATCGAAATAGTATCACGCCCGCGGCGTTTTTTCAAGATGCCGCGGGCGTTTGCGAATATTATATTCTTTTTATTCGAGATTCTTGAGGTACGCCCTGCGGCGCTTGTGCTGGACCGCGTTGAAGCGCTTCCAGAGGTTGCGGATCTGCATGTTGTCCTCAAGGTTCAGGTTCGTTTCCGCGTACTCGGTGAAGCCGTCGGAAAGCATGTCGGCGAGCGCGGCGGCGATCACGGCGGGGATGCCGGTGTTCACGTACTCCGGCGCGACCGCGATGAGCCCGAGGTCGATGACCTTCGGCTTTTTGATCGCTTTCAACAGCCGGATGAGCGCGGCGGGGGTGAGGTGTCCTTTGCTCTTCTGCACCGCCTTTGCGATCGACGGGAAGCTCACGCCGAAGCAGACGACCTTGTCGTTCTCGTTCAGGATGCAGACGACGTGCTCGAGGTCGATGATCAGGCGGAAGTTGTCGATCATCATCTTCTTCATGCCGGGCGTGAACGGCACGGTGCCGTACAGTCCCTCGTACGCGACGTCCAGAAGGTCAAAGAGTCCCTGCTGATAGCGGTTGATGAAGTCGTTGACGTTCTTCGCCTCGCCGATGCGCAGGTTGTATTTTTTCAGGACCTGATCCGACAGCTTTCTGAGCTTGGCGGCGGTCTCCGGCGCGGGGGCGTAGAGCCGGGATTCGACCCAGTCGACCTCCTTTGCATAGCCGCAGTCCTCGATCAGCTTTCCGTAATACTCCGCGTTGTACTGCTCCTCAAAGGTGGAGAGCTGATCGAAGCCCTCGACCAGCAGACCTTCGCGCTCGAGATCGGAAAAGCCCAGCGGTCCGCAGACGGCGTTCATGCCGTGATCAATGGCAAACCGCTCGACGGCGCCGAACAGCGCTTCCGCGACCTCGGGATCGTCGATCGCGTCGAACCGGTCGAACCGCACGCGCTTTTCGTTGTTCTTCTCGTTGGACGCCTTCTGGATGATCGCCATGATGCGCCCGACGACCTTGCCGTCGCGGTACGCGAGCCAGTAATCGGTCTCGCAGGTGTCGTTATAGATAAAGTCCTTGGAAAAGAGCTTCTTTTCGTCGCCGTAGAGCGGGGGAACGAAGTACGGATTGTCCCGGTACAGATCGAGCGGGAAATTCAGAAACGCCTTCTGCTCGGCTTTGGTTTTGACTTCTCGGACGGTGACCATAGTGCCTCCGGCTCAGACGCGGCGCTTTGCGTGGAAGCTGACGCCGACGCCGTTCGGTCCGCAGTGGGAACCCGCGGTCGGGTTCGTGACGACGGTCTCGATGAAAAGATCGTCGCCGAAACGCGCGTGCAGCATGTCGGCAAGCTCCGCCGCAAGCTCCGGCGCATCGGTATGACCGATGATGAAGTGATGCGCCTTGATGTCGTCGCCGAGCTCCTCGACATACTTGACGAGGCGTTCCATCGCGTTGGCTCTGCCGCGCTCCTTGCCGATGCTGACCATCTGTCCGGCGTCGTCCATGCAGATGATCGGACGGATGCCTAAAAGCGTGCCCATCGTCGCCGCGATGCCCTTGACGCGGCCGCTGCGCTTGAAGAACTTCAGATCGTCGGCAAAGAAGTACTGCGCAAAGTGATCGACCTCTTTGTTCGCCCAGTCGAGGACCTCTTCAACGCTTTTGCCGGCGTTGAACATGTCGCCGATCTCGCGCACGATGCTGTAGCTTACGATCGTGATGCCCTTGGTGTCGACGTGATAGAATTTGCGCTCCGGGAACTCCTTCAATAGCTCCGCGACCGCCTCGTCCATCGCGCGGAAGGTGACCGTCATCGCGGCGGAGAAGTGAACGTAGAAGATATCGTTGCCCTTTTCAAACTCCGGACGGAAATAGTCCTTGTAGCGTTCCGCCGAGATGCCGCCGGTGGTGGGCAGCACGCCGCTTCTCAGACCGTCGTAGAATGCGTGCAGATCGATCGTTTCGGTGTCCTCATAGGGCCAGTACGTCTTTGCGTCGATCGCGTACGGCATGGAGATCAGACGGTAGCCGTATTCCTTCGCAACCTCCGGGGTAAAGTCGGTATCGGTGTCGGTAAACAGTGTCAGCATGGTTTTACTCTCCTACTAAGATATATTGGTGAACGGGCTGTCCGCCGTCGATGCGGATGATCTCCGTTCTGGGATACGTTTTAGTCAGCGCCGCAAAGAGCGCGTCGGCTTCCTCCGGCGCGGCGTCAAGCCCAGTCAGCAGCAGCAGCACGCCGCAGTTCTCGACGTGCATCTCCCTGGAAAGCTGCACGGCGGTATCGACGGCGTCGCCGTCGTTCACATAGATCGTATCGCCGATGAAACCGATGAAATCGCCCTCATGCACATGCACGCCGTCCTTTTCGGCATTGCGGCTCGCGCGGGACACAAAACCGGTCGTGACCGAATGAATGATCTCGTCGAGCTCCGCAACGACCTCGTCCGGCTCGCCCGCATTCGCGTCCATCATGGAGATCGCGGCATAGCCCTCGCCGACCGTGTGCGTGTTCAGCACGCGGATGTCGGAGGCGGGGTAGAGGTCCTTCGCCTGCTTTGCGGTCATGATCACGTTGCCGTTGTTCGGGAAGACATAGATCACATCCGCGTTCGTTTTGTCAAACGCGTCGAGAAAGTCCGCGGTGCTCGGATTCATGCTCTGCCCGCCGTCGATCACGACGTCCGTGCCGAGCTCGGAGAACGTTTCTTTCAGTCCCGCGCCCGCAGCGACGGCAACGATGCCGGCTTTCTTGCGCGCCTTGGGAACGGTAACGGTGACCTCGGGCAGCTCGGTCTCGTTGTGCTGCAGCGACATGTTCTCGACCTTGAGCGTCAGAAACTCGCCGTAGCGCTGGCAGCGGTTCAGAATGTCGCCGGGACGCATCGTGTGCACGTGCACCTTCAAAATCGAGCCCTCGCGGAACGCGACGACCGAATTGCCGACGCTGTTCAGATATTCGACGAACGCCGGAAGGTCGAACGCTTCCGGATCGCCCTTCGCGTTCTGCAAACGCAGCAGAAACTCGGTGCAGTAGCCGTACTCCAGCACGCTGTCCGCGCCGAACGCGTCGAGGTCCGCCTTTTTCGCTTCGGTGTGCGCTTCCGCGCGCTCCACGGCTTCGCCGGAAAGCGTGCGCCGCATGCCCTCGAAGATGTAGATCAGTCCCGCGCCGCCGGAATCGACCACGCCCGCCTCGCGCAAAACCGGCAGAAGTTCCGGCGTGCGTTCAAGCGAGCGCTGCATTTCGCCGAGCAGGTCGTTGAAATAGCTTTTGAGCGTAGATTCCTCCGTGACGCGTTCATTCGCAAAGTGCACGCCGTCCCGGAAGACGGTCAGGATCGTGCCCTCGACGGGGACGGGAACCGCCTGATACGCTTCCCTGACGCCGCATTCCATCGCACGGGCAATGTCGGACACGGTGGCCTCGGAAACGCCCTCGAAGCCCTTGTTGATGCCGGAAAAGATACGGGAAAGGATGACGCCGGAGTTTCCGCGCGCACCTAAAAGCATGCCGTGCGCGCTGCGGCTTGCGACGGTGGCAAGGTCCGCGTCGGGATCGCGGTCGACGGCGTCCGCGCCGGAATAGACCGTTGCGAGCATGTTGTCGCCGGTGTCGCCGTCGGGAATGGGAAAGACGTTCAGATCGTTGACCGCTTTGCGGTAGCAGCCCAGATGGTCCGCGCCGCTATTGATCATGCCGGCGTACAGCGCGCCGCTCAATGTCATTGTCTGCATGGCGTTCCTCCTCAGCTTCTTTGCGGGAGCGTTGCGGAAACGTCCACGATGTCGTCGAGAGAGCAGTTCAAAACGCTGCAGATCTTAAGAAGCGTATTGAGATGGACGGGCAGCCCTTTGCCGAGCTTTGCGATCACCGCCGAGCTCAGATTCGTTTTCGACTGCAGGTCCTTTTTCTTCATCTTGCGGCTTACAAGAAGCGCCCAAAGCCGGTCATAGCAGACCTGAAAGGATTCCGGTATCATTGATTCCCCCAAAAATCGAGCAAAGCGTTTTTCGGTGCGCTTTGCAAATTACAGTCTATTTTAACATTCCCTTCGTCACATTTCAACATTTTCTTTACGGTTGTAAAGTTTTTTTCAAAATATACGGAATGAAAGCGTCTCTTGACAGCGGAAACGCGGGGTCATATAATATATAACAAAGGATGTCAGACGGCGTCCGTCAATCACAGGAGGTGAAGATCCATGTTTTGCAGCAACTGCGGAAAAGAACTGCCTGCGAACGCCAGGTTTTGCAATGCCTGCGGACGCCCGATAGAAGTACCGATCCAGCCGCCGGCGGAAGAGCCGGAGCCTATTGCGGTCGAAGCGCCCGCACAAGTCGAAGCGCCGCAGCCCGTCCGGGTCGAAGCGCCCGCGCCCGAACCGCGCCGTGCGGCGGAGAACCGGGAGGAAAAGCCCGCGGACGAGCCGCTGTTTGCGCCTGCGCCGGAACCGGTCGTGCCGGAGGAGAACCGTCCGCTCGGTCCCTGGGCGTATTTCGGATACGGCATTCTGTTTTCGATCCCGGTCATCGGATTCATTCTGCTGATCATCTTCTCGTTTGCCGGCAAAAACGTGAACCGTAAAAACTTCGCGCGGTCTTACTGGTGCTGGTTCATTCTGGCGCTGGCGATCGTTTTGATCCTGGTCGTCATTCTGTTGACAGGCGTTCTGCGCAACGTGACGGACGCGGCGGTGCCATGGCTCAATTCGATCGGGCTTGACTGGCTTACACGGTTTCTTCCGTAATTCGATCGACCGTATCGCGGGAGCGGCAAACGCCGTTCTCGCTTTTTTTACATCTTCATTGCGGCGGAATGCTTTACAGTTCGATCAAAAACGTGGTATACTAATAAAAACCGCGCAGATCCGAAGGCGATATGAGCATTTGTGTCACACACGGACCCGTTCATTCGTCTTTTATTACAGGGATACAGAAAGAGAGAATCCGATATGAAGAAAATCGCATGGCTGCTTGTCGTTTTATTTGCGCTCACGCTCGTGCCGAAGAATACGGCGTTTCATGCCGCGGGCGAATCGGGCACGGCGGAGCGGATGACGGCGGCCGTTGTGATGCCGGACGACAGAAACGGCGAAGCGTTTTTGCTGACCGACGGCTATGCCGATACGCATGTGATCTTCCAGAAGGACAGCACGGTCCGGTTTTCTTTTCCGGAGAAGGCGGCAAACCTTGTCACCGTTTGGAAAACCATGCCGGACAGCGTGACGCTGACCTGCTTCGGGGAGAATGAAACGCTTTCGGAAGCCCCGCTTGACGTGACGTTTTTGTCGACCGTCACCGCGCTTCCGGAGGGAACGACCACAGTCGAGCTCACGATGACCGCATCCAAAGACAAGCAGGTTTGCCTTTCCGACGTATATGCGTACACGGAAGGCGATCTGCCCGAGAGCGAGTATCAGTGGCGGCAGACGGAGCAAGCGGACGTGCTGCTTGTTGTGGCATATCCGGGCGAAGAATACCGGTTCTTCGGCGGTCTTCTGCCGAAGCTGATCAACGACGGCGTCAACGTCGCCGTGCTTTACTGCGGCGATTACAGCCGCGCGCGTCTCGAAGAGGGCTTTGCCGCACTCTGGTCGCTGGGACTTCGGACCTATCCGGTGCGCATCGGGATCGATTCCGAGCTTGCGGACCCGAAGATACGGACATATCGAAGCCTCGACGGGAACGAGCTTTTGAAAGCCTGGAAGAAGACGGGGCTGGAAAAGGTGCTCGCGGAGCAGATCGAGCAGCTGCACCCCGCGGTCGTGATTGCGCCGACCGACACAAAGAAAGGCGTTTCGTCGGCATTCGCGGTTTCGGAGATCCTGCAGGAAGTTTTGAAATCGCTTCCGGATCCCGTACAGAAGTTTTACCTTGCCGAATCGGGCGAAAACGCCGTTACGATCGCGGACGAAGCGCTTCCGCTTTACGACGGGCAGAGTGCAAACGCGATCGCGCAGAGCCTGCTCGACAGCTTTCACTCCGTCGATTTCTTTGAATACCGGATCCGCACGGAGGGGACTTACTGTCTTGTCAAGTCGAACGTCGGTGCAGATACGGCGGGCGACACGCTGTTCGAGCATGTAAAGATCACGTTCGATCCGCCTGCGCCGCCGACGCCGGAACCCACCGAGGCGCCGACCGAAGCGCCGACCGAGGAACCGACCGAAGCGCCGACCGACACGCCCGCGCCGACGTCGGCAGGCTCGGCGATCGTGATCGAGGACGAGGAGATCGTAACGGAAATCACGGAGCCGACCGCAGCGCCGACGGCTGTACCGCAGAAGCACGGCTTCCTGTCCTGTGCGGGCAGGGAGATCACGCCTGCGCCGACCGCAGCGCCGACCCCGACGCCGACGCCCGAGCCCACGCCGACGCCGACCCCGACGCCGACACCCACTCCGGAGCCGACGCCCGAGCCCACGCCGGAGCCGACGCCCGAGCCCACGCCGGAACCGACGCCCGAAAAGTTTGCAGAGCATTTCCTTCAGGAAGGCGAAGCGGAACAGTTTACGATGGATCGGGAGAACGGACATTGGACCTATCGCGATCAGTACTCCGATTTCGATGTCCGCCGCGTCGTGACCACTTCGCTGGATGCCAAGGGACGGTCCATCCCGCAGCAGTATTGGGTTGCGCATATCTGGATGCGCGCAAACCAGGTCAGCTCCGGTTTCGGCAATGAAGCGCGCGACGGCGGCAGCACCCGCGTGACTCTGTATCGCATGGCGCGCCGCTACGGCGCCGTGCTTGCGATCACCGGCGATAATCTGTTCTGCTGGGAAGAGTGCTGGAAGCTGAAGAGCACGTCCATTCGTGACGGTAATGTGTATTATGACAAGTCCGGCGCCGCCATCCTGGCATGGAATGAACGGACGCTGTCCTTTGATATTTTCGATACCGGTACGTTTACGGGACAGGAGATCATCGAACGCGGTTATCGCGATGTCATCTGTTTCGGACCGGTACTGGTGGCGGACGGCGAGATCCGTCCGAACCTGAACAATTATCCGACCGGCGATGCAAACAGCATGCGTCCGCGTGTCGGCGTGGGACAGATCGAGCCGGGACACTTTGTCGTCATCGTTGTGGACGGCAAAAACCCGGGTGTATCGAGCGGCTATACATATGAAGAGTACGCCGCGCTGTTCAAGGAAGAAGGCTGTGTCATGGCGTACAATCTCGACGGCGGGCTTTCAGCGGACATCGTCTTCATGGGCGTGCATCTCCGTGAGCGGGAGGAAAGCCAAAGACGCGACCTGCCGGACAGTCTGCTGTTCGGGCACACATATCTGCTGCCGAAGGAGAATGATCCGAAGCCCGAACGCTATGAGGTCGGCGTCGACGAAAACGGGAATTCCATTTTCGTTCTGAAACATTGAAAGCACAAAAACACGAGCCGCGCGCCCGTGTTTTTTCATGCTTGCGAACCTCTTATGATAATGATACAATAGGATCATAGGGAAGGGAGGCTTTTCATGCTGTACGAATACCGTTTGGAGACCCCGAAAGAGGGCTTTATCGACATTACCGAGCAGGTTCGCGACGCGTGCAAACAGAGCGGCGTGTTCGACGGAATGATGACGGTCTACTGCCCGCACACGACCGCGGGCGTCACGATCAACGAAAATACCGATCCGGACGTGAAAAACGATCTGCTTTTCGCGCTGAACAAAACCTATCCGGACCGTGCGGAATTCCGCCACGCGGAGGGCAACAGCGCGGCGCACCTGAAGGCGAGCGTCATCGGCAGCAGCGTCACGATCATGATCGACGACGGCGAGCCGGTGCTCGGCACCTGGCAGGCGGTGTACTTTGCGGAGTTTGACGGTCCGCGATCCCGCCGGTTCACCGTCAAGGTCATGGGCAGCAGAAACTGAAAGGAGTTTTTATGAAAGCATACGAACGCTTACTGCAGTATGTCGCCGTGCACACCACGAGCGACGAGGAGAGCACGACGGTCCCGACCGCCGCGCGCGAGTTCGATCTTGCGAAGCTGCTGGTCGACGAGCTCAAAGCGATCAGCGTCGCGGACGCCGCGGTCGACGATATGTGCTATGTCTACGGCACGCTCCCCGCAACAAAGGGGTACGAGCATGCGCCGAAGCTCGGCTTCATCGCGCATATGGACACCGCGCCGGACTTTTCGGGCGAGAACGTCCGTCCGCGCATCATCGAAAACTATGACGGAACGGACGTTGCGCTCGGCACAAGCGGCAGAACGCTTGAAAACGCGCAGTTTCCGCATCTTGCCGGGCTGAAGGGCAGGACGCTGATCGTCACCGACGGCACGACGCTTCTGGGCGCGGACGACAAGGCGGGCGTCGCCGAGATCATCACGATGCTCGAAGAGATCATCCGTGAAGGGATCCCGCACGGCAAGATCTCCGTCGCCTTCACGCCGGACGAAGAGGTCGGCAGCGGCGCGGATCACTTTGATGTGGAACGCTTCGGCGCGGACTTCGGCTATACCTGCGACGGCGGCGCCGAGGGCGAGCTTGAATACGAAAACTTCAATGCGGCGGGCGCTTTGTTCACGATCCGCGGCTTCAACATCCATCCGGGCGAGGCAAAGGACAAGATGATTAACGCGCTTCTGGTCGCGTGCGAGATCAACGGGATGCTGCCGAAGGGACAGACTCCGCGCGACACCGCAGGGTATCAGGGCTTCTGGCACCTTACGGACCTTTCCGGCACCACGGAAGCGGCAAAGCTAAGCTACATCATCCGCGATCACGACTTTGCAAGCTTCGGACGCCGTAAGGAAATGCTTGAAAAGATCGCGGCGGTCATGAACGACACATACGGTGCGGGCACGGTCACACTTGAGATCCGCGAGCAGTACCGCAACATGAAGGAAAAGATCGAGCCGTGCATGCACCTCATCGAAAATGCGAAAAAGGCGATGGAGCTTGCGGGCGTCACGCCGAAGATACAGCCGATCCGCGGCGGCACGGACGGCGCAAGACTGAGCTTCATGGGGCTCCCGTGCCCGAACCTCGGCACCGGCGGCTACGCCTTCCACGGTCCGTACGAGCACATCACGGTCGAGGGCATGGATGCGTCGGTCAAGGTGCTCAAGAATCTCGTCGCGCTGTATCGCGACTTCTGATCATCCGAAAACGCAAAAGGAACCGCATTCTGCGGTTCCTTTTTTAACGCTTCCCGACCGGATGAAGGGTAAACGGAAAGCGGGGGGCCGGGGTCGGTCTGCCTTTGACGGCAGAGGGATAGAAAACGGTTATTCCCCGAATGCCGGGTTCGTCACCGTGCCGAGGAAGAGCACCGTGCCGTCGCGGGATTCGATCGCGTAGAGGAACGGGCGGGTGAGGAAGAAGTCGATCTTTGGAAGCTCCTCGGGCATCGCGCAGCTTTCGTTCATTGCGACCATCGTATACGCCGCGGCTTCGACGCCCTTCTCATCGACGCCGATGTAGGATTCCTGCAGCACGCGCGAGATGTACGCCGGCAGATCGCACATGCCCGAAAAGTCCGCGCCGTCCGTGAACGCGATCCCGATGCCGAGCGCTTTCAGCGGTTCGTTCAGGTCGAACCGGCTCTGGAACATGAACTTCGGAAGCTTCACATGCACATCCGCGCGGATCGCTTCGCCGTCCGAAAGGAGCGCGTGCAGCTTTTCCGGCGAGCCCAGAAGTCCGGAGAGCTCCGTACCCTCGTCCGGCAGCACGAACGTCATCCGTCCGACGCGCAAAAGCGGGAGCGAATAGCGCAAAAAACCGTCGCCTTTGACGATCGACACGCTGTTGTCCGTGCGGTCCATGTATTCGGCGGTCATTTCGCCGTCCGGGGCAAAGAATGTGTCGGGCCTGGTAGCGCCCTCATAGAACTCGTCGCGCCATGCGTCCTTCAGATAGATCGTGTTGATCAGCACGGCAAGCGTTTCGGCGTCGAAGCGCATGGCGTCCTCGGAGATCCTGATCTTGCCGCGCGTGTGTTCGGTGATCCAGTCTGCGATCCGCTTCGCCGTCCCGGACTGTGTAAAGTCCACGGCGTTTGCCTCGGAACGGTAGATCTCGCCGAGCGCTTTCAGGTATGCATCCGAAAACCGCACGCCGCCGTTCCGGTCCGCCATCCAGATCGAGTTTGCAAGCGCGAGCGTGCTGTCCTCATCGTCGATCGAAAGCGTGTCCAGCATGTCCGCACAGACGGCGCGAAGCTCTTCGAGACTGCCGCAGCCCAGAAGCTTCAGCATCGCGGTCTGCGTTTCGCCCTGCGCGCCTTCCGCGGTCATCGCAAGCGCAAGATAGACGCTGATCGGCGAAAGATTGCTGTTTTCATCGCCGAGAAGCAGCTTTGCGGCAAGCACGTCGGCAAAGCCCGCATAGCCCGTGATCTCCGGAACGGGGACGTCCGGGACCTCCGGGACAGTCTGCGGTTCAGCGCTTTCAAACAGCTCGGGAAGCGGCGCGGGAGAGGGCTCGTAATGCTTCGCACATGCGCAGAGCAACAGCGCCGCAAACAGGATACAAAACAGTTTTTTCATAGGGAAGATTCCTTTCTTCGTTTGTCAATAATACCGTGCATCGTACCGTTCGGTTGCAAAAACGCCTCTTCCTAACGAAGAGGCGTTTGACAACAGATCCTTTTATTCGCCCGTGCCCGGGTTCGTGACCGTTCCGATGAACAGCACTGTGCCGTCGAACGATTCGATCGCATAGAAGAACGGGCGGGTGAGATGGAACTCAAGCTTGTCAAGCTGCACGGGCATGAACGCGGTCGCCCGCATCTGTACCATCGTGTACGCAGCGGCTTCCACGCCGTTTTCATCGACGCCGATGTAGGATTCCTGGATCACGCTGTCGATGCAGCAGGGCGTGTCGGACATGCCGGAGAAATCCGCCGCAGGCGTGAAGCTGAGCGAGAGGCCCAGCGCGGAGAGCACATTGGTCAGCTCCATCTTGTCCTGGAACTTGAACTTCGGGATCTCCAGACTGACGTCGTACTTCTTGTCGAAGCCCTGGCGGAGAAGCTTGTCGATCGCATCCGGCGAGCCGAGCAGCTTTTCGAGCGCGATCCCCTCATCCGGAAGCACGAACGTCACATAACCGACGCGGTTCAGGTAAACACGGTACGCCATCCATCCGTCGCCGAAGCGCACGGAGGAATTCCGGTCGAAGCGGTGCATGTAGCGCGCTTCCGAATCGCCGTCATACCCGTGGAACGTATCGGTGCGGGTGTTTTCGGGCTGGAAGACCTCCGACCAGCCGTCCTTCAGATAGATCGTATTGATCAGCACGGCAAGCGTCGACGGATCGAAATTCAGCGCATCGGGGCTCACATTGATCTTGCCGCGCGTGTGGCGGTTGATCCAGTCCGCGATCTGCTTTGCGGCAGACGGCGAGCCGAATTCGACGACGTTTGCTTCGGAGCGGTAGAGGTCCGCAAGCTTGTTCAGATATTCGGGACGGAATGCGACCGGCTGTCCGCCGATGTTGTCCGCCATCCAGAGCGAATTGTGCATGTCGAGCGTGCTGTTCTGCTCGTCGATCGAGAGCGTTTCCAGCATTGCGCCGCAAATCGCGCTGAGCTCTTCAAGGCTCTTGCAGCCGAGAAGCTTCAGAAGCTCCGCCTGCGTGTCGCCGTTTGCGCCCTCCGCGACCATCGCCAGCGCAAGGTAGACGCTGATCGGCGAAAGGTTCTGATTCCGGCTGCCGCTTAACACGGCGGCGGAGAGCAGGTTGGAGAAATCGTCGTAACCGCCGACGTCTGCCGATCCGCTCTGCGGTTCGTAGATCGGCTTCACGGGGTCGGTCAGATCGATCGGCTTGTCCAGCGATTCGCCCGGCCGGATCGGTGGGTCTTCGATCGGCTTGATATCGACCGGTTCCGCAGTCGGCTCCGGATCGGCGGGCTCTTCGGCCGGCGTCCCGGGAGACTGTCCTTCAACAGGCGCCTCGACCGGATCGGAGTCCGGGACCTGCGCGATGGGATTCAGCGTACAGGCAGCAGCGGGGAACAGCAGCAGCCCGGTAAGAAATAAACAAAGCATGCGTTTCATAGGCATTGCTCCTTTCCTGGTTTGCCAATAATACCGCTTATCCCTCGGTTTGGTTGCAGACGGGACGGCACTGTTCGTCGATGTTCCGGTAGAGTGCGTCCGCGCGCGCCGCGACGTCGTCATAGATCACCTTTGCGCGGGCGTAAAGATCGTTCACGAACGCTTCGTCCGAAAGCCCCTGCAGATTGATGCAGACGTTCAGCCACGCGCCGCGCGCCGCGGTCACGATCGATGCTGCGCCCACGCCGTAATCGCTTGCGCAGTTCGGATTGATGCGTCCCGCAAGCTGTTCAAGGACCGTGACGGTCTTTTCGCAGAGCGTCAGCGTATGGAACGGCATGTTTGCCGCTTCCTTGGTTGTTTCCGCGATGGCGGCGCGGCGGGCGGCTTTCTGCTCGTCGGTATCCTTCGGCAGATGCATCGCCTCATAGAGCTTGTTGAACGCAAGCGTGTCGTCGTCGATCGCCTTCAAAAACTGCGCGATCAGCGGTTCGCCGACCGTTTTTGCGGATTCCGCGTTTTTCCAGTGATCTGCGTATTTTTTCTTTCCGATGGTAAGGTTCGCGGTCATGACGGCGAGCGCTGCGCCGCATGCGCCGATCAGCGCGGCAACGGAACCGCCGCCGGGGGCGGGGGCGTCGCTCGCCAAAACATCCGTAAACTCGTTTACGGTAAGGTCGGTCAAACGTTCCATAGATTCTCCTTTCCTGTCAGGCGCACGCCGCGCTTAAAGACCGCGACTGCGCGATTGGTTCCGTAGCGATAGATGAGACGGTCGAGGTTTTCGGTGTCCCATACGACGAGGTCCGCCTGTTTGCCGGGCTCCAGGGTGCCGATCCGTTCCGCCATGCCGATCGCCGCCGCGCCGTTGATGGTCGCTGCGGTCAGCATCTCCGACGGCGTGATCTGTCCGTACAGACAGCCCGCCGTCATGGCGAACGGCAGCGAGAGGTTCGGGCTCGATCCGGGGTTCATGTCGGTCGCGACCGCAACCGGCACACCCGCGTCGATCATGCCGCGGAAATTGCCGTACGGCTTTTTAAGGTAGAACGACGTTGCGGGCAGCATGACCGCGATGACGCCGCCGTCGCGAAGCGCTTTGATGCCCTCTTCGCCGGTCTCGGACAGATGATCGCAGCTGATCGCGCCGACGCGCGCCGCCGTCTGGGTGCCGCCGATCTCCTTGATCTCGTCGGCGTGCAGCTTCGGGATCAGTCCATAGCGTTTGCCGGCAAGAAGGATGCGCTCGGACTGCTCGGCGGTGAACACGCCTTCGTCGCAGAACGCGTCGCAGAAATCCGCAAGACCGTCCTCGGCGATCGCGGGGATCGCTTCTTCACAGAGCCAGTTCACATACGCTTCGTGATCCATTCCCTCCGGGAACGCGTGTGCACCCAAAAACGTCGCCGCGACGTCGCCGTATTCCTCCTTTATGCGCCGCACCACGCGAAGCTGCTTCTTCTCGGTTTCGAGATCGAGACCGTAGCCGCTCTTGATCTCAACTGCCGTCGTGCCGTTCACGAGCATTTCAAAGAACAGCCCGCGCGTCTTTTCAAAGAGCGCGTCCTCCGAAGCCTTGCGTGTTTCGCGCACGGTGGACAGGATCCCGCCGCCCGCGGCAAGGATCTCGAGATAGGTTTTGCCCGCAAGCTTCATCGCAAGCTCGTGCTCGCGCCAGCCGCCGAACACGAGGTGCGTGTGGCAGTCGACCAGTCCTGCGGTGACGAGCTTGCCCCTGCAGTCGGCCGTATCGTCTGCATGCGGCGCTTTGCCTTCGCCGATCGCGGAAATGATCCCGTCTTCTTCCAGAAGCCACGCGTTATGAAGCGTCAGGAGCTCGCCCTGCGCTTTGCCCGCTGCGGCGACCGATCCGGTCGCCGTAGCAAGCTCTCCGATGTTTTGAAATACCCGTTTCACAGCAGATGGCACTCCAGCACCTGCTTAAAGGGGTCGAACTTTTCGATCTGCAGGTAATAATCCGCCGCGTCGACGAACGCCATCATCGGCGCAAGACCGATGATCTCGGTGCCGACGACGTGTACGCCGTAGCGCGCCGCCTCAAAGCGGACGAACTCGAGCACACGATACAAAGGCGTCTGCTTATAATCGCACATGTTGATCGAGACCTGCGCGATGTTGCGCTCCTCGAGCATGACGCCGAGCGCCTTGACCGCGCGGAAGCCGCCGTCCTTTTCACGGATGATCTTTGCGATCTTCTTTGCGATCGACACGTCGGAGGTGTCGAGGTTGATGTTGAATGCGATCAGGGGCTGACGCGCACCGACGGCGACGACGCCCGCGGAGGGGTGGATGCGGTTGCCGCCGAAATCGGGATGCCACTGATCTTCGAGCACTTTTGCCGCCATGCCCTCGAACTGACCCTTGCGGATCGCGGCGAGGTTCTTGCGGTGCGGCGCGGACGCGCTCTCCTCATACAGGAAGACCGGGAGGTCCAGCTCGTTTGCAAGGCGTTCGCCGAGCTTCTTCGAGAGCTCCACGCATTCCGCCATGTCCATGTCGCGGATCGGCACGAACGGGATGACGTCGACCGCGCCCATGCGCGGATGCTCGCCCTCGTGCACGCGAAGGTCGATCTTTTCGACCGCGTGCTTTGCGAACAGGAACGCCGCTTCCGTCACCTGGTCGGGATCGCCGAGGAAGGTGAAGACCGAGCGGTTGTGGCTCGCGTCGGAGGAGTAGTCGATCAGCGTGACGCCGGGAACGGCGCGGACGATGTCCGCAAATTCCTCGACGAGGTCAAGACGGCGACCTTCGCTGATGTTCGGGATGCATTCCATGATTTTTGCCATAGTATTGTTCTCCTTTAATCTTTCAATGCGTTCAGTACGGTTGCGTGCACCAGTGCGTCGTCCGCGATGTGCGGGATCGTGATGCAGTCGGTGCCTTCGTTGTCACGGTTGTATGCAAGACAGGTCTCGATCGCGTTTTCGTTGCGTGCCCATGCGCGCCGCGCGACGCCGCCCATCGTGTCCCACGGCATCGCCGAGGAGAGGATGCGGTCCACGCGCTCGCTGCCGTCGAGCACCATGCCGAAGCCGCCGTTGATCGACTTGCCGACGCCCACGCCGCCGCCGTTGTGCAGCGCGATCAGGCTCATGCCGCGCGCGGCGTTTCCCGCAAAGCACTGGGTCGCCATGTCCGCCATGATGTTCGAGCCGTCCTTGATGTTGCTCGTCTCACGGAACGGGGAATCCGTGCCGCCGGTGTCGTGGTGGTCGCGGCCGAGCATGACCGGTCCGATCTCGCCGTTTCTGACCATCTCGTTGAAGCGCAGGGCGATCTTCAGTCTGCCCATCGCATCCTGATACAGGATGCGCGCCTGAGTGCCGACGACCATCTTGTTCTTCTTCGCGTCGCGGACCCAGACCCAGTTGTCGCGGTCCTGATAGCGGCGTGTCGGGTCGATGCAGTCCATCGCCGCGGCGTCGGTCTTGTCGAGGTCCTCGGGCTTGCCGGAAAGGCACACCCAGCGGAACGGACCGTAGCCGTAGTCGAAGAGCTGCGGACCGAGGATGTCCTCGACGTAGGACGGATACACGAAGCCGTCCTTTTCGTTTTCGCCGTTCTTGCAGATCGAGGTGACACCCGCGTCATAGACCGCCTTCAAAAAGCTGTTGCCGTAATCGAAGAAGTAGGTGCCGCGGCGAGAGAGCTCGTCGATCGCGGCGATATGCTGCTTCAGAGAAGCGTTGACCGCCGCTTTGAAGGCTTCGTGATCCTCGGCAAGCAGCCGTGTGCGCTCCGCAAAACTGATCCCGACGGGGCAGTAGCCGCCCTCGTAGACCGCGTGGCAGGAGGTCTGGTCGCTCAACAGATCGACGTGGATGTTGTTGTTGATGAGATAGTGCAGAAGATCGACGACGTTGCCGTGATACGCGATCGCCAAAGGCTTTCCTTCCTTCTGCGCTTCCTGCGCCCATTCGACGCAGGTTTTTAGGTCGTCGCTGACCTTAGATACCCAGCCCTGCTGATAGCGCGTTTCGATGCGGGAATAGTCGACCTCCGCGATGATCGCGGCGGCGCCGGCGATCTCCGCCGCCTTGCCCTGCGCGCCGCTCATGCCGCCGAGACCTGCGGACACGAACAGGCGGCCCGCAAGATCCTTGTCCTTCGGGATGCCGAGCTTCAGACGGCCTGCGTTCAGCAGCGTGTTGAACGTGCCGTGGACGATGCCCTGCGGTCCGATGTACATCCAGCCGCCGGCGGTCATCTGTCCGTAGTTCGCAACGCCCATCGCCGCGGCGCGGTTAAAATCGGCGGGGTTGTCGAACAGACCCACCATCAGACCGTTCGTGAGGATCACGCGCGGCGCGTTCTCGTGCGAGCGGAAAACGCCGAGCGGGTGACCCGATTCGATGACGAGCGTCTGCGCGTTCGTGAGCTCCTTAAGGTACTGCTTGATCAGCAGGTACTGCATCCAGTTCTGGCAGACCTGACCGGTCTCGCCGTAGGTGACGAGCTCATAGGGGTAAAGCGCGACCTCGAAGTCGAGGTTGTTGTCGATCATGACCTGAAACGCTTTGCCCTCGATGCACTTGCCCTCATAGCAGTCGATCGGCTTGCCCCACAGCCGTCCCTCGGGACGGAAGCGGTAGCCGTAGATCCTGCCGCGGGTTTTGAGCTCTTCCATAAACTCCGGCGCAAGCTCCTTGTGGAACTTCTCCGGAATGTAGCGCAGCGCGTTCTTGAGCGCGATCTCCATGTCGTGTTCGGAGAGCACGGAATCGCGGCGCGGCGCACGGCGAATGCCTTCGATAAAGGGCTTCTTTTCGGGAAGCCGGTCCAGCTTCAATACGCAGTCCATAAAATCCTCCTTATAGTAATCAATGGAAATCGGGAAGCATCATTTTGACGTCGTTTTCGATCGCGCCGGTGCGGATCAGCTTGTTCAGCGCCTCGATCATCGGGTGGATCTCCTCGTCCTTTGCGTAGAACGGCACGACGGCGCGGACCTTATCGTACACGGTCTGCTGCGCAGGAGAGAGCTCGCAGGTCTTCCGGAGATCGATGCCCTGCACCGCAGCCATCAGCTCGAACGCGAGGACGGAGTAGAGGTTGTTCACGATGCGGCGGAAGTTGCGCGCGGCGGTCGTGCCCATCGAAACGTGGTCCTCCTGGTTTGCCGAGGACGGGATCGAGTCGACGCTTGCCGGATGCGCAAAGACCTTGTTTTCGGAGACGAGCGACGCCGCCGAATACTGGCAGATCATGTAGCCGGAGTTGATGCCGCCGTCGGGCGCAAGGAACGCGGGAAGACCGTTAGAAAGCGCCGGATTTACCATGCGCTCCATGCGGCGCTCGGAGATGTTCGATAGCTCTGCAGCCGCGGCGGACATATAGTCCATCACGAGCGCGATCGGCTCGCCGTGGAAGTTGCCGCCGGAGATAACGCTTTCGTCGTCCAGGAACAGGATCGGGTTGTCGGTGACGGAATTCAGCTCGGTTTCAAGCACCTTGCGGACGTGCGCAAGCGCATCGCGCACCGCGCCGTGCACCTGCGGAATGCAGCGGAGCGCGTAGGCGTCCTGCACGCGAAGGTTGCGGTTCCGCTCCATCGACGGGCTGTTCGCGCAGATCGTACGCATGTTCTTTGCGACGAGCGCCTGTCCCGCATGCGGACGAACCGCGTGGATGCGCGGGTCGAACGCGGAAAGAAGCCCCGTGAGCGCCTGCATCGTCATCGACGCCGTGATGTCGGCAAGAACAGCGCCGCGGTTCAGATCGTACCACGCAAGCGTGCCGATCGCCGTCATGCACTGCGTGCCGTTGATGAGCGCAAGCCCTTCCTTTGCCAGCAGGTGGAAGGTCGGAAGCTTCGCCTTTGCCATCGCCTCCGCGCCGGGCATGCGCTTGCCCTTGTAGATCGCTTCGCCGCGGCCCAGAAGCACCAGCGCCATGTGCGCCAGCGGCGCAAGGTCGCCGGACGCGCCGAGGGATCCCTGCTCCGGGATCACCGGATGCACGCCCTTATTCAGCATGCCGATCAGCGTCTCGA
>JAEEGH010007958.1_pt1 | contig 25261 bp, 20 predicted proteins | sample 9134181 | NCBI WGS metagenome assembly JAEEGH01 (sample SAMN16246544, study PRJNA631951) | gut metagenome | biome: gut microbiome; feature: rumen; material: DP-attached | host: Bos | place: Iran: Karaj | collected 2018-10
CTGGCATTCTTCAGACTGACGCTTATTCCTTCCTTGGAGACAGCTGGAGCCAGACCTCCCTGAATCGATGTGCCACCTACAGAACAGATGATATCCTCGTCGTAAGTATAGTAATCCAGGGCGGCGTCTTTCATCTCCTTCAGCATAGAGAAGTGGAATACGCCGTTCTCGTCGTCGATAATCCTTGCCTCGAATACATAGCGGCTACCATCGGGAGCCAGGAAATGACGTAATGACGTGTTGATAGTATAAGGTACGATGTCGTTAACGCAGATATATCCGTCACCGCCAATCTCATCTTCAATCTTACACCAATACTTATTGTGGTTCGAGGCATCTTGGCGGATAAACGATATACGCACAATCTCATTGTTGCGATGCTGCTTTTTTGTCTTGGCAATGGTAGTCGTTACGGTCGAACCACTATTGAACAAGTCATCTTCAATTTCCTCCCATACCTTCTGATAGGGAGTAATGTCATTGGGTTTCGCTGTATTCAGATTGATGCTTGTCTTCCCGCTTAAGAACACCTGCAACCCCTGCCATAGCCCAAGATCCTTTGGGAAAACCGGCTTCATAGTGTTATCGGCACCCGATGAGAACAGCTGAATACCTTCAGCAGACACCATCAGCTTGATCTTATTCTGCGAAAACGAATTGACGGTATCAATCTTGCTGCCCGGATAGAGACTGGCGATATAGTGCGGTATCAACCCGATGTTATCCATCGTATAGTTCATCAGGTGGGCATTCGAGTGGAACAGGTAGAAGTAAGCCATATCCACCAGCCAGTCAGGATGCAGCGGATAGAGATAGGAGGATATGATGCACAGTCGGGCAGTATTCAGCCTGTAGTCTGCTATCGTGTTGTCGTTAGGATTCTGATGCAGGAGCAGTTGCAGGGCCAGAGCCTGCATGTTGTTTTTGATAAGTTCAAGGTTGTCTTTGGTCTTGTCAATGCGGCCATCACATTCGCGAATATAAAGTTCCAAGAGTTTGATGATGGCACTGTTGAATGGCTCTTTCTTCCAGCTGTCGATGTTCCTCTGGCAGATGATGTCAAGCAGTTCCTTGATACGGCTGTTCATCAGTTCCGGCCTGCGAAGGAACAGACTGGCGAGGATATTGAAGTTCTTTGTGGGGTGATAAACGAAACCTGAAATCTGTAGTTTGTTGAACAGGCCGTTGATAAAGTAAGTGGGTGTGTCGGTTGAACTTTTGTCGGCTTCGTTGGCTATCAGTTCTGCGGCCTTCACATAGTAACCCAACTGTTCGATGACCGTCGTAAGCCTTTCCTGGTAATATTCCCTTTCAGCGTCGCTGCAAAGATCGAGCAGCTCAGAAAGTTCCAGTATGTCGGAACAGTCCATCCTCACCGTAGTCAGGTCAATCTTCTTGTTGATAAGGTTCTGAATCCACCTATGGCATTGCGACTCAAATGATTTCTCGTTTTCCTCTGACAGCAGTAAGCGGATGAATTCTTTAGTGTTCCATGTCAGTTCCCTTTTAGAAAGCAGCTCCGTCAGTTTCTCTTCGTCCAGGTTTGCCTTATTCTGTTCAAACTCGCTGATGTCCACCAGTTCTATCCTGGGATGTTTCTCCTTGACAGACAGAATCCTGCACTTGACCGTTTGGCCTTTAAAGAGTTTGAGGTTTGCCGTTCCCCTCAGATAAGTAGTGATGTCTGTCAATTCGTCTATTACCTCACAATAGGTGGGGAACTGTTTCCTGACTCTGAACTCATAAATGCCATCCACCTTATAGGCTTCACGCGGCGATTGTCTCCTTGTTTCCATAACTTCTGTTGTTTGTTGATAATTGCAGGCACAAAGGTACTAAATTTCACTGAAATTCAGTAAAGTTCAGCAGAAAGAGCAACTTATCGGACTGACTTTTTACATTTATTATGGAATTTCACTATCCATCTGCGTTATGGCTGTAACCTTTAATAATGTATAAAAGACAATTGGAAACTCACTGCATTCAATAATAAAGTGCTATCTTTGTACAAGATTTGATGGCGTATGGATATATTGATGATAACATTGTCGTTATTCGGATTAGGTTGTTTGACCGTTGGTACTGGTACAGCGGTCAAAGACGCAGTTTCCAATTTGAGTGACAGGCAAGATTCTAAGCCTAATCTAATCGCAGTTCGTTATCTAAAGAAATTTTTCAAGATCTTGGGTATATACATAGTCGTATATGCGCTTCTTAATCTTCTTGTCATGCTGTTTTTTGTCATATGCGGTCAGGAAGAAACAATGAACTCGATAAGAAGTACACTTATAAATTGTAACCTATTATTAGCTCTCCTTATAACTTGGGGCATCACAAAATACAAAATGAAGTTAGGGTAAGGAATAATTATTGGAATTATTGTTGTATTTCAGAAAAAAATAGTACCTTTGTCCCCGATAAGCATCAAGAGCAGTGCCTGAAAGGGAACTCGCCAACCGAGCTTTAACTTAGCCACGGTGGTCAGTACGATGCGGAAGATTATTATTCACTTCAAAAACAAAAGTTATGAAACAGCATGTATATTACATCAAGTATGCTCTGCAGTTCGCAGACATGCAGATTCCAGAGTTAGTAACAGTATTCAATCATCAAGTCGGCAATACTGGTTGGACTGGTATAAGAGCCTTTCACGACCAAGCACTCATCGACGAGTTCCAGCGACGAGGAGTCGATGTCTCAGTCATCTATGACGGTAAGGCCATCACCTTTGCCCATCCCGTTAGGTACGATATTGCCGACAACCATCTGGTTATCGTCGACTGAAAATTCCTCCCAATATCAGGACTCCACCCATGCCGTCTGCTCTTGGCAAAGGTGGTTTTTTGCTGAAAAAACGATAAAATGAACCAAGTATCAAGAATTATTCGTAAATTTGCAGCATGAGACAGACATTACCTGACTATATCAAGCAGCATGAAGAATTGCGACAGACTTTGATTGCGCAAGAAGGAGGTATTATGAAATATCTTGCCGAGCATTTGGATGCTGATGGCACAGCAGAGTTGTTTCATGGATACCAAGACCTATGTGTTGAAAAATTCCATGAGAGAAACAAGTGGGACTATGGGAAGGTGTGGGAAGGTGAGGATATGCGGCGTGCAGCGCTTGGAGAAATGGAGCACCTGTGGAGAGAGCTACGTTATTTGGAAGCATTGAGACCATTCTTAGCGGAGTTGTCGTCAGAAGTAGCTGAGAGGATAGACTGGTTCACCGACCTCTATCTGACCTACGCTTATAAGCAGAACAGGCTTCGAAGGCATCCAAATGGCATGACCGATGCAGAAGTTTACCAAGAGATTATCTGGATGTATCATCCGCAAGGGTTGGCTTACAAGTGCATGGAGTTTATACTCCAGGAGCATAATGCAAGAGGAAAGGTAGAAAAGACAGGCCCAGACTTACTTACTGTGTTTTTGATTCGCCAGTGGTCAGACCAGCTTACTCTTGGTGCCTTCGCTCAAATGCGTAAGGCGGTAGCTGATATGCTGAGGGGAAAGACTGATGAGCACTGTCGCCAGATGGCTATCGAAACAATGAAGAAGGTGAGAGGATTCTCACAGATGATATACACCGATGTGGTAGTTCAACATCTTCGAGAAATCAACGTTACAAACGATGCCGACAAACGTGAAAGCGATGGTGAGTGGTTACGCGATGTGGCACAGCATGCAGTGTTTGAAGAATTTTCCTCTAAGCATACTAAACCATATTCGCTACGCTACTATTTTGCAAATTTCGTCAATCTGCTACAGGATGTAGGCCGCATCTGGGCTGCTCAACTGTTAGTCCGCGGAATTGATATGAAGAAGCTTGAGACCGAAGTCTGTTGCATTTTAAAGCCTGAAGACAGTGCTCACTATTATGTGGACAAGTGCTATATTGAGGACATGCCTGACCAATATTGTATAGCAAATGATGAGCAGGCAGAACTATGGCTAAAGAAGATGTCTCAGGAATCACATGATGATGGCAGACGCAAGAAGGCCAAGACACCCAAGAAACCGAAACCAAAGAAGAATAAAAATAAATGGTTTACAACGGCAACGTTTACATATACGGGGATGAAGTCAGACCTTTTTAAAGATACTCGTTTAGAAGTGGTCTCCAGCAGTTTAATTACCCATTTTGTTAAAGGAACAATAAAGGACAAAGATGGTCAGACGATAGACTACAAACAGTATGTTAATGATCTGTTCTCTGGTACTTGTATTAATGCTGAAAACACATTGGTATGGAAAGGGAATATGGTCGAACTGGCTTACCTCTTTCGTGAACTGCATAGGCATAAACGTATTGAATGGCATGAAGATGAATTATTATGGAATATCGTTGCATCGCATTTCAAAATTGAGACAGAACTCAAGAGCGGAAAAGTCAAGAAGTGCAATGTAACCCCAGACTCTTTGGGACACTATCATGCGAAACCTAAGGCGGATATAAAAAAGTTGCTTGATGCCATCATATCCTATTTTAATCCTGATATGAGCGAGTTAATTAGCGGGAAAAAAACTGATCTCGAAGAAGAAACCGAAAACGAAAGGAACCAGACAATGGCCAAGAATGACTACAGCGACGAATTGGCTCGAGAAAGAGACAGGTACAAAAATATGCGTTAAAGAAATATTCTCTAACTATTTTCTATAATTAGAGGAAAAATTTTTAAGAAATTATTGTTCCACGGATATCCCTGTAACAAAGGGTCATCCGCGTATTCTTATACTCTTCTTTAAACGTTTTTTCTCTAACTTGTTTTTATCGATTTTTATGAAAAGTTAGAGAATCGCTGTGGGATACCTCATAAGGAACCCTCATAGTAGCGAGGCATATATGAATTATGGAACAATTATTAAATTGTCTGATTGATTATTTATTAGGATTGCTGATTAGCAACACTATTAGGCTTGTGGTGAACATTTTCACTCGTTTTAAAAAACTTAGATCCATGCACAAACATGACTAATTTGAGGTAAATTATTGAAAGGTGGTCTAGTTTAGGCTGCCTTTCTTGGGAACTATTTACAGCCAGAAAAAGATATGATAATTCATATTTGTGGGCTTCAAATTGAGAATAATGCAATAAAAATGTTATTTTTTATCACTTTTTGCTCAAAAAATTATGTTTTGTGCACCTTTTTTCGTATCTTTGGCGCAATATTATTAAATAGGTGAAACCAATAGCTATCGATATGGACAAAGACATTAACCGAATTAAAGTTGTGTTAGCTGAAAAGAAGCGGACCAACAAGTGGCTAGCCGAGCAGTTGGGGAAGGATCCCGCAACTGTTTCAAAGTGGTGTACTAACAGTTGTCAACCAACACTAGAAACCCTGATGAGAATAGCTAAACTACTTGATGTAGAAATGAATGACCTTGTCCGTTTTGACAATTCAAAATAATTAAAGGATCAAGGGTTTACGACTAATCTTTACTTAAGGAGATGAATATGAGTAGAAATATAAATATAAATAAGCAAGAACTTATCAGCAAGGTGAGGGAGTTGGAAGGACTGACAAGTGATGAAAAATCAGCTTTGTTGGAGTTGCTGAACGAGAAAAAAGTTTATGGCCTCGTATGGGAGAATCATGAAGAGGCTGTTGAAGAGCTATTGCGTGAACAGTTGCCAGTATTCCGTGAGGTGCCTGAGCGTAGAATACTATCTGAAAATGCTGACGCTCCCAACCACATTATCATTGAGGCGGAGAATTTACATGCTCTTGTAGCCTTGACTTATACCCATGCAGGCAGGATAGATGTGATGTATCTAGATCCTCCATATAATACAGGTAATAGGGATTTCGTTTATAATGACTCATATGTTGACAGCGAGGACTCATATCGTCACTCTAAGTGGTTGTCTTTTATGGAGAAGCGTTTGAAGATAGCCAAAACACTATTATCTGACAAAGGAGTCGTTTTTATCTCTATCGATGATAATGAACAGGCGAATTTAAAGTTGCTATGTGATAGCATTTTTGGTGAAGAAAATGCAATAGGACCGTTTGTACAAAACAAATTAAATGCAAAAAATGATACTATCAATGTCCAAAAGAATCACGAATTTATACTCTGTTATAGGCGTAGAGCTAGATTTTATAGTAGTCAAAGTACAAATGTTATACCTAATATATTAGTTAATTCAATAAAAAAAAGAGAAGTATTTAAGGATGGTGAGAATTACTACTATTTAAACGATCCAATCACCACTCGAGGAGAAGGTGGAACATTAAATGCAAGACCGAATCTTGGCTATTCCTTTTATTTTAACCCATCTACAGATGAGTTACTACCAGTTGCAGATTATGATATTGAATTAGCAAGAACAGAGAATGACGAGGATGCTGTTTATACTTCTAATGATGAACTATTGAAGAAGGGATTTATTGTAATACGACCACCAAAGGTTAGGGGTAAACTTGGTTGTTGGACTTGGGATATTAACAAAGCGCGTAAAGACATAAACTTGTTAATAGCAAAAGGTTCCCGAAATCGATATAATATTGTAAAGAGAACATTTGTTTCAAATGAGGATGTCACAGAGTTTGAAGGACATTATTTCTATACAGAAAACGTTGTTTCAAATTCAAGAAGCATTCTTGACTATTCTACAAATGAAGGAACAAATGCTTTTAAGAATATTATGGGAAATGAAATTGAGTTTAATAATCCCAAAAACGTGGATATGCTTTCTTACTTCATATCTATCAGTTCTGCCAAAGACTCTATTATACTCGATTTTTTTGCCGGATCTGGCACTACAATGCACGCTACCATGCTGCTTAACGCATCGGAGAAAGGCAGTCACCGCCAATGTATTCTTGTTACAAACAATGAGAATGGAATTTGCGAAAATGTGACTTACGAGAGAAACAAGCGAGTGATACAAGGATATACGACTCCCAATGGCGAGCAGGTTGCAGGGCTAACAGGCAACACTCTGCGCTATTTTAAAGCTGACTTTATACCCCGTGAACCAAGCAGCAAAAACAAACGAGATCTGGTGAAAGCAGCAACAGACCTTCTTTGCATCAAGGAGAATCTCTATGACGAAGTAAAGGTAACCTGTAATGGTAAGACTGTGCGCAAGGACTATGCCCGTAGATTTGCTAATGGCGAAAAAGAAATGATAGTAATATATGAGCCCGCAGTAATCAAATATCTCGTTGAGGAGATGAAAACTTGGGACAAGAAAGAAATTATCAAGATTTATGTTTTCAGTGAAGGCAGATATGCTTTCGATGATGATTTCAAGTCCGTCATTGACAAGGTGACGCTTTGCGCTCTTCCTGATGCTATTTATCAAGCGTATCGAAGAGTATTACCAAGACGCAAGAAAGTCCAGCCTGTAGCAAGAGATTTTAGTGAAGAAGAACAAGCAGAAGTTTTGGCTGATGCAGAACAATACTCTTATAAAGATGAGAAAGGAGGCGAATCATGATACAACTGAAAGATTATCAGAAGAAGGCTGTCAGGGAACTGAAGTTAAAGATGATTGAAATGCTCAATCAGACTGATGACCGGCAAAAATTGGTGTTCAAGGCTCCTACTGGTAGCGGTAAAACAGTGATGGCGTCGGCATTGCTGGATGAACTAACGCAGGAACTGCCTCAGAGTGGAGATTGCATCTATACTCGTGTTGCTTGGGTATGGATTGCACCCAATAAGTTGCATCAGCAGAGTTATCGCTCCATGAGGAACTTCTTCAGTGAGACACGTTCTCTGAGGCCGGTCATGTTTGACGAGTGTGATTATCTGGAGGGATTGCAGCAGGGAGACGTGCTGTTCCTAAACTGGGAAAGCATCAATAAAGATAATGCCGTGATGATTCGTGACAACGAGCAAAACAGGACACTATTTGAGTTGTTGCGTAGAACCCGCATTCAGAACAACGTTCCTATTGTTGTGGTCATTGATGAAGAGCACATGTTTGGTGGCCGAAACGCCATGAAGAGTGAGAAGGTTCTGAAGAGTATAAATCCTAAAATAGAACTAAGAATTTCTGCTACTCCTGTTACCATGAGTTTCCAAGCTGTCGAGGTACGACGCAAAGACGTGGTGGAAGAAGAGATGATCAAGAAGGGAGTTGAACTGAACCCCAATGTACGCTCCAACAATGAACAAACCTCGCTAACTGTCAATCAACAACTATTGGTAAAAGCGTTGAAGAAGCGTGAGGAGCTGGCTAAAGCATACGCCGAATACGGTATCAATCCACTATTACTGATTCAATTACCCAACGACACCAGCGACACCCTTTCAAGCGAAGAAAAGACAATCTCAGAGGAAATGAAAGTATATCTTTCCGAAATGTGCAATATCTCTGTGGAAAATGGGAAATTGGCCGTGTGGCTGTCGAAGGACAAGTCACCCAATCTGGAAAATATCACTAAAGCAGATGACATGACGGAGGTGTTGTTGTTCAAACAAGCCATTGCTTTAGGTTGGGATTGCCCTCGTGCTTCTGTATTGTTGATATTCAGAGAGTTGAAGAGCATGACTTTCACCACTCAAACTGTTGGACGCATTCTGCGCATGCCTGAACAGCATTTCTATCATGACGATCGTCTTAATCATGGTTATGTGTACACCAACCTTTCTGAGGACATTATTCAGATTGTTGGTGATGATATGAACTATCTGAGTACCATCTTTGCTAATCGGCGCAAGGAGTTCAATGGCATAACTCTTCGCAGCGTATATCAGGATAAGCATTTCAAAGGAAGAAACCGATTAGGAGCAGATTTCCGAGCTGTGTTCCTGAAGATGATGGAAACGGAATGGGAACAGAATCCTATGCTATTGTTCGATGATGCTGACTTTTTCGAGAATGACGGCGAAACAGATGAGGGTACACCCAATGAAGCAGAGATGGATGCCAAATTGATACAGAATCGACATAACGCAAAGAAACATGGCATTCAGACTGATGTTTCCCGCATATTTGTCGCCATACCAAAAGACACTCCCATGACTGGTGAAAATGGAATGGTAGAGATTGTGGATAAAGCACGTATAGCTTTGAATGCATCGGAATTGGATGATTTGTTTACGCTATTCTGCAGAAAGAATGTGGGATCATTTGGAAAACATGACAGTACTCCCGTTTTGAAGGGCGCCATTGAGAAAGCATTGGAAGACTACTTGCAGATATTTGAAACTGATGTACCTAAGGTAGTACTGTATCATCGCAATCGTCCACACTTTGAGGACTTGATTCGCAAGGCTATTAACAGATATGCAGCACTATTGGGGATGCAAGAGCAGGAACATGGCGATGATGCACCTTATAAGGAGTTTACATGGGAAGTTCCAGAAACAAGAATCTATAATGCTGAGAAGAATGTCAGTCGTGATGGGGAAATATTTAATCATGCTCTGACTCCCTATTTCGAACAGAAGAATGTTTCAATACCAGAGTACAAGTTTGCCCGATGGATAGATGAGCAACAAGAAGTTGTTGACTGGTGGTACAAGAACGGTGATGAAGGCAAACAGCACTTTGCAGTTCCATATGAAGCACAGGATGGAAAGAATCGTTGCTTCTATGTGGACTTTATCATCCGACTGAAGAACGGTGCCATTCTGTTACTTGATACCAAAACTCATGGTAGTGATGAGAATGGTAAGGAAAAGAATAACGCTTTGTACAAATTTGTTGAGTCCTATCGAGAAAAAGGAATTAAGATGTACGGAGGCGTATTGATTCAAGAAGGTGATAATTGGTACTTCCCTGATGGGCCTGTAGACAACATTGACAGCACAGAAGGCTGGACTCGGTTAAATTTGAATAACATATAAAACCTAAGAATATGGCTAGAAAAGGAATAGACAGCACGTTTCTTCATTATGGAATACGTACATCCGACATGGATATTATCCAGGAGTTATGTACAAGTCCTGATTTTCAGCTTAATCCCGACTGGGTAAAAGATGAAATCCTTAAATTATACAACGAGGGAGGTAACGACCAAGGTGTAGTTGAAGAAAAGACGATCCGTCAGATTATCAAAAACGCTCTAAAAAAGATATAGGCTATGGAAATAAAACGTATATACGCAGAAAACTACAAAACCTATCGTCATCTTGACCTCAATTTAGAGGGATGTGACGAAGAGCGTCCCATCATTCTTATTGGTGGTATGAATGGTTGTGGTAAGACCACCCTTTTTGATGCTATCTATCATGCTCTTTACGGACTTGATACTGGAAAGGGACGAAAAGCCAATAACAAAAAGCTGACAAAGGCACAGTTCATTGAATTATTTAATGCAGGAGAAATGGTTTCTTCTGGGATGCAAGACAAGATGATTGTGCTCGAGATTACCTTTGAAGGGCGAGTGCTGAACAGACAAGTTCAATATAAGCTTCGCCGCGCTTACAAGCTGATTGAAGACAATGTTGTGGAGAGTGTAGAACTGAACATGGATGGCAATCGCTTTGTCTATGGAACAGGATCTACGGCTGCACAGAAAGCACAGAACATGAATGTCATCAACAAGATTATTGGTGCAAACCTGCCCCAAGAGCTAAGCCAATATTTCCTCTTTGATGCCATGCAGACAGGAAAATTGGTGCAGACCAGCGAACTTAGTCAGCTCATTACCGACAACATCAATATGGTGATGGGCCTCGGTAAATACAAGGCATTGCAAGATGTGGCAGACGTGTTGCTATCAGAGAAGAAGGCAGAGCGAATGGCAGATGAGGAAAAAAGAACGACCTACGCAAAACTGATTCAAGATCGCAATCAAAAGAAGGAAGACTTTCAGAATTTGGATATCGAATATAATGAACTCATCAACTACGCCAATGAACATCGTGACGAGTATGACCAATTACAAGAGGGTCATACCGCCGATGAGGTAACACAAGCACAGATTACAAAATTGAATGACGCATTAAAAGCATATTATAATGCGGAAAAGAAATATGTGCAAGATGCAAATAGTTTGGTGGCAGATTTGGAGGTGAATGTGCTGTATCCCAAGATTGCCCATCTTATCAAGGATGAAGTAGAAGTTGTATTAAGTGAAAAGAGAGCTATTGCCAATGCACGAGGAATTCAATTAGGAAAAGATCAGATTGAAAAACTGACCCAAGATATTGTAGCAATTCTTCAGGAGAAGTATGGTATTACTGCTAATATCGACACAAATGCTTTAGCCCGTGCTGTCATTGAACAACAAAACCAAGGTCAGTCAGTCAAAGACCGCTTTGCCAACCTTGGCGAGAGGGATGTCAAGGAACTTGAACGAGTAGCTACAGGAAACTATAGCAACCCCTTTATAGTTATCGACCGTGAGCGCGAAAGGCTTAATGAAGAGCATAAGGATCTTCCCCGCAAACATGAGCAATTGGAAGATCTCCGTCATCAATTAGGGAGTAAAGATTACTCTTTCTTGGAATTATATGAGAGCAAGCTGAAACGTATAACCGCTCTAAAAGGTGAGAAAGAACAATTAAAAACTGAAATAGAGGGTCTTGACAAAGAAATCAAGAAGTACGACTTCGATATTCCACAGATTCCAGACCCCAAATATGACACACTTTGTCGCCTTCCAAAGTTTTTTGCGACTGTTTATAGTAAACTATTTGCAGACAAGAAGACAAACATTGAAAGACGGATGCGGGAACTGCTGAACATCAACTTAATCATATATAAGGATATGATTGGTAAAGTTGAATTGACTGGTGACGGCAGTAAAGGCATCACATTCAAGATTTACCATAAGAACGGTAACGAGATTTATCTGAGTCAGCTGAATGCCGGTGCCAAGCAAACAGTCATGCAGGTGTTACTGAAGGTATTGTATGAACTTGGAGATTATAATCCACCTGTTATCATTGATACAGTCATGGGCGTTCTTGACAAGAAAAGCCGGGAAGTCATTCTTGAAGAGTATTTCCCCAATTTGTCTCACCAGACTATACTTTTAAGTACAGATACGGAAATCACTACTGAACTTGATTTCAAGAAAATCCAGGCACATGTGGCCAGGACATACACTTTACATCGTGATCCAGAGCAGCAATGTACTGTTATCACAGAGGATTATTTTGGACTAAAAACTGAGGATTAAAGACATAGGAAATATGAATGTAAGTAAAGTTGTTCTAAACGGCACCCCTACTATTCGTGGGATGCATGACCAAATGCAAGATGTTATAACATCACTGCGCCGTCATATTGACCTAAGTGATTATTCAGACGGCGTTGGCCCTGTAAGAATGAACATGAGTATTCCACTACGTCTTTGTCTATTTGCAGGCCTTTGTGATAGGAGTCCACGTAGTATAGAGGATGTTATGAGTTTAAATCTTCCAGTAGATAGTACCCCTTATCCTACAACTTTCTTCTCGAAAGCAGATGTGGGTAAACTTTTTGAGGCTTTGCTTAAGTTAAGATACCACGATGTGGATGGTGATTGGGGAAGCCCTGCATTTATCGCTCGTGTGATAGGTAGAGAAATATTACGAGGACGCGATATTGTGCTAAAAGAAGGTGCTATGGAGGACTGGTTGCTCTTTGCTCCTAAAAACAATGGTGGTGCGATTGGCGATATTCCTGAATTGAATCTTCATATTGGCATTTATGAAAATGATATGCCTGCATATTTAGACATGAATAGTCGAAGCATCGCAAATACTCAAATTCTAATTGCTGGTACAACAGGATCTGGTAAATCAAACCTTCTTGCGGTTCTAATAAACCAGATCAGAGAGTTGTCTACCGAAACACACTATCCGGTAAACTTCCTATTATTTGACTATAAGGGAGAATTTTCAGATCCACAGCACGAATTATGGCTCCAATTATTCAATACCAATCATAAAGCAATATTAAATCCGATAGAACGCCCTCTGCCTTTCACGCCATTTAAGGATTTTACTGGCAAACCCATTAATGAAGTAAATCTATATGCCACGGAACTATCCTCAGCTCTGGGCTCTATAAGTCGCACGAGTATTAGTGCTAATATGGATAGTCGTTTGAGTATGGCAATTGTAAATGCATACAAGGATAAGAAATTCAAACCTGTTACTTTTTCTGAGATTTTAGAGAGTTATAGGGATTTGCTTCCTGACAAGCAACAAGATAAGGATGATAGTATTACATCTGTGTTGACCCAGTTGGTTAACAATCACATTTTTGAAGATGAAGATAAGGTTGATTTGCTGAATAACAGCTATATAATAAACCTTGGGCGCTTCCCAAAAGACGGTGCTATGGCAAAGGCTATCGTATATTTTGTTGTGTCAAAACTCAACAATATCTATGAATCACTGTCTCCCCAAAAAACAAATGAAGAGCGTGTAGAACTACGCCATTTCACCATTATCGATGAAGCGCACTACATGCTTGACTTCGACAATCGCCCTCTGCGTGAACTTATTGCTGTAGGCCGAAACAAGGGCATGAGCATCATTCTGGCTACTCAGAACATGGAGAGTTTCAAGAGCAAGTATTTCGACTTCTATGCCAATGCCCAATATCCGCTGATCATGAAACAACAGCAACAGAACGACAGCGTAATAAGAGACTTGTTCGGTGTTACTGGTGGTCCACTTCAGGAAATAAAGCAAGCTATTGCTGGTTTACAAAAGGGTGAACTCATTACGAGAGATGCCGCCAATATGGCTTTGGGTATAGGCAAGCCTTGGCAGAAGATAAAAGTAACACATCTAATTTAATGAGATATGGAAAAGCTGGATAAAGCATACGAGGCAATAGAAATGCTTAAAGCATTGGGGCTTCCTATTAGTGCGGAGCAGACAAAAGCAATCGCTATAATGGAGCGACAGTATCTGCGTGAAGAAGTGATTCCACAGGTTACAAAAGAGATGGAGCCACTGGTAGAACAAATGCATAATAAATTTAGGCTCGAAGTAACCTATAGCCAGGATAAGGGATTGGATATTCAAGTCGTAGATAAAAAGCCTATTCAAGAAAGTCTATTTCCCTCTGCGTCAGAGCCAGCTAAACGACAAAAGAAATATATCATTAGAGTAGTATATCCTGACGGAAGGGCTTTTTGTAGCAAAATGGTATGGGAAACACTAGTTGATGTAGTGAAATATGCCGGTGCCGAAAGAGTAAGAGCATTAAACATCTATTTGATGGGGGACAATTTGGTCTCACCAGATTTGAATCCAAATGAGAGGTATAGGGTTGGGCAGAAAGATGTCGGGAATGGGCTGTATGTTTGTACCTATTCTTCTACTGACACCAAGTATGAAGAAATACGGAAGATTAATAAAGAGCTTGGCTTAGGCCTAAGACTTGAAAAAGTGATGCTTTAAACTTGATAGACGATGGAACAATTAAAGAAAGCATACGAGGCTATTGAAATGCTACAGGCACTGGAACTGCCTGTAAGCGATGAACAACTAAGGGCTATCGCAAAACTGGAGAAAGAATACCTTCAGGATGAAATCATACCCCTCCTTAAACAGGAACTGGAGCCTTTTGTTACAAAGTTAAGGAGCAAGCTTCAAATGGAAGTGACTTTTGATAAAGACAAAGGTTTGAACATGCAACTTATTGATCAAGTGGATAGGAAACCGACTTCCATAATCAAAGATGCAGACTCAGTATCAACAAGAGATACTTCCAAATATTCAATAGACGGAGGAGAACCATTGAAGAAGAGACGTTTCGTGTTGGCTGTGGTCAGAAAATACGTAGAAAGTCATCCTGATATAACCTATGAGCAACTAAGAGAACGATTCCCAGATTCATTAAGCGGTAGCCCCCTTCATGGAGTGTTCAGACCGTATGAGGAGATTTTAAGGAAGTTGCAGACCCAACCTGACCTTGAAAAGCGTTTCTTCTTGGAATCAGAAGATTTAATTACGCTTTCCGATGGTACAAGATTAACGGTTTACAACCAATGGGGACAACATTTTCCAAATTTCCTTGAAGTGGCCACACAGTTGCACGAGGTTGAGTGTTTCAGTAATAACAATTAGGAATATGAAAGAACTCGACAAAGCATACGAGGCAGTGAAGATGTTGGAATCGTTGGGTTTGCCTGTTAGTAAAGAGACACTAGATGGCATTGCTCAAATGGAGAAGGATAATCTATGTAATGAGATTATTCCTCTAATTAAGCAGGAGTTAGAACCATTGGTCGGAAAAATGAGAAACGGATTTCAATTGTCATTGACGTATTCCAAGGGAAAAGGTCTCGACATAAGTGTTGTAGAGCCACAGAGACAGGTCAAAATTGAGGACCCCATTGAAGTTGATAATAGCTATAGAAAGAAAAAGAGTGTTATTCGAGTAACATTCCCTGATAAGCGAGTTTCCTTTCACAAAAAATCATCAGAGACATTCGCAGAAGTGATTAAATATGCTGGTGCTAAGAATGTGGAGCAAATGGGATTTGAAGTTCTAGGAAAGAATCTTGTATCTGACAGCTTGTTTGATAACGAAAAATACAAGAAATATCAGCGCGAGGTATCACCTGGGCTATATGTGTGTACTTATTGTAATACAGCCAGAAAAATGAAGATCCTAAATAGAATAAATCGTGAACTAAAATTAAATCTTGTCATTGAGGAAGTAATGATAGAAGATATTGACTAATGTATGAACGAATTGGATAAAGCATACGAGACAGCCGATATGTTGAAAGCTTTGGACTTGCCTATCAGCAAAGTCCAGCTGGAGAATATTGAACGTTTGGAGAAGGAAAACGGAAAGGTACATAGAGAAGACCTGAGTTTTTACTTCTTCGAGAAATGTTTTGCCAATTATACAAAGCGCATCATGAATATAAGGCAGGCAAAAATACGAGGCGAAGTAATAGTGGCCAAGCCCGTATTATTGCTCGCCATCATTGATGGGATAAGCAATGACTTGTTTAAGGACAACAGGTTCCTCCTGACAGACTGGTTGGAGGAACGTTATGTCATGCTTATGCGACAGTACATGAAAAGTTCGCAGTTTGATAAGCCTACAGATATTTCCAATCCCTTCTGGCATTTGCAGTCAGATGGATTTTGGCATTTGCAAATCAGTGAAGGCCTACAAGAGGGAATTACTCCTTCGAAGCGTTGGCTGAAAGAGAAAGTGACCTTTGGCTGCTTTGATGATGACCTATGGTACTTGTTAAGGAACAAAGTCTGGCGGATAAAGCTACGTGACTACATCGTGGAACATAAACTGACAGATGACAGTTGGTTTGGTAAAATTGCAGCAGAAGGACTTGGAGCTATCGCTGCCTTGCTGATTGCGGCTTAGTAACTATTTAAGATTATATGACTATGATTATGCTATAATGATGTAAAACTACTGAGTATGATAAAATTTCAATTATTATCAGAATATCTCCAGTCAATTCGACTTACCAGTACAGAAAAAATTAATGAACTGATGAAAGAGTTGAAACTTCGTGGATTAGAAATCAATCCTTGGCAAAAGGAGATGATACTAAACGTATGCGATGATGATATCAAATGGTATCTTGAAAAAGAGCTACAAGTCTATATGCAACAAGTGCATAAAGAAAAAGTATCGCATCTAGATGTTTTAAAATTAAAGCCGAAAAGGATACTTTCAAGAGACTCTTACAAATCCTCTGAAAACAAGACCAAACCCGTCTACATTTTGGATAATTCAAAACGATGGGTATGAATAAGCATTGAATATAATCATGAATTTGAAGGAAATAGGAAATAAGATTGTAAAGTCGATAAAAAAGAAATTAGATATACCAGTTATGGAAAGTCCAAAGAATATCATCGACAGCATCAAGCAACATGCAGATAAAGAACTGAATGAGGCTAAGCCCAATCAGGCTATTTGCCGTGGCTTCGTAAAAATTGGGAATCAGGAATCTGTAGTATGGGTGACCAATAAAGGCATTGAACGTCGGAGAGATACAACATACTATAATGATGGTAGCGTAAAAGATATTAATAATTCGTGGACTGACACATTAATCACAGATGGTCCAACGATTCCGAAAAATCATGCGTATGGACTGATTCTGCAATATAAATATGAGGGCGAGTACGACCCCGTAGTAAATGGTAGACGTATCCATATTAAAGTGCTGAATTCTGCCCACTACAGTTCTCCCAGGATGTCTGGAGGATATTCTGTCACAAATATTCACCTGGCAACAGCAGGTATGCCACAATTCCTATTCTTTAAAGATATTCAGTCTGCCCTTCAAAAAGTGTCAGCTCTATCCATTAAACAGAAAGAAGCCAGTCAAAAAGTTGATGAAGCAAAACGTCGGCTACAAGAATTGGAAGAACAGCGCCGACGTGAAGAAGAAGAGCGCCAGCATCTTTTACAAGAGGCTCGTGATGCAGAAGAACGCCAAAGAATAGAAGAAGAAAAACGCAAGGCTGAAGAGGAACGTCAACGTCTTATTCGTGAAGAAGAAGAACGTCAGCGTAAAGCAGAAGAAGAACGTCAGCAAGTAGAGAAGGATTTAGCTGCCATATCTGACAAATATGCCAATGCAGCCAACTTTATTCGTAAACAGGCGTCACTTCGCCTTAATGGTAGAATTGATGAGAAACAAAAAGATATTAAATTCTCACATGTACTAGATGGTACTACTTTGGTTATTGATGGGGGACCAGGAACGGGAAAGACAACAACGCTGATTCAACGATTAAAATTGCTTATCTGCGAAGATGACCTGAGAGACTATCGTGACAACCATGAGGATTGCAAACTTACTGACGAGCAAATCCGCATTGCTTCTGATCCAGAGAGGAATTGGATATTCTTCTCACCTACGGAATTACTCAGACAGTTTATGCGCGACAATATGAATTATGAGGGTCTGACTGATACTAATAACAAAACTGTGGTATGGGCTGACTATCTTAGGAAACAACTTGTACGTGATAAATATCAGTTTGCAGGAGACGAGTATCCTTTTGATTTCGCCAAGTCTTCGTTGAACGCCCAACCGATTTTCAATGGCAACCATATGGCGATAATCAACTACTTCATTCGTGAATATATTGCGGAAATGAAGAAAAAACTTAAAATGGTAGCTGATATTGATACAAGTCCATTTAAGTGGCATCAGATAGGTAGTCGTATAACCGAAGTATGTAAAGGTGCGGACAAGAGAATTGCTGCAACGTCTTCTCTTATACGAATGATGCTTGATTTGGATGCTATTCGTGAAATGCCAACTCCGACAGGTATCCTTTCTGCAAAGGATGTTATTGATACATATCAGACACAGATGCAGCGCCTATCAACATCGTATATGGCAGAGTGGCGCAAAGATGAAAAATTCTATGGCGAACTCATTGAAATGGCTAAAGCTTGGAAGAACAATAATCTAACAGAAGAGGAAGAAGAGGAAGTAGGTGAAATGGATGAGGGCGAAATCATCGCAGGAGCAGAAAACAAACTTCTTTCTACTCTTAAGAATATGATAAAACGACTTGCACTCCAGACAATAGACAGTAAGTTGACGCTTAATGGACGAGTAAAACAACTTTATGATAAAGTCGGCGGTCGTATTAATGCATCTGATTTTGAGGCGTTAGCCCAATATGCCTATTTCATGCAGTATTTCTATCCCATCATTCATAACTATGAAGGATATCTTTTCAATAAAATTACATCCATTTACAAAAACGTACGCCGAGAAGCACTAAAAAATGGCATGACGGGCTGGAATAAGCGATTACTCAAACAAATTGTCGAGGAAGGGAAAAACCGCCCGCTATGTCAACAGGAACAAGCCTTGATAGTTGGTTTCATCAACAATCTTGTGTTAAGTATTCGACAAGTATCTGTGCGTAGATTTGATATGCTGAAACACAAATTTGCGCTCGCATATAAAGATGCATGTCGACCCGTTATTGGCATTGATGAAGCAACGGACTATACGCTCGTTGATTACTATGCAATCAGTTCTCTGCGCCATTACAAGGTATCTTCGTTCACGCTGACAGGTGATGTGATGCAAGGACTTCGCCTTGATGGTATAACAGATTGGATGGACCTTCAACGACCGAATCTTTTTAATAATGTCGAAGTAAAGACACTAACCATGTCATACAGGCAAAGCCCCAAGTTAATGAGTCTGGCAGATGCTATTTATGAAAACGTCATGGGTAAACAATCACCATACACATGCTGGTTAGAACAGGATGAAAGCTGTCCCAATCCTTTGCTACTTGTATCAGATGATGAGGAAGAAAAAGCAGAGTGGATAGCAGAAAGAGTACTAGAAGTAAAAGCGAAATATGGCTTTGTTCCATCTATCGCAGTTTTCGTTGCTGATAAATTTGATGCCGCTAACTTGGAAAAACTCCTTAAAGACGATGGACGGTTAGAAAACAACGGTATTGATGTTAAGGATTGTAGTGCTGGTGACAACCTATCTGCACAAGATATGCTTCGTATTTTCCCTCTTGAAAAAGTTAAGGGCATGGAGTTTGAAGTAGTTTTTTTCCATAACATAGATAAGGTGAACGCAACAAAACTTATCAGTCGATATCTCTATGTGGGGTTGTCGAGAGCAACATTCTTTATGGGAGTAATTGCTTCGGACAAAGATTTTGATATCCTCCCAGCAATTATTGACAAATTTGATACCACAGGAACGTGGGGAGATGAATAAAGTGAAACCTATGAAGCGGAAAAAGAAGAAAAATAGCGGGGCTGTCCAAGGTCATGCATTACTTTATGGACGAAGTTCGAGGGCTATCCGAATTGTACATGGTGAGATTGTAGGAAGGGGTGATAATAAAAGTCGCTCTTTCAAGAAAAAGAGTGGGTCTGAGAAATTGGCTGTTAATAATAACCTTCCTTCTAAGAAAAATAGTAGGAAAGAGAAATTTGTGCAGAAGAATTACAAAATGGACGAAGCTACAAAAAGGAAGTTGGATAATTTACAAGACCCACTTACTTTGATGAGTAGGTTTTCGAGAGCGCAAAAATATGAAGCGTCAAATTCGACTGAGAAATACGAATATGGTCTTTCAGATTGGTAACTAAGAAATAATGAAGAGGGGTGGGATTAACCTTTTATGAGATATGGGAATTAGATTGAATAAAGCTACAACGAATTTGAATATAGGACTTCAGACCGCAGTTGAATTCCTAAAGTCTCATCATATCGGCGAGTTAAAAGAAGATGCCGGGCCAAATACCAAGATAACGGATGAACAATACGATGCGTTGGTTAAATATTTCAGCGTTGATAAGAAAGTAAAAGCTAAAGCAGCAACTTTGTTTGATAAGGTTTCAAACAATAATCAAGAAAGCAAAGGAGGAAAGGCAAAAAAGAAGAAAAAGAAAAGGAGTTCGACGCCCGTTGAAATTAGTATCGAGACCAAACTCAAATGGGCCGAACAAAGAAAGAATAGGAGGTCATTAAAACCCAACAAAACTTTCACAAGAAGTGACAGCCCTGTTACTGCGCAAAGGAAAGACGTTAGGACGTTGAAAGAAATAAATAGGATCCACGACATAGATGAAGCGTTGTGGTGTTTTACTTGGCCTACTTTGAAGTACAACAGAAGCGATGATTGGTATGTACAGGACTTGATAGGACACAATGAAGAAATGATGGCCTATTATCATAGCAAGATGAAAGGTTATTTTGGTCTGGAACATGTTCTTCAAAAGCAATATGTCAAGAAAGACAAAACTATTAACGTCAGTATTAAAGACATATACATTCCCCAGAATACTTCAGTTGAACCAGAATATAGTGAGCTGTGGCTTCCTCAACCATTGGCAACGATGGTGGTTAGAGGGTTGACAAGAATCTTAAAGTGGCCTAATTTAGCTGAATATGAATATGGCCAAAAAGTTCTGATATATGCCTTGCATACAACAAGACGCATGCGTAAATTCATCTGGGCTGACGATGCGTTATACAGTAGCTATCATAACGCATTGCAGATGGGAAACCTTTCTGAAAATGAGATGCCGGAACATGTATATGTAGGGTATGTCGTAATCGGGAAGAAAGCTACAAATGGCTATTATGAAATACAGGAGTCCACTGCATTCAAAACTATTGCAAGCTCAAGACCTAAATACCTGAATAATTTAGGTGAGGACAAAAGAATACTTAAGCAATTGTCATTAGAGCATAGAGCACTTAAGATTCCTGTGAATGATGACGCTTGGCCTATGCTGGAACATCATGATGGTACCTTTTATTTCTATTGGGAAGATAGCTTCAATGATTATTACTCTAATGAATCTGGATGTGGGGATAGTAAGGGTTTATATGAGATTGTACTATATAACGATAAGAAGGAAATTGTATGTGCACAAGAGGACAAGGCTGCGATAACTAAAGAGACTTATGTGAGCGAGCCTGATGAAAAAGAATTCGAGGCCTTCGTTATTAACTTTGGTTATATCCGCGAAAAGTCGAAATACGAAGATAGTTCGTTCAATGTCATGAAACGAATAGAATGGATTCTTGACTGGAATTGCGTGAAATTCAAAAGTGGCTATTTTGTTGTTTTTCCCCCTGATGACGGCAAAGTAAAATTTAAGCCAAAGGCTTTTCCGTATCGCGGTGTAGGAGAATCCTTCAACTATTTAAGAGAATACTTAAATGACAGACTTAACCCTGTACGCTGCTATGTTGAAGCCATGGATCTTACTATTTATGATAAGATAACGCTTGAAGCGGCGATTCAGAAATTTGCGGTATTGTCAAAGCAGAGAGCAATAACGACAAATGCCACGAAACAGCCTCCAAGAGAGGCTCCTGACCAAATGTCTTTCAAACAGGCGTTGTCGAAAGCAGCTCAGATGACACCAGAGGAGTTTGAAAAGTATAAATCTGATTATATCAATTTCCTCGTAAAGATGCAAAGTGAGAATTATAAAGTTATACCTTGTGTGGAAAGACTGGCGCATGCGAATAGTGATATGACGGAATATGCCTTTCTGTTTTCAATTAAGTGTAGTTCTGGCAAAATCCTAATCATTCATGAGAATGTAAACCCAGACAGAGCCACACTTCTGTTCCTCGTGAAAGAAGAGAACTTCAATAAATCAATAAGAGAGATCTATGATTTCCTACAAAGTGCTGAGATTAATAAACGAAGCAGCCTTCGAGGTAAAAATATAGAGATTGAAGATGCAGGGATATTGAGCTATCGCTCTATCAATCATGACGATCTCTACTCATGGAAACAAACGATTAATACATACAAACGATATAGATAGAAACAATATAGGGATTATGAGACATAGAATAAAAACAGGTAAGGTTGGTTCGTTTACACCTGAGGAACAAAAGGTTGAGATCGAACAACTAGGGAACAGGGAAGTCGCTGAGGAGGTTGAAGAAATCTTTGAGGAGGATTCTGAATTGAGCAATGATGACGAAGCCCTTGCTGCGATGGAGTTTTTCTACAGCCCAGACGAAATGGAATAGTGGCAAGTGTGAATGTAATTCATCAAAAATGGCATATACATACAATTATCCAAGACCGGCTGTTACGGCTGACTGTATCGTAATAACGAGGGAGGCAGAGCCAAAGGTGCTGCTTATCCAGCGGGGAAATCCACCTTTCAAGGGCGCATGGGCATTCCCCGGCGGTTTCATGAACATGGATGAAACTACGGAACAGTGCGCTATCAGGGAATTGGAGGAAGAAACAGGGCTTCGGGTATCGGATGTTCATCAGATTGGAGCATATTCCAAAGTTGACCGTGACCCAAGAGGGAGAACTATCACTGTCGCTTATCTGGCCATCGTTGATGAGCCGATTGCTGTCACTGGCCAGGATGATGCTGCCAAAGCAGAGTGGTGGCCACTGTCGGATTTGCCACATCTGGCATTTGACCATTATGACATCATGAAGGATGCAATAACCGAATACCAAAGAATCATAATTAGGTAGTACAACAAAAAGCAATCAATATGAATAAGAGACTATTATCCTTTAGCATCGCGCTATTATTTGCGTTGTGTACATTCGCAGGTAGTGATTATCGTCTGAACTATTTCTATGATGTATCAAAGTATGTCAAAGACTATGCAAGAGTGACTTACAACTTCTCACAGGAAAGTGTTTCTTTCCAAGTAAGGGACGATAATGGTATCTTCTTTTTCCCATTAGGAGAAAAGGAAAGAGCAGATTTTGTTTACATGTTCCATGAAGGAGGAACAACGGATCAGGAAAAGACAGCTTTTCTCAACAGATTGATAAAAACATTGATGCAGACTCCGCCAGAGTCAAGTAGTTACCATCCATTTGAGGGAGATGCATATACATATACTGGAACTCAGAACAAAAATACTGTTGAAGAGATTGACCCTTTGGAAAACTTGTCTGTGACAGTTGAACGTTTGAACAAAGACATTAGTATCTGTATGATGGGACAATGGAATGATTATTCCCAGTACGGAAAGCTATATGAACATGTCAGATTCAAACCAGATGGAACAAAAACAGACTTTGTTGTATATATACCAGGCGGGAGTTTAGAATTTACACTTGGAAAGCAGGATAGCGATATCTTTTTATCAAGCCTAAATAATATTGAGTCATTACAGCAAAGATCAGAATATGTAGAGAACACAGCAAGTTATATAATTAATACTCCCCAATCACATAATATTTATATAGCATATATACCAGACGGCAGTACCGAGCGTTTAGATTATAGACAAGTATTATCGGCACAACAAGATTCTTATCCATCAAATGAAGATTATACTTCCAATGGACTTGTAGGCTCGGATGATTACACATCATCCCCTAAAGAAGATGGGCCAATACCTGATAATACAGAAAAGAATAATTCTAACGGAAATACTAATGCTGTTAAGAAAGGTGCAGGTGGTGGAGGGGGAATACTTGTCTTATTACTGATTTTGTACCTGATTTTTAGAAAGAAAGGTAAGAGCACCAATAATGAGAAAAGGGAGTCTTTTGCTCACTCAGAATCCACCAAATACTCCATCCAAAAGCGTGAAGAAGCCGAAAGGAAGAAGAAAAAAGAAGCTGAGGAGAAACGCAAACAGGAAGAGGCAGAAGAAAGGCGTAGAAAAGAACGTCGTAGAGAACGCGAAGAACAAGAAAGAAGAAAAAGAAAAGAACAGGATGATTATCGAAGAGGACTATACCAGCATCTTTATGGAGACAAGCCCTGAAAAGGGGGAGGGGAATATACTCCCCTCCTATCATTATTCATACCAAACGACACCTCCAATTTGGGCAATAGTAACAAGTCGCAGATCATCACCTTCTTCATGGATGACATACCCCTTTGCAATTTTTGAATTGCCGAGAGTTTTGGTAATCTCCTTCTTTATTCTTGAGATTTTCTGAGAAAGATTCTTTAGATAACCTTCCTCTTCAAAATTGAGAAGATTATCTATCGTTCTTTGACCAGCCCCAGAGCCTTTGTATGACGGTTTTAGTTTTTTGTATATAAGGATGAGTTCTTCTCGGTAATCGGAAAAATTCGAGTATCGTATTCCCTCTGGATGATGAAGAAAAAGTAGATATATTGCCTTGTGTATAGCATCCAAATCTAATACGAAATCCTCTTCAACGTCACTTATCACTATCGACAAATCTTTATAAACATATAAGAAAGGGAAGCCTGCATCTTCATCATAACTACGAACCAAGTCATATCTGTAAATACTGTCATGACCTAATTCATTCAAGCGATTTACAGACTTCATTGTGGTTTCTCTTAGTTGGGCAATTTCATTCCTTAAAGAACCTTCTTCATAATCTAACGCCAACTCTTTTTCGGCTTCTTCTTCATCATAATTGTCAAAGTCGGGTTCTGGTAGAGAGTTTAGAAAATCGGGATCGCAGCACAGTTCCTCTAACTCTTCCTCGCTGTCATATGGAAGGTCAGGATGATACTTCAAATAATAACGGATATCGTCAAGCAGATTAGAGAAATCTGGTTTGACATACCATTGAGACCACATGTCAAGAGTAAGCAGACGGTAAACCGATAGACTACTGTTTGGTTTTTCCGGATTGCTTGTGCAAAACAGCAACGCTGGATATTCCATGTTCCCTCTTTCTTTTAAGCAATCATATACATAACTACTTCTAAAGGCGATACACTTGAAGGGCATAGAGATCAATTCAACGATAGATTTTGGAATTATGTCCTGCATATCTTCTTCCGTCATCCTTGGTAGATAGCAAAAGACAAACCCTTTTTCTTGAAAGTAAGATCTTATCTCGTCATAATGAGATTGAATATAGAGATTAAGCCGCTCATCATAGTCTTTCTCAA
>JAEEGH010007964.1_pt1 | contig 25254 bp, 25 predicted proteins | sample 9134181 | NCBI WGS metagenome assembly JAEEGH01 (sample SAMN16246544, study PRJNA631951) | gut metagenome | biome: gut microbiome; feature: rumen; material: DP-attached | host: Bos | place: Iran: Karaj | collected 2018-10
CAAAAAAGCTACCAAGAGTTATATCCAGGCTAGATGCTATACTAATCTTGTGGATACGGAAACTATTAAGAGCATTTCCTCTATTTCCATGGAGCAGCAGTTCTACAAAGTAAACGACAGAAAGTCTTATTACTATGCTGTTTTCTCCATTTTAAAACACAACTTTGTTTGCTAATCCTTAATCCAGGAAGCGCTTAAGCTGTGGCATCCAATCTCCAAGGAAGACCATGTTCTTTTCCATGGCATCCCAGATTGGGCTTAAAAAATTCATTAGGCAATTATTAATGTCCGACCACTGTGGCTCGGACTTCTTTTTTTGCCTCAACTCAACCTTCCACTTTCTTTTCATGTAGGTGTAATCACCGTAGCTTTTTAGCATATTAAGTCTTGAATCATCAATGACTATTCCTTTTTCTTTTACGAGCTCACTTAATCTATCTTTTACCTTTCGTCCATTTACTGGATTTGATGTAAGGATTTCATATGCATCATAATAATGATCCATGTTGTTAATAAGCTCTAGTTTATCTATTATTTCAAGCAAATGCTTTGATAGCTCTTCCTCTTTTGGATTGATAAGTACATCTACTTTTCTATTTCCATATGCAATAAGTTCCAAACTAATCTTTTCCGGTTCATGGCTTGTACCGTGCTTTTTGAAATATAGATTAATTGGAATATACATATCATCGACGGTTATCTTTAAACTGATTCCTGTTTTTCCAACAGAACCATTTACCGCCATGCCCTCGAGGGCTCCTTTGGCCATTATCTCCTTTAATATATCTCGCATATAAAGGATTGCCATTTTGTCATCAAGGTCTCTTACATACTCGTAGTAGATATTACTGATGCAAAGATCTTTATAGACATCTGACTTGAATTCTGCGGAATTGCAGAGATATAGCTCATTGCAGTATTTTCCATTGGCAAGCAGTTCTATTACAATTTCACATACTGCTGCAGAAAGCAAATTCTTGAAAGGAATATTAAGTTGTTCCGACTTTTCCTTTATGTTTCCTTTGTTAATCATTACAACCACACACCTATCATATTCTGGACTTTTTTAAGGACCTTACGTTCCTTGGCATATTCCATAAGCTTCGCCACATCTTTTTTCTCATCCATGATGTAGGCTAATACTCCTGTTTTGAATATTTCTCTATCTATCTTTTCTTGATATTTCAGTACGTCGCAGATAAGTCTTTCTTTAGTGTAGATTTTCATGCGCCCACCTGCGAAATCCGCCTCTGTTACACCAAGCTCCAAAACCTCTGGCTCAGTATAATATGGTTCTACAATTGGGTAATCAATATGGAATCTAGATTTACTTGTGTTTTTATTAATCGCAATACTCCACTTGTATGGTCTATCCTTCAGATAACCATATACCCAAAGCGCTGATTCAATTGTGAGGATGCCGTCTTCCCCAAACAATTTATAAATCCACTGTTCTTCACTGCATTCAAAATACTTTGTAGTGTAGTATCCGCTTTTTACTCTGATTAAATATCCCTCTTCTACGAACTTAAGCACGCGACGATAGTCTACTCCCAGGGCTTCAATTTCACTTGTTTTAATTAATCCGCCGTTAGCCTCTACTAAATCATTAATCTGCTCCAGCTGATACTGCTTCTTTTCATCTCTTGAAAATAAGTTTTCCATTTTTTCCACTCCTGCTTGCTTTACGAGGTTATTTTCTTCATTATCACATTCTATTATTGAGGTGTCAACTGATCCTTAGTTCTATTATATTTTATAATCTGTCTTCTATTTGTCGTAAAATTGTCCTATAATACAAATATAGCAATTAATATTGTCTTTTTGGAGGAATATATGTCTGAAGAAAAAATCACTCTTAGAAAAAATCCTTCCCGTAAAGAATGTGAGAAGGTAATTAAGAAGATACTAATGACAGAGGTGCTAGAACGAGGTACAAATGAACATTTCAAAAGCGCTTCTGATTTCATGAGCTACTTCCAGTCTCTATATCCTGCTAGTGACAGCTTAACAAAACAAGTTCAGCGTGCAGTGAAAGCTCTTGGTATGCCAAAGGATGATCGAGGCTATTTCATCATAAACAAAACTGAAGAACAGCTTGGCCAGGATAAAGAAATTGCATTTCTTATGACAAAGTCTCATTGTGAGCTTGTTCCTTTTGAGAATTATGAAACTCTATTTCTGAAGGCTGATGGCAAATACAAGGATTATCTATTCCAGCTTCTTTCAGAATCAGATACCTTTGCAGACAAGGTAATTACCATGATTAACTCTTCAAATGGGATTATATTGTTTACAAACAACAAGCATCAATTAGAAATTCTGGTAAATAGTCTGATAAATAGATAAATATTTTCCGTAAACGCGAAAATAATTTTCATGTCTATAAAAATTAAAAACGACAGCCTAGCGATTTTAGGCTGTCGTTTATTGTATCTTTTGTCGTTTTTATTAAGATTTAAGACATATTATGTCGTTTATCTACGTCTTTTTCTTCTCTTGCCATTATCTCTAATGATAGTCATGTTTGTCTTTTGAGGTTTTTGATGTCTACTCATAAATCTATGTCTAAACAAAAGTATCTCACTGGATTTACTTCTTATAAACATAAACAAACAAATAACTGCGATAACTATAAGTATTACTAATCCAATTTTAGGATAATCAACCTGGATATATTCTTTACCGCTTCCACCATTTTCTACTGGAATGTTATCAAATGGATAGCTGCCAGTTGTATCTGCATTGGTAAATATCAAATTAGCATATCCCACGGATTTATCTGCATATGAATATTGTAACTGTCCTATAACTGATGAGTCTTCCGAATCAGAATACGGAACTACGGTGGAAGTTACATCTAATATGCTGGCTGTCTTTGGAATAACAATTATTCCATCTTCGTCTACTTTTATTAATTCACTGTTTTCACTAAGGACTCCTGTTACATTAACATCGTCCTCTGATATTGAAGCAAAATCAGCTACTGCATATTTGCTGAAATTATCAAAGCAGTACTCAAACAGGTTTGTTGTATCAGTGTATTCGTCTGTGGTTGTATCTTTCATTACAACGCACACAAGGGTCATACCATCTTTTTTGGCGTATGTAACAAGTGTTGCACCTGCCACTACTGTATATCCTGTTTTACCACCCAAGCAGTACTCATAGAGATACTGATTTGTTTTGTAGTAATGAAGCATTTGATGATGGTTGTTAAGTGGTGTTGGATCTGAGTGTTTGTTTGTTGCTGGAATGGTGTAGTTCTTTGTGCCAACGATTTCAGCAAACTTTGGAATCTTGTATGCTGCTCTTGAAATCAAAGCCATATCATAAGCACTTGTATAATGCTCCTCATCTGGAAGACCATTTGAGTTATTGAAGTGAGTATTTTTACAGCCAAGCTCTTTAGCCTTAGCATTCATCATATCAACGAAGCTATCCATATCTCCGGCCACATGCTCACCTAATGCATAAGCACACTCATTTGCTGACTCTAGCATCATTCCATAAAGTGTTTGCTCTACTGTCATTTCCTCGCCAACATCTCTGGCAATGCTGGAAGAACCAAGCTCCGTACCATATACTGCTTCTGCTGAGAATGTAACAGTCTCATCCAAATCGCAATTTTCAAGAACGATAAGTGCCGTCATTATTTTTGTGATACTGGCAGGATAATGCACATCATCCATATTCTTGGAGTACAGGATTGTTCCTGTTTCCTCTTCCATGACAATGGCCGATTCTGCCACCACATCAACACCGCTAGGCCAATAATCTGCCGCCTCAGCGCTGATGGATTTCATTGTAAATACGCTATTAGCAATAAAAATAAAGGCTAATGCCTTTGCAAGTTTTCTTTTTATATTCATATTATTTTTCCTTTACGACTATTTAGTATAACGTCTCTATTTAGTCTGTTGCAATACTAATCTTACGATTTTTATGTTATAATCCATTTTGATTTTATTTTTGGAGGTTATTATGAGATTAAGAAATATCCCTGGAGCAGATGAGGTTGTTTCAAATAGTCCTTATTGTATTCAGAATCCTACAAAGCTCAAGGGCTTATATAAAAAAGAAGTTTTCGGCAATGACAATCCTATTCACATCGAAATCGGAATGGGTAAAGGACAGTTCATCACCACTCTTGCAAAAGAGAATCCTGATATCAACTACATAGGAATCGAAAGATACACTTCTGTATTACTTAGAGCCATCCAGAAGGTTCAGGACGAGGAAATTCCTAATCTTCGTTTCATCTGTTTTGATGCTGCTGAGATACTTGATGTTTTTGCTTGCCATGAAGTAGATAGAATATATCTTAACTTTAGCGATCCTTGGCCAAAGGACAGACATGCAAAGCGTCGACTTACATCTTCTACTTTCTTAAACAGATATAATTCAATTCTTTCTAAGGAAGGTCACATTGAGTTTAAAACAGACAACAGAGATTTATTTGATTTTTCTGTAGAAGAAATTGATAATCATCCTTTATGGAAATTAGATGCAGTTACTTATGATTTACATAATGATGACACTATGAATGCCGGCAATATTATGACCGAGTATGAAGAGAAGTTTTCTAGTAAAGGAAATCCAATTTGTAAGCTTATTACAAGTAGATAATAGTAAAGCCTTGATTATAACAATCAAGGCTTTTATTTTATGTAAATTTGGATATAAAAAAACCACCGAAGAAACTTCGATGGTCAAATGCGCGATCAGGGGTTCGAACCCTGGACACCCTGATTAAGAGTCAGGTGCTCTGCCAGCTGAGCTAATCGCGCTCATTTATTTGTTATTGCCTCAGCAACGTATATAAGTATATAGCCTGATTGATATTTTTGCAAGCCTTTTTTTCATTTTTTTCCGTTTTTTAACAACTTTTTTTACTATAGTTATCTGAAAATTCCAACAGGCCAACTCTTTATTGTTTATTGATTATAAAAATAACAATACCTGCCTCTAATTTGAGACAGGTATCTTAATTTTATATATTCGCAAATAGCTTTTCTATTTCCTCAGGACTCATTACCCTATTTGGATCTGTTAAATCAATTCCTACATCTGGGATAACAATTGAATCATCCTCAGGTTCCGGCTCAGCCTCTGGCTCTGGTTCAGGTTCTGGCTCCGGTTCCTCTTCTGGAATATCTCCAACCTCTTCTAATAGAGCATCTAAGTTTGCTCCTATGTCATCTGCTGGGGCTTCCTCAGCTACCGGCTCCTCTGGGATTACTTCCTCCACTGGAGCTTCCTCTGCTACCGGCTCCTCTGGAATCACTTCCTCTGCTGGAGCTTCTTCTGCTACTGGCTCCTCTGGAATCACTTCCTCTAATGGAGCTTCTTCTGCTACTGGCTCCTCTGGGATTACTTCCTCCACTGGAGCTTCCTCTACTACTGCATCTAAGTCAAGGCCCAGGTCATCGACTGGCTCTTCTGTAGTTTCTTCTTCAACTACTGCATCCAAATCAAGGCCAATATCTTCTACAGGTTCTTCTGCTTCTGGTAATTCCTCTAATTGAATCTCCTCTTCTACTGCAGGTTCTTCAACTATAGCATCTAAATCAAGTCCTAAGTCTTCAACTGGTTCTTCTGTAGATTCTTCTTCAACTACAGCGTCTAAATCAAGTCCTACATCCTCGATTGGTTGTTCTACCTGTATTTCTTCAGCTGGAGTTTCTTCCATTGCAGGTTCTACAACCTCTTCTGGAATTTCAATATCTTCTACGTTTGTTACTTCATCTACAGGAGCTTCCTCAGCTACTGGCTCTTCCATAACTGGAATATCTTCTAAGTCAGGAATATCTTCCATAACTGGTTCTGGCATAGGCTCTGGTGCTGCCACAGGTTCAGGCATTACTGGCATCACTGGAGGTGGTGTCATCTGCATCTGCATTGGCTGAGCCATCACTGGGATTCCATTTTGAATTTTTCCTTCAATATTTGATATTTGCGATGTAAGTGCTGCTATCTTTTGCTGTATATCAAGGTTTGTTTCTTTTAATAAAGTTTGCTGTTTTTCAAGAATCTGACTGTTACTGTTTTCAAGCTTTTCCTGGATATTTACCAGCTGATTGATTAACTCATCATTTGAGTTCATCAAAGCATCTGTGTTTTCCTTGCTTCGTGAAATAGTAACCTTAGCTACGGCCTTTTGTGCATTAATAATATCTTCTGCAGGTAAAGCACTGTTTTCCTCAATTGCTCGAAGTCTTTGATCCATTTCATCAAAGCTTTTCTTTATGACGAGATACGATGCCTTTTGTGCATTGTAAATTTCCTCATACTTTTCCTGCTCCATGTTTTTTTGCTTAAGAGATATATCTAACATGGCACTTATAAGGAAAAACAAAGCAACTATCATCAGAAGTATTCCTACCGCCATAGCCATAAAATTGCTTTTGAAATTTATCATGATATAAAATTCCATGATAATTAACACAGCAAGTGCTATGCTGGATAGAATAATCTGAATCTTATCCTTGGCTATTTCTGTTTGAATTTTCTTTGTGTTCTCGTCCATTGTGCCCCCTAGTTAATCCTTTTTTTCAAATAGAGATACCATATCCTGTGCAAACGAAATAGGATACAGCTGTACCATAACTGAATCTATTATCGTTCCTATTTTTAAATCAAATGTTATTTTGACAAAATCTATTTCAGGTGATTCAAATAATTTCTCGAATATTTTTACGCTTTCTACGTCGATATTATCTGTTTTAGGTGGCGAAATATCTACTACTCTATTAAGTAGCTGTGACATTGAGCTTGCTGCACTTCCCATCATCTGGTTCATAGCTTCTGAAACAGCTGAAAGCTGAAGCTCGCTAATTTCACCACTTGTATTTGTTCCATCGCCACCCATCATAAGGTCAGCAATTATTTTTACATCATTTTCTTTTAGGATTAATACGTTACTTCCTGATAATCCCTTAATATAATTTATATGTACCAACACGCAAACATTGTGATAATCATCAAGTGATTCGCTTTTACGAATTAACTCAATTTTAGGTGTTGTAATATCTACCTTTAAATTATTTAATAATGCGCTCAGAGATGTTGCAGACGAACCCATGCTGATATTTGCAATTTCTCCAAGAGTATCCTGTTGCTCTTTAGTTAAACTTAATTCTGCCATACACTACCGTCCTCCTCTAATTTATTTTCCCCCTTTTTCTAGAATTGTTTTATTTACATTTTATTATACAATATACAATTCTCCATACAAAGGTATTTTACCCCAAAGTTGCGAATTTTGTGTGGACAAAGTGTTATATTTCCTAATTAAAAAAGGAGCCTACTTCATAGACTCCTTCCGATCATGTTCGAGATGGGATTCGAACCCACGGCCTTCCGCTTAGGAGGCGGACGCTCTATCCAGCTGAGCTACTCAAACTCGACAACTATTTGATTTTAATCTAAAGCTTAAGAAAAATCAACAGTTCCCTGTAGCCAAATAGTGCCTTTAAAACGGCGTCCTATTGTAGGTTCTCCATATAAATTATTCTTGTTAATGCACACTTCAAGAACTACATCGTTACTCTCTACAACAAGAAGATATAGTTCCTCCATTGTGAGATGATTTACAACAGTTTTAACATCAAGAATGTCACCCATAATCTCGTATTTGTCATTCTCTATTCCATAAGGCATAAAGAAGCTTGTAACAACACTCAATATATCTTCTCGTGAAACTCTTCTTGTAATACGCTGATATAAATCTATTTCATCCATAGTGAGGCTTTCGAGAGCTTCTTCATTTCCCTCTCTAGCCTGCTCTACAAGATCAATTCGTTTCTTGTTATTCATCTTCTCTTTTATACGACTTTTTTCATTATCATAAAGAGGAAGAATAACTTTTCCTTCCAATGATAAAGCAGCTAATCTAATATCACGCTTGACACCCTTGCTATTTGCAGTATTTCTTCTTAGATACTCTCCCATGTTTTGGAGATGAAAAATCAGATTAACTCCTAATCTAACTTCATCTACCATAACATGATAGCATTCCTTATCAGACTGCTTTATTACATCCACTTCATTATTGGATGATATGCTCTCACCAAGATAAGTTGGATAATAGTAATCTAATATAAATTCGTCGTTATCGTTATAGATTCCGCGCAAAACAAGTCCAACATTGTCTGCCACCATATATCTAAGCTCAACAAACTGATTACCTTCGAAATCTATTGCAGATTCCTGGTAATCAGGTCGAAGAATTATTTCTTGAATAAGATTTTCTAGCGCATCTTTATTAATTTTACTAAATCCAATTGCTGGTAAAAATTTATGCATCATATACCGTCCATTAAACATTTAAAGCTTGATTAAGAGCCTGCTCCTCTTCTTCTGCAAGTTGGATTATAGAATTGCCATCTATAATCTCCTTAACATAAGTGTAGCAACCCTCTCTTGAATGCATTGCATTAATGATATAACCTGAATTCTTCTCATTAAGCATGCAAAGTGAAAAGCTAAGCTTTCCACCCATCTCGTTAAATGCATCGTATTTAACAAGACCAATCTTTTGGAAGCAATCCTTCATGTTTTTGAAGATTGCATCAATATTTCTTTCATTGCTAGCATTTGCTTCTATAAGCTCATCTACCTGCTCTAATCTGTAAACAAGTGTATCCTCTAATGATTTTGCATCGCTGCCCTGCATAAAGATTTTGTATCTCTTTTTAAGCTTATGCATCTGCACGATAAATACAATTAAAAGGATTGTCATTATCAGAACTAGTGCTGCAAGTCCTATTACGATGTAGTCTGTACTAATTCCAAGATATTGTTCTATCATTATTATTTCTCCAATCGAACATATGTTTATTTTATAGATTCAAGTAAATCAACGATTCTGTTAAGCTCATCCTGAGAATAATACTCAATCTCAAGCTTACCTGACTTATTGTCTTTTGCATTGATAAATACTTTTGTTCCAAGAACGCCCTTAAGCTTTTCCTGTGTCTGCTGATATACAGCAGCAAGCTGAGGATCAAGACCAGCAGCCTTAGATTTTTTATCAGCCTTGTCATTTAAGAGCTTCTTAACCTCACGCTCTACATCACGAACTGACATCTTTTCATCGAATGCTCTTTCAGCAAATTCATACTGCTTATCTAAATCAGTAATTGCAAGCATTGCTCTGGCATGACCTGTAGTAAGCTTATCATCTACAATCATATCCTGAACACGCTTATCAAGTTTCAATAATCTAAGTGCATTTGTAATAGTAGTACGGCTCTTTGAAACTCTCTCTGCTACTTCATCCTGCTTAAGCTTGAACTCGTCAATAAGTCTAGCGAAAGCCATAGCTTCTTCGATTGGGTTTAACTGCTCACGCTGAATATTATCAATGAGGGAAATCTCTACGAATTCCTGCTCACTAAGATTCATAATGATAACTGGTACTTTTTTAAGACCAGCAATTCTAGCAGCTCTCCATCTACGCTCACCACCGATTAACTCATAATATGAACCTCTATCCTGAACAAGAAGTGGATTGATGATTCCATGAATTTTGATATTTTCTGCTAAGTCCTGTAACTTATCTTCGTCAAAGTTTTTTCTAGGCTGAAGCTTGTTTGGTTCAACCTTATCAATTTCTACTTCAACTGGAGCACCGTGCTGTTCTGGGTTTGCTACTACTACACCCTCGTTCTTATTAACAATAAGGGAATCAAGTCCCTTACCTAATCCTCCCTTTTTTGCTGCCATAATTATAAATCCTTTCTTCCAATGATTTCTTTTGCAAGATTACGATAACTTTCTGCACCAGCAGACTTTTCATCATATAAGTTAATTGGAAGTCCATGAGATGGAGCTTCTGCAAGTCTTACATTTCTAGGAATGATTGTCTGATAAACTGTTGCATTAAGATTATTCTTAACTGTATCAACAACATCAGAAGAAAGATTTGTTCTCTTATCGTACATTGTAAATACTACGCCATCAATCTTAAGCTTTGAATTAAGTCTCTGCTGAACAAGGTCGATTGTGTGAATCAACTGGCTAATACCTTCAAGTGCGTAATACTCACACTGAATTGGCACAAGTACAGAATCAGCTGTTGTCATAGCATTAATAGTCAACATGTTCAAAGATGGTGGACAATCAATGATTACATAATCGAAATCATCCTTTACATAGTCAACTGCATTTCTAAGAATATATTCCTTTTCATTAATACCAAGAAGCTCAATCTCCGCTCCGGCCAAGTCTACATTTGAAGGAATAATAGTAAGGTTTGGTATATTTTCAACCTTATACATACATTCTTTAATACTACATTGATCAAGAACTAAATCATAAACAGTATTCTCACATTCGTCCTTATCAAGACCAAGTCCACTAGTTGCATTTCCCTGTGGATCAGTATCAATAACAAGAACCTTTTTTCCTGCTTCAGCTAAACATGCTGAAAGGTTAATACTTGTAGTAGTTTTACCAACTCCACCCTTCTGGTTGGCTATTGCAATTACTCTCTTCATTTATTGTCTCCCTCTTTTATAGTTTAGTATTTAAATTTGTGAACAGTAAAATTATATCATTCCAATATATTCAATTCTACCAAGAATTTGTGTTTTGGTTTGCAATATATGGATGTTTGTTTACTAGATATTGATAAATTATATATCTTTCAGAAATGTTTCACGTGAAACATTATTTATAAAAATAGCAATATATAGAAGTTGATTCAAAAATCCTTATACAATATTTTGTGTTTAATATCCTCAAATATAGAAAATGTTTCACGTGAAACATTTTCTATATCTAGTTTTGGTAACTATTTTATAGACTAGAAATTAAATTTTCCAGTTCTATTTTTGCTCTATAAGGATCTAAAACGATAATATCTTTAATAGAATTAAGCTGATTTTTAATATTATCATCAATATTATTTTCAACTATAACTTGATTATTAGTATCAGATGGTCGATTTATAACTGCAGTATTATTAATAAGAGCATTAATTTCTACTAATCTACTATCGTAAAACTTCATCTGTTTTGTTTTATTACTCATTTGAGATTCTAATTCAGAAAGAATTTGACGAATTTCTGCAGCCTTTTCATTATTTTTAGCATTAATATCTCTTGGAGTAAACTCAACAAAATAAGATTCATTAGATTCTTCTAGTACATTAAGAAACTTTTTTTCTTCTTTTATCTTAGTTTCTAATAAATCCATATCTTCTTTTAGCTGTATTTTTTCAGAAATAAGTTCTTCCTGATATTTTTTTAGGAAGTCATTTACCATAAATCATCCCCCATAATAATGTTTCATGTGAAAATTTTACTTTAAAGGTTCCTTGCTAGGTGTACCAGCTTTTCTAGGATAAGCCTTTGGTGTAGATTTTTTCTTATCAATAATAATAAAAGATCTACTAATATCTGTATCAGGAAGAGAAAAATATACTGGCTCTTCCATTGCTCCACCTAACTTTTGGATAGCATTTCCAGATAATGAAACCTCTTCTTTTATATCACCAGATTTAAAACTAATAAAATATCCATTGAGTTTTACTAATGGTAAACAGTACTCTGATAATGTACTAATATTTGCAACTGCTCTAGAAACAACTAAATCAAACTGCTCTCTATATAGTTTGTTTCTACCAGCCTCTTCTGCTCTTGCATGAATCAAAGTAACATTCTTTAATCCTAATGCATCTACTACTTCCTGCAAAAACTTAATACGTTTATTAAGAGAATCGATTAAAGTAAATTGAATATTTGGATAAGCAATAGCCATTGGTATACCAGGAAAACCAGCTCCTGTTCCAAGGTCACAAACAGTGTTAATATTTGAAGGCATAACTTTACCTATAGATAAACTATCTGCAAAATGCTTAACTATAACTTCATCAAACTCAGTAATAGCAGTAAGGTTCATTACCTTATTTTTTTCGACTAGCATCTCATAGAATAAATCTAACTGATTTATCTGATTATCATCTAAAGAAAGATTCCAATCATTGATTGTGTTTTTTAAATATGAATAATCTCTACTCATAAATCTCCTATTATAAAAAATTTTATTGTTTTGAGGGTATATAGAAGTACCCTTAAAACAGACCAATTATTTTTGTTTACTCTTATAAGTTTCCAAATAAACTAAAAGTACTGAGATATCTGCTGGACTTACACCAGATATTCTTGATGCCTGTCCAATGTTTGCTGGTCTAAGTTTTGTGAGCTTTTGACGAGCTTCAATACGTAAACTTGAAACATCATCATAATCTATATCAGTAGGAATCATCTTTGACTCCAGCTTTTTGAACTGAGCAACTTGCTTTGCCTGTCTTGTAAGATAACCTTCGTACTTAATATAAATATTAACCTCTTCTCTTACTTCATCTGAAAGATCAGGTCTATCTGGATCAATAGGTGCAAGCTTATCGTAATCGAGTTCCGGTCTTCTAATTAAGTCAACTAACTTGATACCATTTGAAAGAGGTATACTTCCATATGATTCAAGAAGAGCTTGAACTTCTTTTCTAGCACCAATATTGATTTCTTTAACTCGAGCAACCTCTTCTTCGATTTGACGCTCCTTTTCAACCACATGATCAAATCTATCTTTAGGTAATAAACCAACCTCGTAACCAATTTTAGAGAGGCGTAAATCTGCATTATCTTGTCTAAGTAGTAGTCTGTACTCTGCTCTTGATGTCATCATACGATATGGTTCCTTTGTTTCCTTTGTAACAAGGTCATCAATAAGAACACCAATATATGAATTAGATCTATCAAGAATCATTGGCTCTTTTCCAAGAAGTTTTAGTGCAGCATTTATACCTGCAACTAATCCTTGTGCTGCAGCTTCTTCATATCCGCTACTTCCATTAAACTGACCAGCAGCAAATAGACCATCAATATCTTTGAACTCAAGAGATGCTTTTAACTGAGTTGCTTTAATACAATCATACTCTATCGCATATGCGTTACGAACAATTATGCAATTTTCAAGACCAGGAACTGTATGATACATTGCGTACTGAACATCCTCTGGCATAGAAGAACTCATACCACCAATATACATCTCGTTTGTATTAAGACCTTCTGGCTCTACAAAAAGCTGATGTCTATTCTTATCAGCAAAACGAACTACCTTATCTTCAATACTTGGACAGTATCTTGGACCAGTTCCTTCGATTACACCAGAATACATTGGTGATCTATCCAGATTAGCTCTGATGATTTCATGAGTCTTTTCATTAGTGTATGTAAGATAACATGGAACCTGCTCAATCTGAACATCTTCTCTATTAGTACTAAATGAAAAAGGAACTACTGGATTGTCGCCAAGCTGAATTTCCATCTTTGAATAATCAATAGAACGGCTGTCAACTCTTGCCGGAGTACCAGTTTTAAAGCGGTTCATTTCTACATTATTATCAAGTAATGACTGGGTTAGATGGTTTGCAGCTTTTAATCCGTTAGGACCAGTATGTTCAATAACATCTCCGTATAAACATCTCGCTCTAAGATATGTACCTGTACAAATAACTACTGCTCTTGCATGATAAATTGCTCCAGACAAAGTCTTTACGCCAGCAACTTTGTTGCCATCCATAATAAGTTCAGTAACTTCAGCCTGTCTAAGAGTAAGATTATCAGTATCCTGCATTGTCTTTCTCATTCTAAGAGAATAAGCACTCTTATCAGCCTGAGCTCTAAGTGAATGAACTGCAGGTCCCTTAGAAGAATTGAGCATCTTTGACTGAATAAATGTGTGATCAATATTGATACCCATTTGTCCACCAAGTGCATCTAACTCTCTAACAAGATGACCTTTTGAACTGCCACCAATATTTGGATTACATGGCATTAAAGCAACTGAATCCATACTAACTGTAAAACAAATTGTATTTAATCCCATTCGAGCAGATGCAAGAGCTGCTTCACAACCAGCATGACCTGCACCTACAACAACTACATCATAGGATTCTTCAACTACAGACATAAATAACTCCTTCTAATTCTTATAGTCGGGCTAAGGCCCTCCTGACACTCGAAATCATCACAAAGCTCGATTTCAAGTGTCACTTTATAGTCGGGCAAAGCCCTCCTGATATTCCAAATCTTCACTTTGTTCGATTTGAAATATCATTTTCCCATACAAAATTCTGAAAAGATTTTATTTGCCAAATCATCTTCGATTGTCTCACCTGTAATTTCACCAAGATAATTATAGGCATCCATTAAATCAATTGAGAAAAAGTCTTCTGGCATCATATTTTCAATACTAGCTAAAACATTCTCAAGACTTGTCTTTGCATTACTAAGACATGCAGCCTGACGAGAGTTTGTAATATATAAAGTATCATCAGAATGAACCTCTCCACTGAAAAACATATCAGTAATTGTAGATTCTAATGTCTTTAAACCATCTAAACTAACAGATGAAAAAGAAATAACGCATTTATGATATTTATTGCATATTTCTTCCTCGCTAATTACTGATGAGAGGTCAGATTTATTTAATAAAATAATGACCTTTTTATCCAAAATCTTATTAATAATGAACTCATCATTTTCATCAAGAGGTCTAGATGAATCCAAAACAAATAAAATTAAATCAGCATCATCAATAGAATCAATTGCTTTATCAACGCCAATCTTTTCTACTACATCATCTGTTTCTCTGATACCTGCTGTATCAATAATATTTAAACTAACACCATTGATAGTAATCTGCTCTTCCAAGGTATCACGAGTAGTACCAGGAATATCTGTAACAATAGCTCGTTCTCTTCTTGATAAAGTATTGAGCAAAGAAGATTTTCCTGCATTAGGTTTTCCAAGAATTAAAGTATTGATTCCTTCTTTTAAAATATGACCAGAATTGAAAGAATTAATCAATCCATCAACACTATCAATAATTCCATCAACCTTTTCTTTAAGTTGATCTGGGTATCCTGTTAAATCATAATGCTCTGGATCATCTAATGCTGACTCTATATAAGCGGTCTCATATAAAATCTTGTCACGCAAATCAACAATAATTTTATTTAATGAACCAGAAAGCTGCTTGATAGAATTTTTCATAGCAAGTTCTGAATTTGAAGAAATCAAATCCATAATAGACTCTGCTTCTGATAAATCTATTCTTCCATTTAAAAAAGCTCTTTTTGTAAACTCACCTGGTTCTGCAATACGAGCTCCAGCTTTAACTAAAAGAGATAAAACTTTTTTGAGAACTAGAATACCGCCATGGCAATCTATTTCAACAACATCTTCCGTAGTATAACTACGAGGTGCCTTCATGATAAGTACTAGTACTTCGTCTACTATCTCATCACCAGAATGAATATGACCATATTGAATTGTATGACTGTCGCAATCTTTTAATTTATTCTTACCACGAAAAATAGTATCAACGATAGCAATAGAATCTTCGCCACTAACACGAATGATTCCTATTCCAGAACTATTCATAGATGTTGCGATTGCAGCAATAGTATCTGACTGGTACAAATCAAACCTCCATATATAATCAATAAATATAATTTTAAATAACACTTAACTATAAAATACTATTTAAAATCATATTTATCTACATTATTTAAAAACAAAGAGAAGGGTTAGTCCAATTTAAAAGACTAACCCTAAAAAAATCAAAAATTATTTCTTAAGAGTAATAACTACATAACGATATGGCTCTTCGCCCTCTGAATGAGTAGTAACATTATTATCATTCTGAAGTGCAGAGTGAATAATGCGTCTCTCATAAGGATTCATAGCTTCAAGAGTAACAGACTTCTTTGTTCTCTTAACTTTGCTTGCCATATTTCTTGCAAGATTCTCAAGAGTTTCTTTTCTACGACGTCTATAATCTTCTGTATCGATTTTTACTCTAGTATAATTTTCTGATGAACGATTAACTGCAAGGTTTGTAAGATACTGAAGTGAATCAAGTGTCTGTCCACGCTTACCAATTAAAACACCCATCTCTGGACCAGCTAAATCAATTGAAAGAGTTTTATCTTCTTCATCAAATGACATTGAAATATTAACTTCAAGCTGCATTGCTTCGAAAACTCCTTCAAGGAATTCCTTAGCAACTTCCTTTGGATCTTCATCTGCAGAAATAACAACTTTAATAATTGCATCCTTTGAACCGATTCCAAGGAAACCTGTACTTCCCTCTTCAATAACTTCGTATTTAATCTGATCAGATGTAACACCTAAACTAACAGTAGCATTAGTAAGTGCATCATCAACAGTTTTACCTGTAAATTCTTTGAATTCCAAGATTATTGCCCCCTTACTTATTATTTTGTTCGTTGAAATCTTTTACAAGATTTGCTTTTGCAGCAAGTGAACTAGAATTAGCTTTTGATCTTAATTCGTTAGCTGCATTAAGTGCTTCTTCATTATCTTTTACAAGGTTTGCCTTGTCAGCCATAGAAGAAGACTTTGTAGACATGCGAGCTGCTTCATAAATCTGAGCCTGGCGAATACCACGCTTTTCAGCCTTAGCAGCTGCTTTATCTTTATTCTTTTCGATAATACTTTCAAGATCAATCTTCTCAAAATGCTTATTTAAGAAGTACTGCTGTGTAATACGAACTACACCACCGACGATCCAGTAGAATACAAGACCAACAGGTACAGTAAAACCAATGAACAGTGACATTAAAGGCATCATAAGATTCATTGTCTTCATCTGCTGTGCCATCTGATCTGACTGTCCCTCAGTATTTGTAGGCATAAGCTTGATTGTAGCAAGCTGTGAAAGATATGAAAGAAGTGGAATCATTAAAGCTGCAATGATTAAACCAAAATCTTTTCCAGCCCAACCAGTCTTAACAAGGTTAAGTGGTGTATCAGAAATATTTAAAATGAATAAATAGTTAATCTGCTCAAGCTTTGCAACAACAGAATCGATAGATGAAGATAAGCTAGGGAACTTATCAGCTACTTCAGCCCATCCTGAAGCAGGAAGCTTATACAAAACATCAACGATAAAGTTTGAAACTGCATCAGAATCTGCAGATGCAAATTCAGGAGTCTGCTGTAATCTAATTCCAGCATCATCGTAAATAGTCTGCATTGTAGTAGCAAAACCATCAGTAGCAACAATACCGTTAACTAATTCTGTAAAGATATTCTTAACAGAACTAATATAAGCAGGTACATTATAGAAAACTCTATAAAGTGCGAAAAGAATAGGCATCTGAATTAACATGTAAACACAGCTACCAGTAGGTGAAATGCCGTACTTATCATATAATGCCTGTGTCTCTTCCTGCTGCTTCTGCATAGTTGCCTGGTCTCTAGAACCTTTGTACTTATCCTGAATAGCCTTCATCTCAGGCTGCATCTTACGAGTAAGTACTGCAAACTTCTGCTGCTTGTATGTAATAGGAAACATACAAACATAAATAAGAATAGTAAAAATAAGGATTGTAAGAGCTATGTTTTCAATACCTAAACCAGCGAGAAAAACATAAATCTTATCCATAATCCATCCTAAAACCTTAGCAATAGGGCCAAGGATAGATCCACCGTAAGCGGTAAGAAATAAATCGCTCAATGTAAAACCTCCAGTTACTATGGAACCGGATCAAATCCACCATGAGAAAAAGGATTACATCTGATAATTCTCCAAAGAGCTAATCCACCGCCTTTGATAGCCCCATACTTTTGAACTGCCTCAAGACCATAACATGAGCATGTTGGATAATAAGGACATTTGGTAGTCTTCATTGGAGAAATATATTTTTGATAAAACTTAATTAAATATATAAATATCTTCTTCAACATAATAGAAACGACGATTCCATTTATTTTCGAGTTACCCTATGAAGATTTGCAAGATGAAGTAAAGATTTTTGTATTTCATCAAAAGTTGCGGATGCACTGGCTTCTCTTGCAACGACTACAATGTCCAAACCACTATTGAACATCTCTTCATTAAGTCTATAACTTTCTCTTATCAGTCTCGTCAAATGATGTCGTACTACTGAATTTCCAACCTTTTTACTAACAGAAATTCCAATTCGATTTCGATCTGTATTATTATGGTAGATATACATTACAAGCTGTCGATTAGCTTTAGACACACCTCTTCTGTATACAGTTGTGAAGTCTTTATTCTTTTTTAGAGATTCACTAAATTCCATAACAAAAATTTTCCTTAAAATAGAAAGAAAGACCACATGGTCTGTGGCCTAAGCTGATAATTTCTTTCTTCCTTTTGCACGTCTTGCAGCAAGAACCTTACGTCCACCTGCTGTGCTCATTCTAGATCTAAATCCATGAACTTTGGATCTCTGTCTCTTTTTTGGTTGATATGTCATCTTCATAATATATCCACCTCCTCTTTATGAGAAAACATCAGTTGAAATTATATAGGGAAAAGCCCATAAAGTCAATAATAAAAAGCATTATTATAATAATGAAAGAATGTGGATAACTAAAAAACACAAGATATAAATGAAATCTAAAATAAACAATACTAAATGTAGTATAAAATCGTAAAAAAAAAATTATTATTTATCTACAGACTGTGGATAACCATGTGGATAAAATAGTAATAATTAACATTTTTCCACAAAAAACAGAAAGATATATGAATTTTAAAGGCAAAAATCGTGGAAAACTCTCTTCTATAACTGTGGATAACTCACAATATCAATTTTAAACGCTCAAATTCAAAAAATAAGCCATTTTAGCCTTTAAACTACCCCCTACACGTTTTTACACTAATTATTGAATAAAAGCCGTATTTAGGGTAGAATATAAAATAGTTTAAATGTGGATAAAAGGGAAATTATATGGAAGAACTTGTAAAAAAATGGGATGAAATCCTAGACTACTTAAAAAATGAGTATAAAGTCACTGATGTTTCTTATGATTCTTGGCTTAAACCTCTAGAATTATTTCAAATAGAAGATAATAAATTATATATCATCTATAACGGTGATCAAAACAGTATGACACTTGGTTATGTAACCAGAAAGTTTACTACTCCACTTCGTATCACAATCGCAGAACTTACTGGAATTCAATATGATGACATCTTAGTTATATCTCAAGACAATGCAAACCAAATCAAAAAAGAAAAAAATATCGAACACATTAAAATAGAAGAAACACCTTCTTTTGAAGAAAAAAGAATGGGAAATTCTACTATTAATCCTAAGTTTACTTTTGATAATTTTGTCGTTGGTAGAAATAATAGATTTGCTCAAACTGCAGCTCTTGCAGTTGCTGAATCACCAGGAGAATTTTACAACCCACTATATATCTACGGTGGACCAGGTCTTGGTAAAACTCACTTAATGCAAGCTATTGGTAATTACATCGAAAATCAAAATCCAAACACTCACATATTATATGTAACATCAGAAGAATTTACTAACGAGGTTATTGAAAACCTTAGAACAAACAATAACGCTACAGCTATGCAGCGCTTCCGCGATAAATATCGTACAGTTGATGTTCTTATGGTAGATGATATTCAATTTATTATAGGAAAGGAATCAACACAGGAAGAATTTTTCCATACCTTCAATGCGTTACATGCAATGGGTAAACAAATTGTTATTTCATCTGATAAACCTCCAAAGGATATGGAGACATTGGATGATCGTTTCAAATCAAGATTCGATATGGGTCTTATGGCAGATATTGGATATCCAGATTATGAAACACGTATGGCTATTCTTAATAAAAAGATTGAAGAGAAAAACTTTAATCTTGATGAATCAATTAGAAAATATATTGCAGAAAATATTCAATCAAACATTAGAGAAATCGAAGGAGCTCTTAACAAGCTTATTGCTTTCTCACGACTTGAAAAGATTGATATTACAATGGATATTGCAGAGAGAGAATTACAAAACTTCATCTCTCCTAATGTTTCAAGAGAAATAACTCCGCAGCTTATAATAGAAGTAGTTGCTGAGCACTTTAATATTACAGTTGATCAAATGGCTTCTAAAAATAGATCTAGCTCAGTAGTTAGACCTAGACAAATTGCCATGTATTTATGTAACACAATGACAGATTCATCTTTACAAGCAATTGGTCTTCTTCTTGGAGGAAGAGATCATTCAACAATCATACACGGTGCTAATAAAATTGAAGATGAGATTGATAAAGATGAAAATACAAGAAACCTTGTAGAAACAATTAAGAAAAAAATAAATCCTAATTAATGTTAATAACTTGTTGATAACCCTTTGGATAAATTGTTAAAACCATGTTTATTACATCACATAACGGTTAATATTTGAAAATTTAGACACTTTTTATTCACAATTTATCCATAAATTATCAATACTTAATTCACAGTTTTTCATGAGTTAACAATTCATGTTTTACGTATAAATACTGGTGTTTCACAGTTATATACAAATCAACAACCTATAAGAATAATACTTAGAATAAAAGTTATTTATTTTTTATGTTTAAGAAAGGGAGCGTATCAAATGAAAATTACTTGTCAAAAAGCTGACCTTGTTAAAGGAGTTAATATCGTATCGAAAGCAGTTCCAACCAGAACCACAATGGCAATACTTGAATGTATTCTTATTGATGCTTCTTCTGGTGAAATCAAACTCACTGCTAATGATATGGAAATAGGAATTGAAACTATTGTTAATGGAAACATTTTAGAAAGAGGTATCATTGCTCTTGATGCTAAAAAGTTTTCTGAGATTGTAAGAAAGCTTCCTGAAAATGAAGTTACTATAGAAACAGATTCTTCATTTAAAACATCTATCACATGTGAAAAAGCTAAATTTGATATTGTAGGAAAATCTGGAGAAGACTTTTCTTATATTCCTGTAATTCCTAGAAATCAGCCAATCGTTTTATCACAGCTTACATTAAGAGATATCATCAGACAGACAATCTTCTCTGTTGCTGATAATGATAATAATAAAATGATGACTGGTGAGCTTATTGAAATTAAAGATAATAAGCTTAAAGTTGTAGCACTTGATGGACACAGAGTTTCTATCAGAAATGTTGAATTAAAGAACGATGCACCTGATGTAAAGGTTGTAGTTCCAAAGAAGACACTTAATGAAATTGTAAAAATCATTGATGGTGGTATTGATGATGAAGTAAATATTTTTGTTACTGATAACCACATTATTTTTGAATTTGATCAGACTACTGTTGTATCTCGTATCATTGAAGGAGAATACTTCAAAATTGAGCAGATGCTTTCAGCTGATTATGAAACAAAAATAAAAATCAATAAAAGAGAATTCTTTGATTGTATTGATAGAGCAACTATTCTTGTTAATGAAGGTGACAAGAAACCAATTATTGTAAATGCAACAAATAATACAATGTCACTTTCAATTTCATCATTTATTGGATCAATGAATGAAGATATTGATATTGTAAAAGAGGGAAAAGATATCATGATTGGATTTAATCCAAAGTTTGTTATTGATGCCCTCAAGGTAATAGACGATGAAGAAATCAATCTTTACATGTTAAATGCAAAGAGCCCATGTTTCATCAAGGATGATAATGGATCATTTATTTACATCGTTCTTCCTGTAAACTTTAATAATCCAGGAGCAAACTAATGGAAACTATTCAAATTAGAGATGAATTTATAAAACTTGGCCAGCTTCTCAAGCTTGCAAATCTTGTTGAATCAGGTGCAATGGCAAAGGAAGTTATTGAAGAAGGTCTTGTTAAATATAATGGCGAAGTAGAAACTCGTCGAGGCAAGAAAATTTATCCTGGCGATGTTGTTGAATTTAATGGAGAAAGCGTAACAGTTACTAATGATAATTAAATCCATTGAACTTAAGAATTTTAGAAATTATGAATCACTTAATATAAATTTTGATGATCATACTACTATTCTTTATGGAGATAACGCTCAAGGTAAAACAAACATATTAGAGGCTGCTTATTTAAGTGGCACAACAAAATCCCATAAGGGAAGTCGTGATAAAGAAATAATAAAGTTTGATACTGATGAAAGTCATATCAAAACAATTGTTGAAAAAAATGACAGGGAATATCAAATCGATATTCACCTTAAGAAAAATAAATCAAAAGGAATTGCTATTAATAGGGTTCCAATAAAAAAAGCAGCTGAATTATTTGGACTTATAAATATTATTTTCTTTTCTCCTGAGGACTTAAACATCATAAAAAATGGTCCTTCTGAGAGAAGAAAATTTATGGATGCAGAGCTTTGCCAAATTGATAAAATCTACCTTTCAGATTTGACAAATTACAACAAAGCTTTAAATCAAAGAAATGCTCTTCTTAAAGAGATGATTTATAAGCCTGAATTAAAAGAAACTTTAAGCCTATGGGATGAGCAACTTATATCCTATGGTAAAAAGATAATCACAAGACGTCAGCAATTTATCAATGATATCAACATTATTGTCAAAGATATCCACTCAAAGATTACCTCTGGCAAGGAAAACATAGAAGTAACCTATGATCCAAATATAGAGGATATATTTTTTCTTGATGAATTAGTTAAAAACAAGGAAAAAGATATGAGGTTCTGTCAAACTTCTGTTGGTCCTCATAGGGACGATATCAAAATTACTGTTGATGGAATTGATATTAGAAAATATGGAAGCCAAGGCCAGCAGCGTACCTGCGCTCTCTCGCTTAAGCTTTCAGAAATAAAATTAGTTGAAAATACAATAAATGATAAACCAATATTACTTTTAGATGATGTTTTATCAGAGCTTGATAAAAATCGTCAAAGTGATTTGCTTGATAATTTAATTGATACACAAACTATCATTACCTGCACAGGTCTTGATGAATTTGTAAAAAATAGATTTATGCTAAACACAGTATATAAAGTAACAGATGGTTCTATAGAATTAATAACGGAGGAACACAGGTGAGTAAGGAAGTAAATCAGGAGTACGGTGCAGACCAAATACAGATTTTGGAAGGACTTGAAGCAGTTCGTAAGCGTCCTGGTATGTATATTGGATCTACATCTGAAAGAGGTCTTCATCATTTAGTATATGAGATAGTTGATAATGCTGTTGATGAAGCACTTGCTGGATTTTGTACTCATATTCAAGTAACAATTAATCCTGACAATTCGATTACAGTAGTCGATGATGGCCGAGGAATTCCTACAGGAATTAACAGTAAGGCAGGTATCCCTGCGGTTGAGGTTGTATTTACTGTGCTTCACGCCGGAGGAAAGTTCGGCGGTGGCGGATACAAGGTATCAGGTGGACTTCACGGTGTAGGTGCTTCAGTTGTTAATGCCCTTTCAAATTGGGTTGAAGTAGAAATCAAGCGTGAAGGAAAAATCTTTAAGCAGAGATATGAGCGTGGAAAGACAATGTATCCACTTAAGGAAATTGGAACATGTCCTGTTGAAGAAACTGGAACAAAGGTAACATTCCTTCCAGATGATACAATTTTTGAAACTACAATTTTTGATTATAAAACACTTAAAGTAAGACTTCGTGAGACAGCGTTCCTTACAAAGGGACTTCGCATCACTCTTACAGATAAAAGAGGCGATGAACCACACGAGGAAAGCTTCCACTATGAAGGTGGTATCAAGGAATTTGTTCAGTATATCAACCGTGGAAACGAAGCACTTTACGATGAGGTTATTTATTGCGAAGGTACAAAGGACAATATCTACGTTGAGGTTGCTATGCAGCACAATGATGGATATCAGGATCAGGCCTACAGTTATGTAAATAACATCGTAACTCCAGAAGGTGGTACACATCTTACTGGTTTTAGAGGTGCTCTTACAAAAGTATTTAATAAATATGCTAGAGATTACAAGATTTTAAAGGATTCAGATCCACAGCTTGATGGTGATGATATTCGAGAAGGTCTTACAGCAATTATTTCTATCAAGATTGAAGAACCACAGTTTGAAGGTCAGACAAAGCAAAAGCTTGGTAACTCAGAAGCTCGTGGTGCTGTTGATGCAATTGTATCAGAGCAGCTTACATGGTTCCTTGAGCAGAATCCAACAATTGCTAAAAATATCTGCGAAAAATCGCTGCTTGCGCAGCGAGCAAGAGAAGCAGCTAGAAAGGCTCGTGATCTTACTCGTAGAAAGACAGCTCTTGAAGGAATGTCACTTCCTGGAAAGCTTGCAGATTGCTCAGACAAAGATCCAAAGAACTGCGAAATCTTTATCGTAGAGGGTGATTCCGCTGGTGGTTCAGCAAAAACAGCTAGAAGCCGTGCAACACAGGCTATTTTGCCACTTCGTGGAAAAATCCTTAATGTAGAAAAAGCTCGTGAAGATAGAATTTACAGCAATGCCGAAATCAAGGCAATGATTACAGCATTCGGTACAGGTATTCATGAAGACTTTGATATTTCAAAGCTTCGTTACCACAAAATCATTATCATGACTGATGCCGATGTTGATGGTGCTCATATTGCAACACTTATGCTTACATTCCTTTACAGATTCATGCCAGAGCTTATTAAGCAGGGTTATGTATATCTTGCTACTCCTCCACTTTACAAGTTGGAGAAAAACAAAAAGGTTTGGTATGCATATTCTGATGAAGAATTAAATCAGATTCTTACAGAAGTTGGACGTGATAGCTCAAACAAGATTCAGCGATACAAAGGACTTGGTGAGATGGATGCTGAGCAGCTTTGGGAAACAACAATGGATCCTGAAAAGAGAATTCTTAAGCGTGTAGTTATTGATGATGAAGATGCTTCTGAAATCAATGTTACATTCTCAACTCTTATGGGTGACAAGGTTGAGCCAAGACGTGAATTCATCGAGGCAAATGCTAAATACGTACAGAACTTAGATATCTAATCCTAAAAAATTTTCGGGGCAAGCCCCGATAGCAAAGACGAAGGAAAAATATGGACGACAAAATTTTTGATAATATTCATGATGTTGATCTGAAACAAACAATGGAAACCTCATACATCGACTACGCCATGAGTGTAATTGCCTCACGTGCTCTTCCAGATGTACGAGACGGTTTAAAGCCAGTTCAGCGTAGAGTTCTCTTCTCTATGATTGAGCTTAATAATGGTCCTGACAAGCCACACAGAAAATGTGCTCGTATTGTCGGTGATACAATGGGTAAATATCACCCTCATGGTGATAGTTCTATTTATGGTGCACTTGTCAACATGGCACAGGAATGGAACACACGTTATCCACTTGTAGACGGACATGGTAACTTCGGTTCTGTGGATGGTGATGGTGCTGCTGCCATGCGATACACAGAAGCACGTCTTTCAAAGATTTCCATGACTA
>JAEEGH010007965.1_pt1 | contig 25252 bp, 26 predicted proteins | sample 9134181 | NCBI WGS metagenome assembly JAEEGH01 (sample SAMN16246544, study PRJNA631951) | gut metagenome | biome: gut microbiome; feature: rumen; material: DP-attached | host: Bos | place: Iran: Karaj | collected 2018-10
AACAAAAACAAGGGTTTAGAGAGAATGATTCAACTTTTGCCAGGGTTAAGGATTAAGGTATCAAACAAGCATTCAACCTATGGCAGGGTTAAGGTAAAAACCATTCAACTTTTTCTAGGGTAGTACACAATTTGATTCCGATGCCTGCGATGCCTGATTCCAGTATCCCCCACCCTTCATTCCAATATCTGTTATGAGGGTATTCCAGGCATTGGAATAGGGGTATAGGAGATATTGGAAGGGAGCATAGGAATTAAGGGTTAAAGGTTAGGGGTTAAGGGTTAGAGGTTAGGGGTAAGACACAAAAAAAGAAGGGATGAGCGATAAGACCCATCCCTTCTTTTATAGATTCTTGCAGATCGTCTAATTGTTGACGCTACCACCAACGATGTCAAGCAGCTCACTGGTAATCGCTTGCTGACGACTCTTGTTGTACTGCAAGTTAAGCTGGCGTAGTAACTCATCGGCATTATCCGTAGCAGTCTGCATGGCGACCATACGGGCGGCATGCTCGGAAGCGACACTGTCCAACAAGGCGGTATAAAGCATCAGATGTGCCATCTTCGGCAGGAGTTCCGTGAGCACGGTATCCATGTCAGGCTCCACGATGAAGTTATCATTCAGCGGAGCGACCTCACCCTCCTTGACGACCTTCTTGCGACGATTCTTCTTCAGGTAGTCCTGCGCCTTCTTGGTGACAATGTTTGTCGTAAGGTCACGCTCATGGTCACGCTCCAACTCACTCTCCAAGTCTATCGGCAGGAAAGTCTTGGTGGTGAGAATCTGTGAGCCTGCGCTTTTGAAATGATGATAGATGAGTTCTACCTTGTCCACCTCGCCATCTGCGAAACGTCGACCCAGGTCCATGGCAAGCTCTATACATTGCTGGACATTGGGATGATCAATCAGCTCAGCATAGTTGCCCATGACATTATATCCCAGTTTTTGTGCCTTCTCCGCCACCTTACGACCAATAGGATAAACATCAATATTCTCAAGACCTATCTCTTGAGCCAATGCATCAACGCCGTGCTGCATCAGCCTTATAATGTTAGCGTTAAAGCCACCACACAGAGAAGAGTTGCTGGAGAATATCACCAAGGCTACACGCTTGACAGGACGCTCCTGGTCAAAGATAGTCTGTGCCTCTGCCTCAGCGGCAAGGAATGACTTCAGGATATGCTCCAACATGGTCTCATAGGGCAGCATATTCTGTATGGCTACCTGTGCATGATGGAGTTTTGACGAAGCCACCATCTTCATGGCACTCGTAATCTTACGGGTGCTCTGAACACTGGCTATACGTCCTTTGATTTCCTTCAGACTGGGCATAGGCTATCAAACTTTATAGGTTCCGGCTATATCGGACATCACTTCCTCAATCTTTTGAGTTGTGGCATCATCAATCTTACCTGCGCCAAGGGTCTCAATGACCTCTGGAGCCGATGAGCGCAACTTGTCAAGGAATGCTGTCTGACACTCACGAACTTTGTCGATGGGTACCTCACGCATTAATCCATGAACACCACAATACAGGATGGCGACCTGCTCGCCAACGGGCATCGGGCTATACTGTGGCTGAATCAGTAACTGGTTGTTCTTACGACCACGGTCAAGGGTCATTGCCGTCACAGCATCCATATCACTGGAGAACTTGGAGAATGCCTCCAACTCACGATACTGTGCCTGGTCAATCTTCAAGGTACCAGCCACTTTCTTCATAGACTTGATCTGTGCCGAACCACCCACACGACTCACGGAGATACCTACGTTGATGGCAGGACGGAAGCCCTGGTTGAAGAGGTCGCTCTCCAAGAATATCTGACCATCGGTGATAGAGATCACATTGGTCGGGATATAAGCGGAAACGTCACCAGCCTGGGTCTCAATGATAGGTAAGGCGGTCAGAGAACCACCACCCTTCACATGTCCCTTCATACATTCCGGCAGGTCGTTCATCTGCTCAGCAACCTCCTGTTGCTCGTTCATCTTAGCGGCACGCTCCAACAGACGAGAGTGCAGATAGAACACATCACCAGGATATGCCTCACGACCAGAGGGACGACGTAGGATCAGTGACACCTCACGATAGGCGACAGCCTGTTTGGAGAGGTCATCATATACGACCAGCGCAGGCAGTCCACGGTCACGGAAATACTCACCGATGGCAGCACCGGCAAATGGTGCGTAATACTGCATGGCTGCAGGATCAGCAGCGGTAGCAGCCACCACAATGGTATATGGCATCGCACCATGCTCTTTCAGTGTCTGTACGAGAGTGGCAACGGTAGATGCTTTCTGACCGATAGCCACATAGATACAATAGACAGGTTTTCCTGCCTCATAGAAACTCTTCTGGTTGATAATGGTATCCACGGCAATAGCGGTCTTACCCGTCTGACGGTCGCCAATGATCAACTCACGCTGTCCACGACCAATAGGAATCATGGAGTCGATGGCTTTAAGACCAGTCTGCAACGGCTCCTTTACAGGCTGACGGTAAATCACACCGGGAGCCTTACGGTCGAGGGGCATCTCGAAAGCGCCGGTAAGGTCGATATCACCCATGCCATCAACAGCCTGTCCCAATGGATTGATAACACGTCCGAGCATGTTGTCATTAACACGGATAGAGGCGATACGCTTCGTACGTTTCACCACTTGTCCCTCCTTGATACCTGCCGTTGGACCAAGGAGCACACAACCGACGTTATCTTCCTCCAGGTTCATCACGATAGCCATCGTGCCGTTCTCGAACTCCAGCAACTCATTGGCTTCAGCGTTACGAAGACCATAGATACGAGCCACGCCGTCGCTCACGGTGAGCACAGTGCCTACCTCGTCAAACTTCTCCTCACTGGAAATGCCATTCAGTTGGTCGAGCAATACCTGAGAAACTTCGCTTGGTTTAATTTTATCTGACATTGTTTTTTACTTTTTTAATGTGTTGAGAATGTTGTTGAGTCTGGTCTTGACACTGGCATCCATACGATAAGTGTCATATTCAAGGATGAAACCACCGATAATATCAGGATTCACCTCAGTCTCAAACTCCACAGTTCCATTAGTCTTACTCTCCACCATCTGGCGCATCTTCTGCTCAGTCTGAGCAGACACACGCGCCGCTGTGGTGAGTTTTCCACGGATGACGTTCTTCTGCTTGCGATAAAGTGTGATGTAGGAATTCGCCATGAATTGTATCACGTTCTCGCGGTCTTCCTTCAGTACAAGTTGTATGAAACTCTTAGTCAGCGCGCTGGGCTTCTCACCAGCAGCAGTCTGCAACAGAGTCTGTTTCTTGTCCTTCGAAAGCATAGGATTGTCTATCGTCTGGCGCAACTGAGGCACCTCCAGATAACTCTTGGCAACAGTCATCATCTCCTGATAGACCGTATCCTCCAGTTTCTGGTCGGTAGCACTCTTCAGCAGTGCCCTTGCATATCTGACCGATATAACTCCGATATCCATAAGCAGACTCCTTGGTTAATTAGCAGAAACGTCATCCAGCATACGGTCGATCAAATCCATCTGCGCCTTGTCGCTCTGAAGGTTCTGACGAAGGACCTTCTCGGCAATCTCGACGCTGAGCGTAGCTACTTGCTTACGGATATCAGCAATGGCAGCTTTCTTCTCCTGCTCAATGGCGGCTTTCGCGTCGTCCAACAAGCGGGCTCCCTCTGCCCTTGCCTTCTCCTGTGCTTTCTCTACGATGGCATCACGAGTCTCGGCAGCTTCCTTGAGGATTTGTGCCTGTTTCTCACGAGCCTCTTGTAAGATGGATTCACCTTCTTTCTGTATATTGGCAAGTTTCTCGTTCGCCTCATGAGCTTTCCTCAGCGAGTCATCAATGAAAGCCTTACGCTCTGCCACCATGTTCGTGATGACAGGGAAACCGAACTTCCAGAGGATGAACAGCACTACCAGGAACGTCAGCGACATCCAGAATAGCAAGCCAGTACTCGGAATCAATAAATCCATACGCTGAATTATTTACCTATTAACTTTTTACCTTTGCATCAGATGCAGAGGAATGCGATAACGGCTGCGAACAATGCAACACCCTCGATAAGAGCAGCGGCAACGATCATGTTCGTGAACAACTTGTTCATCACCTCCGGCTGGCGAGCCATGGCATCCATAGCCTGTCCACCAATCTTACCAATACCAAGACCTGCGCCAATAGCTGCGAGACCTGCGCCTACTGCGGCACCTAACTTTGCAACACCTTCTGCTGCTAATAATGCTGTAATCATAATTTTAAAGTTTTAAATTGTTATTGTTTATTATTCTTTAATTTTTAATCCTTACTTAATGTTCGTGTTCGGGCTCCACACGTGCCAGTCCGATAAATACTGCGGAGAGCATGGTGAACACCATCGCCTGGATAAAGCATACCAGACACTCCAGACACATCATGAATATGCTCATGATGACACTTAGTGCGGACATGGAGAGCTGGACGGCTATTGCCTGACTTGCCACCAAGAAGACAATACAGGTGATTGCCACTGCAATAGCATGACCTGCCATCATGTTGGCAAAAAGACGGATCATCAAGGCAAACGGCTTCGTGAAGATACCTACAAACTCTATGACAGGAATGATGGGGATAGGAGCTTTCAGCCAAGTGGGAACCTCTGGCCAGAAGATATCCTTCCAATAATGCTTGTTACCAGAGAACTGCACGATGATAAAGGTGCAGAGGGCGAGGAAGAATGTCACGGCGATATTGCCCGTCACATTACCAGAGCCCGGTGGGAATGGTATCAAGCCCATCACATTACAGGTGAAGATGAAGAAGAAACAGGTAAGCAGGTAAGGTGTGTATTTCTCATAACCCTTGCCGACACCTGGTTTGATAATCTCATCCACCACATACATCACCATCATCTCGACAAAACCGACAAAGCCACCAGGGGCAGCGTCTGACGCCTTGCGTTTCTTGTACCAGCGGGCGCTGAGCAAGATACAGCAAAGCAAGAGCACCACATTGATGAACATCACGGCAACAGTCTTGGTGATAGAGAGATCGAGAACAGGTTCGCCGTTCTCAACAATCTTACCCGCATGGTCTCCTTCTGTGGCGATGGCAAGTCCGTAAGGACCCTGACGAAGTCCTGCCGCATCAGGATGATGCTCAAACTGGGAAGAACAGAACACGTGCCAGCCTGTGGAACTGTTGACGATGATCGGAAGTGGGATGACCAACGACTTCCCATCGCCATAGTCTGTCACATGCCAGTCGTGAGAGTCCTTGATATGCTCAAGCACCACCTCTTTAGCTGAGAACTCCGCCGCTTTCATTGCCGGTGCCATCATGATGGCGAGCAATGCCATGCAAAGCAGTCGTTTCGTGTGATTCATTATTTTCATTTAATGTCTTAATTTCAGTGTAACTACCATCATCACTATATACATTATTATATATATGATAGCGAAACGAATGGTGTCTTCTCTATTCTCGGTGAAGAATACGTAGAGCGCTGCGACGGTACCGACGAGCAACATACGTATCGTTGCCATTATCAGATAGAAACGGGGTAAATGCTCTGGTGAGTGATGTCTGACGATGTCATAACCTTTCACGTAGGCAAAACCCAGTAGGAAGAAAAAGATCGCAGAGAGAACAACCTCAAGTATCATTATGATTTCTCGACACAAAGAGAGACATTGTTCTTCTGTACCTCAACAAATCCTCCTAATATCGGCAACTGGTGTCCATCATACTCCACGACCCCTTTCTGGAGAGTGGAGATGATAGGAGCGTGATTGCTCAGTATCTCAAACTGACCTTGTGTGCCGGGAACGACAACACGCTCAACGTCACCGGTGAACTCTATCTTCTCGGGCGAAACTATCTTCAACTTTAACATAGGCATTATCCTTTAGCAGCTTCCAACAGTTTCTTTGCCTTCGCCTTTGCGTCCTCAATTGTTCCGACGTTCAGGAAAGCCTGCTCTGGCAGATCGTCAACCTCACCATCCAGAATAGCATTGAAGCCTTTGATGGTCTCTTCGATGGGGACCATGACACCTGGCAGACCCGTGAACTGTTCTGCGACAGAGAACGGCTGACTCAGGAAACGCTGTACACGACGTGCACGGTTTACCGTCAGTTTATCCTCATCAGACAGCTCGTCCATACCCAGGATAGCAATGATATCCTGCAATTCCTTATAACGCTGCAGGATCTCTTTCACACGCTGGGCACACTCATAGTGGTCTTTACCGACAACTAACGGGTCGAGAATACGAGAGGTGGAACCCAGTGGGTCTACAGCAGGATAGATACCCAGCTCGGCGATCTTACGGTCAAGCACCGTGGTAGCATCCAAGTGAGTGAATGTCGTGGCAGGTGCAGGGTCGGTCAAGTCGTCCGCAGGGACATAAACAGCCTGTACGGATGTGATAGAACCCTTCTTGGTGGAAGTGATACGTTCCTGCATCGTTCCCATCTCAGAAGCCAGCGTCGGCTGATAACCTACGGCTGACGGCATACGTCCTAACAGAGCAGACACCTCAGAACCAGCCTGTGTGAAACGGAAGATGTTGTCAATAAAGAACAGGATATCGGCTGCACCGCCATCCTTTCCACCACCGTCACGGAAGCCCTCTGCAACCGTAAGACCAGAGAGGGCCACAGAGGCACGGGCACCGGGAGGCTCGTTCATCTGACCATAGACCAGTGTTGCCTGCGACTTCTTCATCTCTTCCGGATCAACAAGGGAAAGGTCCCATTTACCTTGTGCCATCGCCTCTTTGAACTTCTCGCCATAACGGATAACGCCAGACTCGATCATCTCACGGATCAGGTCATTACCCTCACGGGTACGCTCTCCTACTCCAGCGAATACAGAGAAGCCGTTGTGTCCCTTGGCGATGTTGTTAATGAGCTCCATGATCAGCACAGTCTTACCTACACCGGCACCACCGAACAAGCCGATCTTACCACCTTTCAGATAAGGCTCCAACAAGTCGATCACCTTGATACCTGTGGAAAGCACCTCCTTCGTTGTCGACAGCTCCTCAAACTTAGGAGCTTCACGATGGATAGGATAAGCACCCTCCATGTTAAGCTGTTTCATACCGTCGATAGGCTGACCGATCACATTCAGCATTCGACCCTTAATTTGTTCACCTGAAGGCATCAGTATAGGTGACCCCATAGGCTTTGCCTCCAATCCACGCTGCAGTCCATCGGTATTATCCATAGCAACACAACGCACGGTGTCCTCACCGATGTGCTGCTGAACTTCTACCACCAGCTGCGAACCGTCTGGACGCTGAATGGTCAGCGCCTCATGAATTTTAGGGAGCACTTTCTCGGCATCTTGTCCTTCTGTATTGAAGAACACATCAATCACAGGACCGATGATCTGGGAAATGCGTCCATTAATTTTAGACATAAGCAGTTTGAATATTTAAAGTTATTGTTTTTATAGTTATAGATGCAAAGTTAGCAAATTATTTCAAATAAAAAAAACATTTTCGAATAAAAGTTCGGAAATGCTTTATTTTTATCGTGTTTTTGGACATTAACCCTATTATATCAGATTAATTTCCAGCCATAGGACAGCAAGTCCCACTAACCAACCCACCGCGACCTTCGGAGTCAGATTCTTGAGATACCATCCTAAACGGACATGCTCCATCTTCATCAAGGCGACACCGCTGGTAGAACCTACACTAAGAAGGCATCCTCCTGCCGCAGTGCAGTAGGCGATTATTTTCCAATAAGCACCATTCTGAGCCATATCTCCAGCTTCAGCAATCGGATAAAGCATGATATTGCTGACAGAGACAGTAAAGGTGTCAATAAGGGAACTGAGGATTCCCGAGCATAATCCTATCAGCCAAATATTGTGGATGTTCTCATCAAACCATGATGCGATATCGCCAAAAACACCTGTCTCAGCGACGACACCCATACCCATCATGATACCCATCACAAAGAGCATCTGCTGGATAGCACCATATTGAATGGCACGGGGGATGCGGCGCTGAGCCATCTGGTCCGCATTCATCAACTTATGATTAAAAGCCTCATTAACAACCCACAGAACGCTCAACACACACAGCGCACCAAGGAACGGAGCCAGTTTAGTGATATTATGGAATGTGGGGATGAACCATAATCCTCCTATACCTACCACCAACATCACGAAGCGCTGCCAGCGGTTCAAGCGTGTATCGTCTCCACGATAGGGTGACGTGCTCCATTCGCAATCCAGTCGGTCCGGCAGCTGGAAGTTAATGAGGACCGTTGGGATAACCCATGCCAATAAGGACGGCAAGGCAAGATAGGCAGAGAAATGAGTTGCTGTCACAGCCCCGTCGCCCCACAGGATAAGTCCAGTGGGATCACCTATCACGGTAAAACATCCACCACAATTTGCGGCAAGCACTATTGCCGAGCCCACCAACATACGCTGCCGACCGCTCTGCACGATATTATGCATGATCACCAACATCATCATGGTGGTTGTGAGGTTGTCCAGATTCGCTGATATAATATAGGTGGCGATAGTAATCGTCCATAACAGACGCTTGGAGTTACGGGTACGTATCCATTCTGTAATAAAATCGAAGCATCCGTTATTATTCAACAGCTCAATAATAGACATCGTGGCAAGCAGGAACATGACGATAGCCGCAGCCTTACCCACATATTTCAAAAAAATATTGTCGTAGATAAAATATTTCACCAAATCGCTGGTAGGCTGAGCCCCTGCCAGATAATCCAGGTATTCACCAGGATGCTGTTGCATAACGAAATCCGTGCCATAGCACACGTAGAACACCCACCCCGCTGTACCAAGGAACATGGCAATAGCAGCTTTATTGACTCCTGTCAGGTGACCAGTGGCAATAAGCAGGTATGAGACAATCAGTAATAATACGATAATCAGTGTCATGAGACAACTTGTTTTGGTTTTCGACTACAAAGATACTGTTTTTTTAGGAATTGACAACGTTTTAGTAAAGGTTTTTTCAATCCCTGTCATCAAGAACCCGGAATTTGAGCCTCCTGCGTCGGACTTCCTCCAGCTTTACCTCAACGGTCATCGCCTCTACCTGATTGTAATGGCATTGCCCGATTCTCTTGCCGATAGGATCAATCACGCAACTAGCTCCCACATAATGAGAATACTCGTCATCACCTACCCGGTTGACCCCAACAAGATAAGCCTGATTCTCTATGGCTCTGGCGCGAGTCAGTATCTGCCATGCGGACTGTCGGGACTGAGGCCAGTTCGCCACAACGACGATCAGGTCATATTCCCGTCCGTCGGAATAACGGCTCCAACAAGGAAACCGAAGGTCGTAGCAGGTGAGCAACAGGATACGGAACCCCTCATACTCCACAATAGTATGCGACTGTCCTGGTGTGTAATAACGGTTCTCTCCGCCATAGGTGAAGAGATGATGTTTGTCATAAAAGACCTCATGACCGTTCCTCCCGTCTATAAAATAATGTCTGTTCCTGTAGGAGCCGTCACGCAGATGAACGGCAAGGCTTCCGCAGATGGCACATCGTCTCCCAGCAGCCATATGACGCATCCATAACAACGCCTCATTAGCATCCTCCTCATGCGCCATGTTTTCCGGTTTTGTCGCAAAGCCCGTACTCCACATCTCCGGAAGGACAAATAAATCAGTATCCTTACAAGTATGGATGATTTTCTCTACTTGAGAAATGTTTTCCGCAGGTTCCCCCCACTTAATATCTGTTTGTAATAGTGTAATATGCATCGTTTCATTCATTTTTGCCATTGTGTGATTTACAGTTTGCAAAAATAACAAAAAACAATCGAAAAATAAAAGTTTTGGAACTTTATGTGACTTTTAGATTTGTTTTATTTGCACATTTCACAAAAATTATCTATTTTTGCACTCGTGATTGAGTTAGCACGACATTTGGAAGTGCTCCTTCTGAGCAACGACTGTGTGACAGTACCCGATTTCGGAGGTTTTGTCGCACACTATGTCCCTGCCCGTATTGACAAGGCAGACCAGACCTTCCTGCCTCCCACACGGACAGTCGGGTTCAATCCACAATTGAAAATGAACGACTCCCTGTTGGTACAGTCTTATGTGGAGGCTAATGATATCAGTTATCCAGAGGCTCTCCGCAGAATCGAACAGGAAGTCGACAATATCAAAAAACAAATCATGTATAATGGCTCTTACCAATTGGAAAACATTGGTATGCTAACCATTAACGATGAGGGAAGTTATTGCTTCGAGCCCAATGAGTCTGGTTTGCTGACCCCCACTTTATATGGTCTCAGCTCTTTTGATTTCAGACCACTAAAATCAACCCATATAACACCTGCCCCACCTATCGAGGCAAATGCGGAATTGTCTGATGAGAAGACGACGGATGACTCCTCTCAAGATATTTCTTTGATAGAGCTTGTGGATAACTCAGAAGAAGAAGAGGATCATGCCATTCACATTAAGATGTCCTGGATCCGCAATTCTATTGCCGTCGCTGCTGCCATCATATTGTTCTTCATGATGACGACCCCTGTGGTCAACAGTAATTTAGGCTCACAGACGATGAGTTCCCTCAAAACAACCTTGTTCACTAAGATTATTCCCAAAGACACGAATATGGCTCCTGCCACTCCCATCCTTCCTTCTGAGCCACCAGTAACTGTCAAGGAAGAGGCGAAGATGACAGCCAAGCAGGATTCCTGCGTCAAGGAAGCACCACCAGCAGGGCCCGTTTATCATATCGTCTTAGCCAGCCAGGTGAAGCGTAGCAATGCTGAGTTGTTCGCTGAGACAATGCGTTCGAAAGGTTTCAAGGACACGGATTTATATATATATAATAATGTGATACGTGTGGTGTATGGACATTTCAAGTCTGAAGCCGATGCTTACTCAGCGTTGCATAAGCTACGTGAACATGAGGAATTCGAGGAGGCATGGGTATATAAAAGAAAAACTGAAGGATGAAGCGCGTAAGATGCCCAAAATGTGACACTTATATAACATTCGACGAGACGAAATACGAACCTGGTCAGTCTTTGGTTTTCCAATGTAATGAATGTGGCAAACAGTTTGGTATACGGATAGGTGTATCCAAATTGAGAGAGACACAGAATAAAGAAAATGAGCTGGCAAATAATCAGTTCTCGAACTTGGAAACAGAATGTGGCAGTATCGTTGTCATAGAGAATGTCTTTCATTATAAACAAGAGCTAGCCCTACGTATGGGCGATAATGTCATTGGCAAATACCAGAAAGGTAATCCCGTCAACACACCCTTTGAGACCGTTGACCCCAGTGTGGACCTTAATCACTGTACGATTAATGTGAGTCGTGACAAACATGGGGAGTTATGCTATACTCTTTCCGACAACAACAGCAATACTGGTACCTTTGTTGACAACATTGAGTTAAAGCCACGTGAGCGTCGACGCATTGAGAATGGCACCTTGTTTACAATAGGCGCTACCAGCATCATCCTTCGTACGAATCCATCCGAACAGGAGTAACATGACAAAAATGACATCAAAATAGGGACGTAAATTTTGATGTCTAACAAATTATTCGTACCTTTGCACTCTATTATGGAAGAAACAATTACAATGTATATGGATAATAAGAACAGAGCGTTCTCTATGATTGCCGATGTGGAAGGTGATTATAGCGATCTTAACCAAGTCGAAATCCCAGACTCGCTCCCCATACTCGCAGTGCGGAACATCGTGCTTTTCCCTGGTGTTGTCACTCCTGTCCTCATAGGAAGAGACTCCAGCATGAAAATAGTACGTTTGGCAGAAAAGAACGACATGCTGATTGGTATTTTCTGTCAACGTGACCCGGAGACAGAACAGCCTATCCGCGCGGATCTCTACGACATGGGAGTCTTTGCGAAAGTTCTTAAGCTGTTGACATTACCGAATGGTAACATAACTGCCATTATTCAAGGACTTGGACGTATAAAACTGTTAGAGCTACAGAAATACAAGCCCTACCTGGTGGGACATGTGGAGATGGCTCCGGAGATAGAGCCTGACCGTCATGACACAGAGTTCAACACTGCCATTGAGGATTTGCGTAATCAGACCACAGAGTATATCAAATTGAGTGATGATATCCCAGAGGAGGCGTCATTTGCGATAAAAAATGTGACCAATAACATCCTGACACTCAATTTCATCTGCTCTAACCTGCCTTTCTCCGTAAAAGAGAAGATCAGATTGTTGATGATGTCCTCTATCAAGGAACGTCTTTTCAACACCATGAAGATCGTTAACCGTGAGATCGAGTTACAGACATTAAAACTCGATATCCGCAACAAGACACGTGACGACATCGATGAGCAACAGCGTAACTATTTCTTACAGCAGCAGATCAAGAACCTGCAGGCAGAGATGGGTAATGAGAGTTCTCCAGAGAAGAAAGAGCTGTTGGAGAAGGCAAAGAACAAAAAATGGAGTGAGGAAGTTGAGCGTATCTTCTACCGGGAAGTGGACAAACTCGACCAACTGAATCCTCAGAGTCCTGACTTTAACATTCAACTGACCTACTTGCAGACACTGGTGTCACTGCCTTGGAACGAATGCACAGAGGATGACCTTCGCCTGGACCGTGCGCAGAAGATACTGGACCGTGACCATTATGGCATGGAAAAAGTTAAGGAACGTATCCTTGAGTATATCGCTGTCCTTTCTTTGCGTGGTGACTTGAAATCTCCCATCCTTTGTCTCTATGGTCCTCCGGGAGTCGGTAAGACAAGTCTGGGCAAGTCTATCGCAGATGCTTTGAATCGCAAATATGTACGTGTGTCCTTGGGTGGTCTGCATGATGAGGCTGAGATCCGCGGACACCGTCGTACCTATATCGGAGCGATGCCCGGACGTATCATCAAGAATATCCAGAAAGCCGGTTCCAGCAATCCCGTCTTCATTCTCGACGAGATAGATAAGGTGACACAGATGACACATAATGGAGACCCTGCCTCTGCCATGCTGGAGGTGTTGGACCCTGAGCAGAACAATGCGTTTCATGATAACTATCTCGATGTTGACTATGACTTATCGAAAGTGTTGTTTATCGCTACTGCAAACAATCTCGGAACCATTCCCAAGCCCCTACTCGACCGTATGGAGATCATTGAGGTCAGCGGCTATATCACCGAGGAGAAATATGAGATTGCCAAGCGTCACCTGATTCCCAAAGAGAAGGAGAATACTGGTTTGACGGACAAAGGTCTGACATTCACCAAGGCCGCCATTGAGAAGATTATCGAGCAATATACCCGTGAAAGTGGTGTCCGTCAGTTGGAGAAACAAATCAACAAGGCGCTTCGTAAGATGGCGTTCCAAAAAGCGAAAGACGGGAACTTGCCGTTCCTGAAGATTACCCCTACGGAGTTGGAGGGTTTATTAGGCAAGCCACCTTTCTATCGTGATATCTATCAGGGAAACAATTACGCAGGTGTTGTCACCGGACTCGCCTGGACCAGCGTTGGGGGTGAGATACTCTTCATTGAGACATCATTGTCAAAGGGCAAAGGTTCCAAACTCACGCTGACAGGAAATTTAGGAGATGTCATGAAGGAGAGTGCCATCCTTGCCTTGGAGTATGTAAAGGCACATGCCGACAAGCTGAAGATTGATTATCGTATTTTCGATAACTGGAACATCCATATCCACGTTCCGGAGGGTGCCACTCCCAAAGACGGTCCTTCTGCTGGTATTACCATCGCCACTTCTATCGCCTCTGCACTTACCCAGCGGAAGGTTCGCAAGAATACCGCGATGACTGGTGAGATCACACTTCGTGGAAAAGTTCTTCCTGTTGGTGGCATCAAAGAGAAGATACTGGCGGCGAAACGCGCCGGTATAACGGATATCGTGATGTGCCGTGACAACCAGAAGGACATAGAAGAGATTCCTGAGATCTACCTCAAAGGTGTTAATTTCCACTATGTGGAGAATGTGCAGGACGTGTGGGATTTTGCCCTGACAAACACCATTGTGGACAATCCCCTCAAGTTTGAGATAGAAGAGGAGAAGAAGGACAAATGACTTTTGAACTGCAACATACCGATTCTGCGAGTGAGGCACGTACAGGTCTCATCACTACTGACCATGGGCAGATCAAGACCCCCATCTTCATGCCCGTAGGTACTGTCGGTAGTGTTAAAGGGGTTCATTTCTCTGAGCTCCGGGAGCAGGTGAAGGCACAGATCATACTTGGGAACACCTATCATCTCTACCTCCGTCCAGGGTTGAGTATCCTGCGGAAAGCCGGTGGACTGCATCAGTTTAACACATGGGACCGTCCCATCCTTACAGACTCAGGGGGCTTTCAGGTCTTCTCTCTGACGGGTATTCGCAAACTGCGAGAGGAGGGCTGTGAGTTCCGGAGTCATATTGACGGGTCGAAACATATCTTTACTCCCGAGAATGTGATGGACACTGAGCGTATCATCGGTGCGGATATCATGATGGCACTGGACGAGTGTCCTCCCGGACAAAGTGACTATCAGTATGCCAAGAACTCATTAGGACTGACACAACGCTGGCTGGACCGTTGCATCAAACGATTTAACGAGACGGAACCGTTATATGGCTATCAGCAGAGTCTCTTCCCTATCGTACAGGGATGTACCTATAAAGACTTACGTCAGGAAGCTGCGAAATATGTCGCCGACAAGGGTGCCGACGGCAATGCCATTGGCGGTCTTGCCGTCGGTGAGCCTACGGAGGTGATGTATGAGATGATAGAGGTCGTCAATGAGATATTACCCAAAGACAAACCTCGTTACCTGATGGGAGTCGGTACTCCGCAAAACATCCTTGAGGCCATCGAGCGTGGCGTGGATATGTTCGACTGTGTGATGCCGACCCGCAATGGTCGTAACGCCATGTTATTCACCTACCAGGGAACCATGAACATGCGCAACCGGAAATGGGAGGATGATTTCTCCCCTATCGACCCTGACGGTTGCGATATCGACCGCATCCACTCTAAAGCGTATCTGCACCATTTGTTTAAGGCACAGGAACTCCTTGCCATGCAAATAGCCTCTATTCATAACCTTGCATTCTATCTGCGACTGGTGACTGATGCCCGCCAGCATATAGAACAAGGTGATTTCGTATCATGGAAGCGCTCGGTAATTGACGATTTAGGACGCAGAATATAAAATGAAAGAGAAATGGAATAATATCATACGGAGACTGAGGTTGTTGTGGAAACAATTACCATGGGACCGCCTTGAGCCTTTGAAGAAATACAATCCATTCCAGTATATCAAGCGAATGGACTGGTATATCATCAAGAAGTTCATAGGTACCTATATCTACTCCATTATCCTGATTATCTCCATTTCCATTGTGTTTGACGTCAACGAGAACCTGGCGAAATTCACGACTTATCACGCTCCACTGCGTGCTATCGTGTTTGACTATTACATGAATTTCGTACCTTATTTCGCCAACCTGTTCTCACCTCTTTTTGTTTTTATCGCGGTCATCTTCTTTACTTCCAAGCTGGCTGGTAACTCTGAGATCATCGCTATGCTAGCCTGTGGCATGAGTTTCAAGAGACTGTTACGCCCGTATTTGTTCTCGGCGGCACTGATCGCCGTCCTGAACTATTACCTGGGAGCTTATGTGATTCCTAAAGGGACAGTCGTCAGACACGACTTTGAGTCTCTGTATAAGAATAACACCAAGAACACGACCGCTACCAATATCCAGTTAATGGTCGACCGCGGTACTGTCGCTTATATCTCTCAATATGACGACATCCGCAAAACGGGTTATGGCTTCTCGCTCTATAAGTTTGACAAGAAGAAACTGGTGAGCCATATGACCTCCAGTATTATCCAGTATGACACCATCAGTGACTCCCGTTATCACTGGAAAGCACGTAACTACAAGATCCGTGAGATGAAGGGTATGCGTGAGAAGATAACAAGTGGGTCGGAGATTGACACACTCATCCAGATGGAGCCAATGGACCTGATCTTCTCTAAAGGACAGCAAGAGACCTTTACCTCACCAGAGCTGAAGCGGTATATCTCCAAGCAACAGGAACGCGGATCGAGTAATGTCGTGCAGTATGAAGTGGAATACCACAAACGAATAGCCACCTCTTTTGCCTCATTCATCCTTACGATCATTGGAGTATCGCTCTCTTCCCGGAAGAGGAAAGGCGGTATGGGTATGTACTTAGGCATAGGTCTCGCCCTCTCTTTTTCCTATATTCTCTTACAGACAATCAGTGCGACCTTTGCCATCAATGCTGATACGCCACCGATGCTTGCCGCATGGGTTCCGAACATACTATATGCCATCATCGCCTATTTCTGTTACAGACAAGCACCGAACTAAATGAAATTTGAAGAAACATATCTGAATGACAATATCCTTGACGCACTCTATGACATGCGCTTTGAGGAGATGACTCCTGTTCAGGAGAAATGTATTCCTGAGATCCTGGATGGACATGACTTAATCGGGGTGGCACAAACGGGTACAGGAAAAACGGCAGCTTATCTGTTGCCGATCATCAGCATGCTGGACGATGGCGGATTCCCTAAAGACGCTATCAACTGTATCATCATGGCACCTACCCGTGAGCTGGCACAACAGATTGACCAGGCAATGCAAGGTTTTGGTTATTACCTGGAAGGTGTCTCTAGCGTAGCTGTCTATGGAGGAAATGACGGCAGTCGTTTTGACCAGGAGATGCGTGGACTGAAGATGGGGGCTGATGTGATTATCGCTACCCCTGGGCGATTGCTCTCCCATATCCGCATGGGACATGTTGACCTCTCCCGCCTCTCCTTTTTCGTTCTTGACGAGGCAGACCGCATGCTGGACATGGGATTCTCTGATGATATCCTTCAAATTGCCAAGCTGTTACCGAAGGATCACCAGACGATCATGTTCTCGGCAACGATGCCAGAGAAGATACAACAGCTCGCGCGTACCTTATTATATAATCCTAAGGAGGTAAAGATAGCCGTCAGCAAACCTGCGGAGAAAATACAACAATCAGCATACCTGTGTTATGAGCCACAGAAACTGCACATCATCCGTTACCTGTTTAAGACAGGGGAACTTCAACGGGTCATTATCTTCTCAGGGAAGAAGGATAAGGTTAAGGAAATCACCCGGGAACTACAACGGATGCATATCAACTGTGCGGCGATGCACAGCGATCTCTCCCAACAGGAACGTGACGAGGTCATGTACCGTTTCAAGGCAGGAATGGTGGATGTCCTGGTAGCGACAGATATTGTGGCACGCGGCATTGACATCGATGATATCCTGATGGTCATCAACTATGACGTACCTCGTGATGCCGAGGATTATGTGCATCGTATCGGACGCACGGCACGGGCACAGCGTGACGGTGTCGCCATCACCTTTGTCTCGGATAATGACATGCGCTATTTCTCCGATATAGAACGCTTCTTGGAGAAGGATATCCTCAAGAACCCATTACCAGAAGGTCTTGGAGAGGCTCCCGAATACAAGCCCATGGCACCTCGTAAGACAACACGAGGACGTGGTGGCAGACATCAAGGTGGTAAGGGTTCTGGCAACAAGAAGCATGGAGGTAACCGTCATCAAGGGAGGAAAGGAAAGAAAGAGAAGAAAGAGAAAAAACAAGAATAACAATCGTTTGCACTCTCTTTTTACGAATTTTCCTTAAAATAATTTGAATTGTGTGGGTACACAAGCAATTTGTCGAAAAATAATGGGTAAAAAGTTTTGTCAGTATTAAAAAATGTTGTATTTTTGCAGCAGTTATCCTGAAAACAATCTTTTTACCTTAAAAGGACTAATACCTATTGAAGATATGAAGCGATTGCCTGTGAGGGTCATCGCTTTGTTTTTTCTACCTTTTTTCTTGGTGGATTCAGATATTTTTAGTAATTTTGCAGCCGATTTAGTCCGTGGTGGCTCAGTTAAGTCGTGGCACAATGCCATGCGCCATGCGGAAAAACCCGTTTAAACAATAACAAAACAATGTACGCAATTGTAGAAATTAACGGTCAGCAGTTCAAGGCAGAGCAAGGAAAGAAGCTCTTCGTTAACCACATGAAGGATGTGGAAGCCGGTAAGACTGTTGAGTTCGACAAGGTACTGCTTGTCGACAATGATGGTTCAGTACAGGTAGGTGCGCCCACCGTAAGTGGTGCAAAAGTTGTGTGTGAGGTTATCAACCCTCTCGTTAAGGGTGAGAAAGTGATCGTTTTCAAGATGAAGCGTCGTAAGGACTCTCGCAAGAAGAACGGACATCGCCAGCAGTACACACAGGTAGAAGTTAAATCAGTAATTGCTTAAAACGTAGGAGGAACAAGAAATGGCACATAAAAAAGGTGTAGGTAGTTCTAAGAACGGCCGCGAGTCAGCTTCACAGCGACTTGGCATTAAGATTTTCGGTGGCCAGAAGGTTGTTGCAGGCAACATTATTGTTCGCCAGCGTGGCTCTAAGCACAACCCCGGTAACAATGTTGGTATAGGTAAGGATGACACTCTCTTTGCACTCGTTGACGGAACCGTTCAGTTCCACAAGGGAAAGCGTGATAAGAGTGTTGTCTCAGTAATCCCTGAGGCATAACACCGACGAGAACAAAATTTTTACTCCAAACAAACACAGAATCCCAAATCTCTCACGAGGTTTGGGATTTCTGCTTTTATAGGACGTTATGCGTCACTCGTTCTGATCTTACTCGTAATGGGTGTCGAGGTAAGTGACATGGGTAACGAGGTATTCCTCAATACCATGCTTTCCGTCAGCGCCGCCGATACCGCTCTTCTTCACACCGGCGTGGAAGCCCTGCATCGCCTCGAAGTGCTCACGGTTGATATACGTCTCACCGAACTCCAGCTCACGAGCCACACGGGTGGCGGTATCAATATCCTTGGTGAAGACACTGGATGCAAGACCGTATTCGCAGTCGTTAGCCCACTGGATAGCCTGATCGATGCCGTCGAACTCCACCAACGGGATGACGGGACCGAAGGTCTCCTCGTGGATGATGTCCATATCCTGGGTACAGTTGTCAAGGACAGTGGCAGCATAGAAGTAGCCCTTGTCCCCCACCCGATGACCGCCGCAAAGCAGTCGGGCACCCTGTTTGATGGCACGTTCCACCTTCTCGGTGACGCTCTCAAGGGCACGAGACTCTACCAATGGTCCCATGTCTACGGTGTGATCCTTGCAGACATCACCCACCTTGACAGCCTCCATCTTCTTGACGAGGATATCAGTGAACTCCTTCTTGATGGCTTTGTCGACATATACACGCTCAGCGTTGTTACAGATCTGTCCATTGTTACCGATACGGGAGTCTACAATCCACTGGGCAGCCTTCTCCAAATCAGCATCCTTACAGACAATAGCAGGAGCCTTGCCACCCAGCTCAAGACTGACCTTCGTGATATTCTTGGAAGCGGCAGCCATGATACTCTCACCAGCACCCACCGATCCCGTCACACTGACAATGTCAATCTTAGGAGAGCCAGCCATCTCGTTACCAATGACACTACCCTTGCCTGTCACGATATTAATGACACCCTTCGGCAGTCCGACCTTATCGACGACCTCACCGAAGACCGTACAGTTCTCCGGAGTCAACTGAGAGGGTTTGATGACGATGGTACAGCCGGCGATCAGGGCTGCACCCGCCTTGCGGGCAATCAGGAAGAATGGGAAGTTCCATGGGAGGATACCGGCAACGACACCTATGGGCTTCTTGGTGAGGAAGATCGTCTCGTTAGGACGGTCTGAGGGAATGATCTCCCCCTCGATATGACGGGCGAAGGATGCCATATAGTCAAAGTACTCTGCCGTCACGTCAACCTCAATGGTAGCCCATGTGATGGTCTTTCCCTGTTCACGCATGATAATGTCAATGAACTCCTCACGACGCTCACGGATACCGTTGGCTAGTTTCTTAAGCCAGGCGGCACGCTCGACGGCTGGAGTCTTTGCCCACCCTTTCTGGGCAGCACGCGCCGCATCCAGTGCACGGTTCACATCCTCGATAGTACCGTTAGGCTGACGGGAGATGACTTCCTCTGTTGAGGGGTTTAACACGTCGATCCACTGGTCGTTACTGCTTTGGCAGAACTGACCGTCAATGTACATTCTTAAGTCTTTCATCATTGTGTAGTTTTAGTGATTATTAGTAGATGTTTTACTTTGGCTCTATCTTCCTCTTTATATTTTACAAAGATACACCTTTTCCCTATAAAACCAATTCAGATTGCCCTTAAAAAATATTAACGACCTCCTTTCTCCCATTCTTTGTAAACTCTCAAAAGAAAAAAACAAGATATTATTTGGTACTTTGCTCTTTTACTTGTGAACATCATTTTATTTATTTAGATAGGAAAGTGTTAAAGTCGAAAAAATCTTGGGAAAACATTTGGAACATACTGGAATTTCTTCTATCTTTGCATCCGCAAATATGAAAGGAAAGGAAATATAACCTAAATTTTAATAACTGTCAAAGACAGCACATGGTGTAGCACTGTGTGTGGATATTTGTGCGCTCTTTGAAATCGCGGACTATTCTCTCATGCGCTCCCTTGAAGGGGAGTGACTACGATATACCTATTCATGAACATTAATTGATTAATTTAACTATGAGTGACAAAACACAAGAGTCTATGATGGAGGATGATGAGTTCAGTTTGTTATTGAAAGAGTTCGTGGACAGTGCATTGGATGATGACAATGACGATAAGGAAACGACCTCTTTTTTAAATGATGAGGAGGAAGACGACGAGGAGAAAGATGAGGACGAGGAGATAAACCTCGAAGACTTTCCAGAGGGCTCGGTGGAGTTCAACGAGAAAAACACAGTGAAGGTGGAAATCCTGAAACCTCTCAGGAATCCTAGGAAGAAACTGGATCAACTGGTGGGATGTAAGAATATCAAACAGCAAATTAGCGATTTGCTGCTGTTCACGACTTATAATCGCTGTATGGCAATGGGAAACCCTGGATGGAAGGAGCATAACGTATCGCTACATGCCATCTTCTTCGGAAAACCGGGAACGGGAAAGACGACCGTCTGTAAGATCTATGGCTCGTTATTGAGAGAGGTAGGGGTACTCAGCAAAGGACATGTGGTGATATGCACCCGTAGCACTTTCCTCGGAACAAACTGGGGCGACGAGGAGAAAGCGGTGCGACAGGTACTGGAGATGGCTGAGGGTGGCGTACTGATGATCGATGAGGCTTATCTGCTGAACTCTCCCCATCCGAACGATCCTGGCAAACTGGTCATCCAGTTGTTGATGGAGATACTCGCTAACGAGTACCATCGTGACATCGCCATCGTCCTCTGTGGCTACAAGGAGCCGATGCAACAACTGCTCGACCTTAACGCAGGACTCGCCTCACGGTTTCCTAACCGTTTTGAGTTTGCCGACTTCACCGTCGACGAGCTGATGGAGATAACCCTTCGCAGGATGGACGAGTATAAATATCACTTCACTCGTGCTGCAAAGGCGAAATACAAGGCGTTGCTGACTGAGGCTTATGCCGGACGCGACGCTAACACATGGGGCAATGCCCGCTTCGTGGCGAATCTCTTAGAGCATATCTACTTGGCACATGCCAAACGCTGTGTGAACTATGCCTTTGCGGAAGATGCTCCGACCATCAAGAAATGCTTCACGATCACACCTGCTGACGTACAGCCGATAGACGTTCCGAAACCAAAACCACATGTGGGTTTCTAATCTTTCACAGCAATAGATCAGAGAGTCCTCTGATCTGTTGCTGTTCTTTGGATTATACCGTAGCTAATTTTTCCATTAAACGAGACAGGTACCAGTCCCTGATGTTCCTTGGACAGGAAAGTGGATCATTCAGAACCGCATTCCCATTTTTTATTGGCATAATGATCTGCTAGTTTGCATATTTTTTTCTTGAAATGCCCATTATATGGGAAACTTTTCGTAAATTTGCAACCAAATAACAAGAAAATCATGAGTCCAGTATTCCGACGCGAGAGCGAATATACATTCAAGATATTCTCCAATGAGGAGGAGAGGATGCACATTCATGTGCTCTATGGTCGACAAGAGGCTAAGTTCTGGTTGGAGCCAAAGGTGGAACTGGCTAAGAACACTGGCGTTCCCGAACATAAGTTAAACGAAATCAAAAGTATCGTAGAGAAATATGCAGACAGCTTCAAAAAACAATTCCGTCAGCACATCGGTAAGCGTATTGATGATTAATGCGCAGGGCATCATGCTCTCGGTGCTGGGTCACGACTATTTCCTGTCGTACAACCGCATTCCTTGGATGCAGGACGCTCCCATCCGTAGCGTACTGAACGTGCAGATGAGCGGTCCCGAAGCCATCGAGTGGCCTGACCTCGATGTTGATCTCGAAATTGAGAGTCTTCAGCATCCAGAACGTTATCCGCTCGTAATCAAACGAAATGCACTGGACTTTGTGTGAATTAATAGAAGCAGTTATTGAAGAAAGGGATCATGGGGACGGGAGAGAACCGTCCCCGAATTTTCTTTGGGACATTAAGTGGATCATTCAGTCATCGACGGAGTCGCTTGCCAGAGCAAGAACCGTCCCGGATTTTCGCTATCTTTATTCCATTCATCATCGAGATTTAGGTCGTATTTTTGTGCAGTTCCTTCCATTTCATTCCTAACCAAATATGATACCTTTTGATTTGACATATTGTGCAATAAAAAAAAGAACAGCAAAAGAACAAATTAACGTACAAACCGTGATAATAAATAACAGATAGCCTTTATCCATAGAAGTACCTTTATAATATTTATCCATGATGTCTAATTTGTTTTTTTGAAGAAAATAATATCGGAGAATTAGCAAGATAAGAATGATGAAACCAGATAACAGATATCGAGTCTTTGGAAAATAATAAATATATTGTAAAATATTAGGAGAAACAATTAAAAAGAAAATATCAAGAAGAGAATTAATAATAAAATCAATAACTACACTACTATTTAAAACGGCAGTATATTTTGCATCCCATTCTGCATAATGAATCTTACGCAACATCATATAGCAACAACAGGTTAGTAAATCTATTAAATGCATCATTTTTCTATATATTATCAATTTTTATTTAGAGTTTTGACTAAAATATCATGAATGTACTAACATAGATACGACATTTTTTACTGCAAAGATAGGAAAAAGTTCAATCATATCAACTTTGTTTTGTTAGTTTGTACATTTTAGATGTATTATTTTATAATATTGTTACAGAATTATTTATTATGGATAAGCATAATATCCCATTACTGCTGCAGAATATGTTCCGGGAAAACCACGCCCCAGATTAATAGCAGATCAGGAGACTCTAATGTCTTCGTCCTTTCAGTTCTTGATAGATGCTCATGACTTTCTTTTAATCACTAAACAAAAGAGAAAAGTTAAGCGGAAACACTAAACAGGGATTTGGTGGAGTGGGAATAAAAAAAAAAAGTCCACCTAAAAAGGGAACTTTTCTCTATTATATTATGTTATTATTGCTGCTTACTCTTTACCAGCTCTCCTGCTGACTGACGTAATGCTGCGGCTTTTTGTTGCAGTTCTTCTTTGCTATTGCAATAGATGATCTCTCGAATTTCAATATATTTACGACTGCTCTTAGTGTCAATTCTGGAGATCCAATTGCCTTTATCATCATACTTGTAATCAGTATAAACTACTCTAGGTTCAAGCCAAAGCATCTTGCCTTTGTCTTTTCCCCATCCCCAGTGACCATCAATCCATTGTATTTCGTCACCTTGCTTGTTATATACGAATTTTCTGCCTGGGGTGTTCCCTGTCCCCCAGCCGTCAGTGTTAATTTCCCTAATCTGACAATACTGTTGCAGCTTACCGCCAGTGGTATAAGAATAGGTTCCCATTGGAAATGACTCCATATCAATACTGTGCATCAACATTTTATTTGGTTTCTCAACTCTAATAAGCTTTCCATTCTTATATGTTCTGACACCCTTCTCCGTTGCATCACCAGAAGCTTTGTATATTGTGTATTCATAAGCTCCATTAGCTGTTGGTTTTGCAACGAGCTTCGCAGCAATCTTACCATTACTAATCATGGTATAAGTGGTTAGAACTTTATTGTTGTCATACTTATAGTCAATCGTCAGGTAATCAGAACATTTGGTATTTGACACCATCCTCTGCTCATATGAGTTGTCTAGTGCCAAAATCATGGGACGGTAGTTATCAATGTCCTTACCGTCAGTTCTGCATGTTATCTGTGGTCTATGCACTGTTATACCAGAAGCGTCCGATGTGTAATCAAACAACGTGGATATTGCTTCGGTATAAGAAGATCCATTAGAATACAAATCACGGTTAAGAAATGAACGGCCTTTCTCGTCATAAAAGGTTGCATACATTCTCTCTAGCATGCCAGGTGTAGGTTCTCCAAAGTTCTCCTTGTATTCATACCTAGAATACAACACTGCAATAACGTTACCTTTCAGGTTATCGTCCTGCACATTAGTAAACTCTGCTTGCCATCCAAATCCGGCAAACGCACTTGTTGTCGCCATAATAGCGATAATTAATAAAAATAATTTTTTCATATTCTCCTATAATTAAATTTGTTTATACTCACATATAAGGGGTTTAGTTCAACACCTTTATACCTTATTCTCGTTTATTGATTTCCAAATATCATACCTCATCCTTTTTCCAGAAGTTAAATGACCACTTTTTCTTAGGACTCTCTTTGACAATATCTTCTTCATCTACTCGCTCTATGTCATCAAATGTATCATTCTCAACGATAGGCTGTTTATCTTTGGTAACTTTTTTATAAGCTTTCTCAAAGCCTTTCATTGCCCAGGACAAACCAGTATTTCCCAATTGCATAGGAACTTCTGCAAGCAGATGAGGGATTTGACCAAGGGCTTTGATTTTTGCCCTCAGCTTGACTCTTCTTCCCTTTGCACCCTTTAATTCAGCCGATCCTTTCTGGAGGTAATATTTGACAATGTAGCCAATCGCAATTGTCATAATGCTATTTGCTAGTCCATCTGCTAAAGGAGCAAGTGGAACACCTGGCAGATTCAAACCTTTCACATATTGTGTAAAGTCGATACTTGAAGGGTCAACGTCAGGTATTTCAACATCAGGGACATCAACGTCAGGAACGTCTGTAAGGTCGTCTATAGCATTGACGGCAGTCTCAGCAGCGTCTTGGAAGAAATAGCTAAAGAATGCTGCACTGATGA
>JAEEGH010007966.1_pt1 | contig 25247 bp, 19 predicted proteins | sample 9134181 | NCBI WGS metagenome assembly JAEEGH01 (sample SAMN16246544, study PRJNA631951) | gut metagenome | biome: gut microbiome; feature: rumen; material: DP-attached | host: Bos | place: Iran: Karaj | collected 2018-10
ATCCATAACCTGGTGAAGGTGCGTGGCTTCAAGTTGGAGGCTGCCCGGAAAATCATCAATGCCAATCGCAATGGTGCTGACCGTAAGGCCGATGTGCTGACGCGTCTCATCAACATCAGCTCGGAGCTTCAGGCGCTGAAGAAGCAGATGGACTATCTTACCTAAGACACGAACGACAAATTAACGTTAATCCTTTAAAACTTAAACATTATGAAAAAGTATTTAGCAGAAATGGTGGGCACGATGGTGCTCGTTCTGATGGGCTGCGGTGTAGCCGTAAGTCTGGGTTGTGATCCTGTAAACAATATTCCCGCTGTGGTGGGAACGGCTTTTGCCTTCGGCTTGGCAGTGGTTGCTATGGCTTACACCATTGGCGGCATTTCCGGTTGCCACATCAACCCCGCCATCACGCTGGGCTGCATTCTGGCCGGACGCATGGATGCCAAAGAGGGCTGCATGTATATCTTGTTCCAGTGCATTGGTGCTTTCATCGGTTCTGCACTGCTCGCTGTATTGGTAGCTAATGTTCCTGGTATGGAGGGAACGGGTGCCAACGACCTGCAGGCTAACGTCAGCGTGCTGGGTGGTCTGCTGGCTGAGATTATTTTCACCTGTGTCTTCGTACTCGTCGTGTTGGGCGCTACTGCCAAGACGAATGGCGCTACCAACAACTTCGCTGGTCTGGCCATTGGTCTGAGCCTCGTGTTGGTTCACCTCGTCTGCATCCGCTATACAGGAACTTCTGTGAACCCCGCACGTTCGCTGGCTCCTGCTATCTTCCAGGGTGGTACAGCATTGGCTAACCTCTGGATTTTCATCGTAGGTCCTTTCGTCGGTGGCGCTTTGGCTGCTGGCATCTGGAAGCTCATTGAGCCCGCTGAGAAATAATTCTTTATCAATAAAACTTATCTGATAATCCCGGTAGGAGAAACTATCGGGATTTCTTCTCTGTTTCTATCATGATGAAGAGTCAACGAATAATCATGACGGCTATAGCCGTGATACTGGGCTGTGTGGCCCATGCTGAAACGCTGACGTTGTCGAAGGGGTGGCTGGTGCAGTCGTCGGCAAAAGTACATTCGGCGGGTGATGTGCTCTCTACGCCTGTTGCCGATTTGGCCGGGTGGTACGAGGCTACTGTGCCTTCGACCTTGATGGGTGTGCTGACAGCCGATGGCGTGGAACCTGAAGCACTGACCGCCGAAGACTATCAGCGAATCGATAAACGCCGCTTCGACGTCAGCTGGTGGTATCGCACGACCTTTTCCATTCACCACTCACCACTCACTGCTCACCAACATGTCCTTCTTTCTTTCGACGGTATCAGTTATCGTGCCAACATTTGGTTGAACGGGCATTTGGTGGCTGACAAAAACCAAGTGGCAGGAACATATCGGCAGTTTACGTTCGATGTGACGCCCTATGTCCGCGAACAGAATGTGCTGGCGGTAGAGGTGTTTCGTGCTCAGCCCGGAGAACCGAATATCGGTTTCGTTGACTGGAATCCTCGTCCTGCTGACGAGAGCATGGGTATCTTCCGTGAGGTAAAAATAAAAACCTGTGGCGACGTTTCCGTCAGCCATTCATCTGTCCGCTCTAGGGTGAATACTGAGACATTGCAAGAAGCTTGGCTGACCATTGATGCTGAAGTGACCAACCATACAGGAGAAACGGTAAAGGGAGTGCTTCGTGGAACTTTCGACGGACGACAGCTGACGACTCTCGTCACGTTGGCTCCTCACGAGCACCGTTTGGTGACGCTGGCTGCTGATGCACATATAGACAATCCTCGTCTGTGGTGGTGTCATCCGTTAGGCAGTCCGGAACTTTACGACCTGCGGATGGAGTTCCAGCAGGGTGGGGTAGTGACTGATGCCGAGAATGTGCGTTTCGGCATTCGCGACATTCAGAGCCATCTGACCCCAGAGGGCTATCGTGCCTTTACGCTTAATGGACGCGATGTGCTGTTGAGGGGTGCTGGATGGACGGATGATATCTATCTGCGCGACGCTCCTGAACGGAATCGCCAGCAGTTGGAATATGTGCGCGACATGAATATGAATACGGTTCGCTTGGAGGGCTTCTGGGGAACGTCACAGAGCCTCTACGACCTTTGCGACGAGCTGGGACTGCTGTTGCTGGCAGGCTGGAGTTGCCATTGGGAGTGGGAAGAGTATCTGGGCTCGCCCTGTGATGAACGGTATGGAGGAATCACCAGCGAGGAGAACATCCGTCTGATTAGCGAATCGTTTGCCAATCAGGTGCTTTGGCTGCGCCATCATCCCAGCATTATCGCCTGGTTTGTAGGTAGCGACCGTTTGCCCGTGCCAGATTTGGAATGGCGTTATCGCGATTTTCTGGCTACCTGTGATGACCGTCCTATGGTCGTATCAGCCAAACAACTGGAAAGTACCATTTCCGGACTCTCGGGTTCAAAGATGGAAGGTCCTTACGACTACGTGGCGCCTGCCTATTGGTATGATGCGAAGGCTCCCGGTGGTGCCTTTGGCTTCAATACTGAGACGGGAGTAGGTGCTCAATTGCCTGTCAGAGAATCCTTAGAAAAAATGCTTCTCGGATCACTTTGGCCTATTGACGAGCGATGGAATATTCTGTGTACGGCATCCAGTTCCGAGATGAACACGCTGGCCAGACTGACAGAAGTCATCAATGCCCGTTTTGGAGCGTCGAAGACCATTGCCGAGTATCTGCATCGAGCCGACTTGTTGAGCTATGAGGGTACGAAGTCGATGTTCGAGGCGTTCCGCGTAAATGCAAAGCCACACTCTGACTTTCAGGTCGGAGAACGTGGTGTTGCTACGGGCATCATCCAGTGGATGTTGAATAGTGCACGCCCCAGCATCTACTGGCAGCTCTATGATTACTACCTGCAGCCCAATGCCGCCTACTATGCTGTTAAGCGAGGTAATCAGCCCGTGCAACTTATCTATGACTACCTGCGTCGGGCAGTATTTGCTGTTAACGAGACGTTGCAGCCTGTAACATTGAATGCTGCCATGCGGCTGATAGCAGGAACGACTGACAAACAGGAAAAGGTGATGCTAACATTGAAGCCCGGTTCCATTGTGAAGGCTTTCGTCGTTTCTTATGAGACTGACGCCTTCCTGTTCCTGAAGGCTACCGATGAAACTGGCAATGAGATAGCCGTCAACGACTATTTCCTTCCCTTTGAAAGTGACCAATACGACTGGGAAAAGACAGACTGGGTCACGACACCCATCAGCCGCTATGCGTCCTATCGTGCGCTCAACACCCTGCCTCGTGTTACCTGCCAGCTGACCTCAAAACGGGCCAATGGTCAATGTTTCGAACTGACTCTCACCAATCCTTCGTCGGCAGTTGCTTTCTTCCAGCGTCTGATGGTGAAGGATGCGACGGGCGCTTTGGTGTGTCCAGCCTATTGGTCGGATAACTATGTGACGCTGGCTCCTGGCGAGTCGCGCACTATTACTTGTACGTTACCCACAATGGGTAAGGATGCGGAAATACATTTTGAAATAGAAGCCTTTTAATGATGAACTTAAATCTTACAGCAACCATCACGATGCCCAGCCATACGCTGCGGCGACAGGTCATCGCCCTTTGCGAGAAGGTTGGCAAACCCCTGCTGAAACTCTCGACAAAGGACTATGTGGACAATGGTCTTGGATATCTTGTCGAACAGTTTGACGGACAGGCCGGACTGGTGAATATCGAGGTTTTTAACGAATTGCAGCACACCATCACAGGCTGGCCTGGTGGTAAACCCGATGTGGATGATTCGACGCGTCCGGAACGGGCTATGCCTTATCCCAAACGGGTTATTGTGTTCTCACCCCATCCTGACGATGATGTCATCTCAATGGGAGGTACCATCCGTCGACTCATGCAGCAGCACCATGATGTCCACGTGGCTTATGAGACGTCGGGCAACATTGCCGTAGGCGACGAGGAGGTAAGCCGTTTTATGCACTTCATCAAGGGGTTTAATATGATTTTTACCAGTGGCTCCGACGAGGTCATCAACAACAGCTATCAGACTGTCAGGGACTTTCTGAAAGACAAGAAACCTGGCGACGTCGACAATGAAACAGTGCTCCGACTGAAAGGACTTATCCGCAGGGGAGAGGCTCGTCTGGCTTGTGAGTATAACGGCATTGACAGCAGTCATATCCACTTCCTCGACCTGCCTTTCTATGAGAGTGGGAAGATTGAGAAGTTGCCGATGACGGAACGGGATGTGTTGCCCATTCAGCAACTATTGTCCAAGATTCAGCCGCACCAGATATTCGTTGCCGCTGACTTAGCCGATCCTCATGGCACCCATCGCAAATGTACCGATGCTGTGTTGGCAGCTATCGATGAGGAGAAGCAGACAGGAGCTGCGTGGCTGAACGACTGTCGTGTGTGGATGTATCGCGGTGCATGGGCCGAGTGGGATGTACCCGATATAGAGATGTGTGTGCCGATGAGTCCTGAGGAGTTACGCGAGAAGCGCAACGCCATCCTGCGTCATCAGAGCCAGATGGAGAGTGCCCCCTTTATGGGCAACGACGAACGCCTCTTCTGGCAGCGTGCTGAAGACCGCAATCGTGCTTTGGCCAAGCGCTATGACGATCTTGGACTGGCCTGCTACGAGGCTATGGAGGCTTTTGTGGAATACCACTTTTAAAGGTGTAAATTATGAAGAAGTTGTTTTTGCTTTTTGCTGTGTTGTTGTGCGTGTCTGTACACGCTGTAAATTACGATGTGGTGCCTATGCCACAACAGGTTGCTCTACAACAAGGGGAACCGTTTGTGTTGAACGGCCAAGTGCAGATTCTTGCTGCCGATGGGTTGCAACAGGAGGCAGGATTCTTGCAGTCATACCTTCAGGAACTGACGGGCCAGTCGCTGACCATCAGTCAGAAGCGGGAGAAAAAAGTGAGCTACATCGAACTTTCTCTTTCACCTAAAGTACAGGCTGCTGAGGGCTTTGTGCTCATTGTCAACAAGAAAGGCATTACCATTCAGGGCGGCTCTGCTGCGGGTGTGTTCTATGGCATCCAGACGCTTCGAAAAGCATTGGCTGATGAGGAGCAGACAAAAGGTGGCAGTGTGCTGTTACCCGCTGTCAACATTGTCGATGCTCCGCGTTTCTCGTGGCGTGGAATGCATCTCGACTGCTCACGCCATTTCTTCCCCGTGTCGTTTGTTAAGAAGTATATCGACCTGCTGGCCCTTCATAACATGAACGTGTTCCATTGGCATCTGTCCGACGATCAGGGATGGCGCATCGAAATCAAACGTTGGCCCAAGTTGATAACAGTAGGTTCACAGCGTACAGGGACGATTATCGGCACCAATTCCGACCTTGACGACCATACGCCTTATGGTGGCTATTACACGCAGGAGGAGGCTCGCGAGATTGTGGCCTACGCCAAGGCCCGCCACATCACCGTGGTGCCCGAAATCGATATGCCCGGCCACATGTTGGCAGCCCTTGCTTCCTATCCCGAACTGGGCTGTACGGGCGGCCCTTACCAAGTGGGCCACTACTGGGGCGTCTACAAGGATGTGCTCTGTGTGGCCAACGAGTGCGTCTATCAGTTTGTAGAGGATGTGCTGACGGAAATCATGGATATCTTCCCTTCGGAGGTCATTCATATTGGTGGCGACGAGACGCCTACAGAAAAGTGGGAACAATGCCCGAAGTGCCAGTCGTTAGGACTTCCAAAGGAACAGATACAAGCCCGTTTCACGCGTCGTGTCTTCGACTTTCTCACTGCCCACCATCGTCGCGCCTTGGGATGGGACGAGATTCTTGATGGCAGTCCTCAGGATGCGATGATTATGTCGTGGCGTGGCACCGAGCCGGGTTCTAAGGCAGCTGCACAGGGGCACGACGTCGTGATGGCACCCACCACACACTACTATTTCGACTACCAGCAGGTCGAGGATCCGCAGTTCGAGCCCAGTCGCTGCGGAGGCTTTATCCCTGTCGATAGGGTGTATGGCCTCAATCCTGTGCCTGATGGCCTCTCTGCTGAGTCTCAGTCTCACATCTTAGGTGTGCAGGCGAATCTTTGGACGGAGTATGTTACTACAGAAGAAATGGCTGAATATCAGGTGCTGCCCCGTATGTCGGCATTGTCCGAGGTGCAGTGGACGCAGCCTGCCCGTAAGGACTACCAGGCTTTCCTTGAGCGACTCACCCGTCTGACACGACTCTTTGAACTCGAAGGCTACACCTACGCCAAGCATCTATGGCCCGAACTTCAGATGCCTAGCCGGTGGCAGTTCTGATAGACTTTTGTAACACGTAGTTTGCATTTTTGCCTATACAAGTTGCGAAGTGGCTCTGAAAGACTTAAAATCCGTGAAAACGGACGAATTAATTCAAAATTAGCAATTAGGAATTGAGATTTATTTCGTAACTTTGCACTCGACTTGAGAGAATAGTTATTTTTTTAATTATATTACAACTATGGTAAATTACAAAGATTTAGGTCTCGTCAATACTCGCGAGATGTTCAAGAGAGCAGTAGCCGGTGGCTATGCTATCCCCGCTTTCAACTTCAACACTATGGAGCAGATGCAGGCTATCGTACAGGCTGCCGTTGAGACAAAGTCTCCCGTCATCATGCAGGTGTCTAAGGGTGCTCGTAACTATGCTAACGCTACCATTCTGCGTTACATGGCCGAGGGTGCTGTGGCTTATGCTAAGGAGCTGGGGTGCGCTCATCCTGAGATTGTGCTGCACCTCGACCACGGTGACAGCTTCGAGCTCTGCAAGGACTGCATCGACATGGGCTTCTCTTCAGTGATGTACGATGGTAGCTCACTGCCTTACGAGGAGAACATCAAGATCTCTCGTCAGGTTGTAGAGTATGCTCACCAGCACGACGTAACCGTTGAGTGCGAACTCGGTGTGCTCGCTGGTGTTGAGGATGAGGTAGCCTCTGAGGTAAGCCACTACACCAAGCCCGAGGAGGTTATCGACTTCGCTACCCGTACAGGTTGCGACTCGCTGGCTATTTCTATCGGTACTTCTCACGGTGCTTACAAGTTCAAGCCCGAGCAGTGCACACGCGACCCGAAGACTGGCAAGCTCGTTCCTCCTCCCTTGGCATTCGACGTGCTGCACGAGATTGAGGCTAAGCTTCCTGGATTCCCCATCGTCCTGCACGGTTCTTCTTCAGTTCCCCAGGAGGAAGTCGACACCATCAACAAGTTCGGCGGCAACCTGCCCGACGCTATCGGTATTCCCGAGGATCAGCTCCGCGAGGCTTCCAAGAGCGCTGTCTGCAAGATCAACATCGACTCAGACTCTCGTCTGGCTATGACTGCAGCTATTCGTCAGTATCTGGCTGAGCATCCCGATCACTTCGATCCTCGCCAGTATCTGAAGCCCGCTCGTGAGAACATGAAGAAGATGTACATCCACAAGATTGTGAATGTGCTCGGTTCTGACGGTAAACTTGCCGAGTAAGTGAGAGCAAAACCAAGCTTGCTTGAGTTTTGCCGAACGTGAGGCAAGTCGACGAAGTCAACTGGCTCAGCAGTAATTAGTTGACAGACTTTTGATTATTAGGTGCGTTCAATATTCTGAACGCACCTATTTTTATTCGTCGGTTCACAAGCGAAACCCTTATTTCTTCAATTCAAAGTGTAATGGCTTGTTGAAGTGTCGGCGGGAGTAGATACAAAAAATCTCCTTGTTTTTCCCTTTTTTCTTTTTATTTCCAAAAACTTTTTGTATTTTTGCAGCATCATGTGCACACTTCACTGTCCACATGTGCGCTATAAAATTGAAAATATGAATTACTGTATGAAAGAGAGAGTATTGCTTTTGCTGAGCATGATGATGGCGATCAGCGTCACGCTGACGTCGTGTACTGACAACGATGACGACGCCGGTGTCGGCGGAGGCGACAAGGACAAAAAGTATGTAGAGCGTCTGGTGCCCGTTGTCGACCCGAAGAACAATGCACAAGGAACCGTGATGCTGCGGTTCTACGACGATATGCCCAATGTGGCCTATGTCAGCGTCAGCCATTTCCACGAGATGATGTATCCTGGTACCACCATTCAGGTGCAGAGCTTGGGCGATGGCAAATACTCGCTGACCAACCCATTCGGGACGGCCATAGTGGACGCGGAGAAAAACCTCTTCATGAGCCACGACTACGAGGCGTTTACCAACATGATGGGGATGGTGCAGCCAGGAATGCCTAACACGACATACGACGCGCTGCCCATCATCCGGTGGAAGTCGCTGGAGGCCAAGCCCAAACAGGTGGACGTGACGCTGGACTATGGCAAATACGGCATCGACATCCGCGAGGACGCTGGGGACGTCTACTTCCCCTTCGCAACCATTTCCGACCTTTACGTAGACGGCTATATGCACATGGCCGACTATAACGGACTGACGGTGATGGTGGCTCCCAATGGCGCCTACAGCTTGGACAGCGGCTATCCCGAGTTCCTCATCACGCCCCTGCTGCAGGATACGCGCACGGCTGACATGACGGACTACAGCTACAAGAACCTGTGTTTCACGCTGACCAACTTTTTCGGCTATCCTGGGCGCACGCTGCTGGAGAAAAGCATGAAGGAGAAGGGACTGGACCAGGCGCTGCAGGACTACGGCAAGGCAGGCACCATGACGCGCGAACTGCTGAAGTCGACGGATATGTACGACTACTTCTCGGGCACCGCCACGCTGAGCTGTCTGCTCTTTGATGGCGGACACACCTACACAGACCTGCTGACGATTAACACGATAGACACCCTGAGCAGTTTCTATCAGAAGCTGAACCCCATCCGTAAGGCCAAACTGGAGGAGTTCGAGGGCTATTGTCCGGAATACCTGCCCATTAAGCAGGCAAAGGACGACAATAGAGCGTTGCGAAAACAGCTGCGCGAACTGCGCGAGGAGAAGATTGGCAAGGACGTGCACTACACCAAGGTGGGCAACACAGCCTACTGCTATTTCGACGAGTTCATGTGCGACGACTCCGGATGGCGCAAGTACTACAAGGGCGAAGGTCCTAAGCCCACCATCGAGCAATATCCCAACGACTGGCTGGTCATTCTCGTCGACGCCATCGAAAGGGCCCAGAACGACCCTGAAGTCAAGAACTTTATCCTCGACACATCCACCAATGGCGGAGGCTCGTCGGATATCGTGATGTTCATCACTTCGATGTTCTGCGACAAGCCCGACATTTACTACGAGAACGTGCTGAGCGGACAGAAGATGAAGTGCTCGTATGACGTAGACCGCAATCTGGACGGCAAGTTCGACGAGAAAGACAAGGACGTGAAGCTGAAGATGAACATCGGCGTCATCATCAGCTCCTGCAGCTTCTCGTGTGGCAACTTGCTGCCAGCACTGTTGAAAGACTACGGCATCTGCCTGCTGGGCAAGCAGTCGGGAGGCGGCTCCTGCTGCGTGCTCTACAATCCCTCTGCCGACGGCTTCGGCTATCGATACTCCACCCATCGTGCCCGCCTGAACAACCTGAAAGGCGAGAATATTGACAACGGCATCAAGCCTGATTACGAGCTGGACTTCGAAGACTTCTTCGATATTGCCAAAATCGGCAAGCTGATAGAGAATTTCTACGCAAAATAGTCACAATAGCGCGTATGATTCACTTCAAACCAAAGATGATGAACTCGTGGGAAAAAGGATTAACTCCCAAATGACTGAATTAACACAAAAGGTGCGGTTCTCCGACCGAAGGTCTGAGTGTTGCGCTGCAATCTTTTTGTGTAATTCTGATACAAAAAACAAGGGGGCTCAATGGTGAGTCCCCTTATTTGTTTTAGATGGCATTTAATAGTTTCTGGTAGTGCCCGTGGCTGACTTTTCTGACGGCTTTCGACTTGATGAGTGAGGTAATGCGCGCTGAGGCTGTGGCGTTCGACGAGTAGCCCCAGATGCTCTTCACGTCTTGTGTGGTGAACTCATTGGGCAACGACTGGTAGTAGTCGCTGGTCTTGTCGTAGACCATACGCGGCTGCGTGTCACGTTCCTCGTTGTCGAAGTAGTCCTGCCACATCAGTCCAAACAGAGAGTCCTCGCAAGCGAACAGGATCTCGAACATCAGCGTAGCGAATTCCAGATGGTGCTTGGTGATCTTCACCGTCATTGTCCGCTGGAACTCTTCCCACGACTTCTGCGTCGAGACAACGTGCGGGATACAGATAGCCATCACCTTGTCCTGCATGCGCTTCAGCATGGTCAGCGTAGCATCGTCGCCATCGTTGGCTGCCTCTTCAGCACGGACGGCCACGTGGTTGTAGACGTGTGCTACCAGCTTTTCCAAGCCTTTGATTTCGCCTTGAAGGCTATCGAGTCGTCGCGACCACTTCTTCATCTCGTTGGCTGGGGCCATGCTCTTAGGCTTCTTCGCCAGCGGGCGCATCTTGAAGCGGTGCTTTGGCATGATGTAGGCACTGATACGCGTGGCCAGACCATCGCCGATGTTACCAGGATTGACGAACTTCTTCAGCGACGTGCTCGTGCCTGTTGCCACCATGTTATAGTGTACGGGCATGATGCCGTTCACGCTGTCCTTGTTGCTGTAGTCCACACCGTTTTTCTCGTTGTGGAAACCCTGCAACATCATGTCGCGCTTCTCTTGGAACGAACCAGAGGCTTTGACGATGGAGAGCAACTCAGAGGCGAAGGTGTAGAGATGATAGTAATACAACCCGCCATCGGCCGTTGGTACTGCCGCATTCTGCATGCGACGGTACAAAACATTGTTCGAGGTCTTTACGGGGCAGTAGCGCACCATTTCCGTAGGACGCTTCAAGGCATCCTTCTTCTGTTCCTTCTGCGACGTCTCGCGCTCGTTGAGTCCATCCTTGTACAGGCGCTCCTGTTCGCGACCTGGAGCATCGGCTTCCTGCATCACTTCCATGATGTACTCGTCCTGCTTCACAGCAAAACCCTTACCCGATGCAGGATCTCCGATGACCATCGCCATGATGTTCAGACGATGGGCATAGCCTTCGAAATCCTGATACCAGCACTTGGTCATCAGCGTGTCGTACATGCCTGCTGCGGTGATGACACCACCTGGTTTGACTTCATCGTCGTCGATGTAGGCCAGTGCAGGCTTGTAACAGCCCAATGGGATTTTCTGCAGGCGCATAGACCAGTCGCCATAGGGCAGACGACGCTTGCTCAGGCCTTCGAATTCGTCGACACCGGCATCGCACAAGGCATGATACATGCGCTTGGGAATACGCTTCTCTTCCTTGAAGGCCAAAGCCGACTTTACCGTCTGGCTGACGTTCTCGCCACGCTCGTTGACGATGTCCTGTACCCACGGCTGGGCCCTCAGAATGGCCTCAATCAGGGTGGGGTCAGAGTCGCAGATGTAGCGCAGATGGTCGGCCAGTTCCAGCGAGGTCTTGTGGCGCGAGCCCGGCTCAGGCAATTTTGGTCCAATCCAGCAGTCGACAATCTTCTGCATGGGAACCGACTTGTACTCGCAATCCGAAATACTAAATTTCTTAATATCTAAACTTTCGGATTTTGCACAACTGCCCTTGCTGCCTTGGCTGTTGCCCTTGCGATACTGCTCACCAAAGATTTCGTCGTACTCGGGATTCTCGTAGCTGAACATGCGCTCAGGGTCGTAGAACAGGATGTCGCCAGCCTGCTCTGAGGGTGCAAACGACATGCGCGAGGCATCCTTGCCGCTCTCGTCGGCCTCGAGGCCCAGTTGGCGGGCCAGCTCGTTGGCATTGTCAATCAGGTTGCCCCATTCCTTACGGGCAATGAACACGAACTTCAACCCTTCGTTCGACGAAGTGATGAACACCAGTAATACGCCCAACTCGCGAAGTTGTTCCTCAGTCCAGCGACTGAACACCGCTGTGGGCTTCTCCGTCAGATGATCCACATCGAGCACGGCCAGGCCGTTGAGGTGAGCAGACTTCTGCAAGCGCCACTTGCCACGCTGCATCACCTCTTTCTCGATGCCATTCTCCACCACCTTCACGGGCTTCTCGCACTCGACAAAGTCGTCGGCCACGAAGATGAGCCCCTCCAGTGATTCCTTAGTCTTCTGAGCCGTCTTCAGGTCACCCCGTGCGCGTGCGTCGCGTACCTTGTTAACCTTGCGGAAGGTCTCAGGATTGTTAAACACTACTCCCAGCTGCTCGGCATTGGCTATCTGCTCCGTCTGTGCCAGAAGATTTTTTTGAATTGTAATTTTGCACATAAATTTTAATTTTTTGGTTTGAATTGTTTGACATAAACGGAGCTTTCACCCCGCCTGCGAGCTTTTCGCACTGCGAAGTTACGTATATAAAATAAGGTATAGAAAAAAACGGAACCCCGCTCAGACAGGATCCCGAAAACTTCAGTTGAACGTTCAGACGTTCAGTCGAACATTCAGTTAAAAGCCTTTTTTAATGAGAATATGAAGTAGCTTGCCGCCTATCATATTCATGCGGTTGAAAGCAGTCAACCATCTAGCACTGGCATCCTCAGGGACTTTACTTTCCCATGTCGAATAAGGGAATCGGTAGATTTCCTGTGATATGTTGTTAAGCGTTGTTTCGTCGAGAGGTGCGTTCATGCTGTCGAGTTCCAACGAACCGATGAAGTCAATGAACACCTTATAGCGGTTTTCACGGATGTCTCCCACCTGGCGGTCTACAAACAAACGGAACACAGCCCACCAATGGTTTTGCTGATTGAAAAGGGGCATGCCTTTGGCATCCTTTAGCATCATCAGTTCTTCCAATGCCATCTTGGCCTTCGAGCGTATCACGTTCTTGTCGGTTATACGCTGACGCAGATATTGAGCATCCGATTTCTGATTACTATCCTTGTCGTTATTGTATGGTTCATAGGGATGCAAGTCCTTGCGCTTGAAGATTTCTTCTACCTGTTTTGACAAGATGCGGTCGTTCGTATATATTGAATGCATCAATGCTGGCGTCGCCCAGCGGTAGGTTTCCAGACTGCTCTCAGCATCTTCCATCAAGCCTAACACCATGCGTAGTGTCACGGGGTGTGTGCCTACTATCATTATGTCGTTCAGTTCCATACTATAGTTCCTCCTTGCGCTCCAAATAATCGTTCAGCTCATTGTTCAGTTTTTCCACTACGGGTTTTATGAGCTCCTGCGAGGTGTTGAAATGGAAGCGATATCGTGGGCTTATTCTCATGTAGGCACGAGCCTGATTGACGAATTCCATAAGAATCTTGTCCAAGTCCATGTGTACGCCTTCCTTGTCAAGCCAGGCCCAACAAGGGACAGCGAAGAAAAGTTCCGTCAGGTCGCTCACTATGAAATGTACTCTTTCTTCGGCTTCCTCGTTGTCGTAACTGGTCAGCGTAATTTCTTGTATTTCTTTGTCTGGAAAGGCGAACTTGACGGCACAGCGTTTCATGGAATCAATGAAGTCATCCAAGTAGAAATCTTCGAAATTGGGACTTGTCAGAAATGTAAATGCTAACGTGTTAAACCTCAAAATATTCACTACCCGATGTTTTGTAAAGCAGAGTATCTTGCAATCGCTCAATTCAAAGTCGTCCAACACTTTTCCATTGGCAGGTGCCAGCGTGTAATACAGATTGAAGTTTTTCCCGTCATCTTCAGCAATATCTATTTCTGCATTTGATACTACTGGGTGATTATGGGTTGTGATGCCGTATTCTCCTTTCTCACCAGGGGTTTCCTCTACAACGCTGAGAGTCCCCAGTTGTTCGTATATATAGCCCAAAGGTGAGACAATAAGGCTGTGAGGCTCGGGTAGGGGGATGTAGTGCGAATTGATGATTTTCATATGCGCGTGTATGTGTACATTATTAATAGCTTATTGGGTCAGCAAAGGTACGAAGATTTTTCCATTCCACCAAAGTTTAGAAGTTTAGATATTTAGGTTTTTGCCTAAAAAATAAAAAAATTAAATTATATCTTATAGTTATACTACTAAATACTAAATTTCTAAATATCTAAATATCCTATTTTCGACCCTCGAAAACCGATTACTACCTGACTGCCCGCTTAGTAGTAGTAGACGGGCCGCTTAGTTCCTTTGGGTTGCCTGCCCGCTTCCCAAGGGCCGATTGTTCCCACCTTGGGACTAAATTGTTCCCAGCCCTGGGAAAAATTGCGCGCTGGGCAGGGCGCAATTATTGTCTTTAATGGTGACAAAATCGTACTTTTGTGCAAAAACGAAGAAAAAGGTTCCATAATTTGGAATTAATTAGATAATTGTCTATCTTTGCAGGAGAAAAAGAACCTAAAATGATGACAGACAATAGCAAATGGGTGGCTTGTTGGGGCAATGCCACGTCGATTTCGAACCGTCGCGAGGCCATTTTTGCCAAGGACCTCACGCTGCGTTACCCCATTCGGATGTGTTTTAGCGGTAAAATGCTGCGTTTTCGCTTCTCGAACCTCACTGGAACGGAGCCCGTTACGCTCGATAAGGCTTTTGTGGGCCACACGCCCATCACGTTTGACGGAGTGCAGAGCGTTACGCTCATGCCTGGCAAGGAGACTGAGAGCGACGCCATCAGCTACAGCGTGAATCGCGGCGACACGATAGAGGTGAGTTTCTATATGGCTGGTTACACGCAGATGAATAGCGGGACGTTTATTACGGGTCCGCTCTCGAAGGGCTATTATGCCTACGGCGACTATGCTGAGGCTGACGAGTTGCCGCTGGACCTGAGCCGAAGCACCAACTGGTTCTATTTTCTGAACACCATCGATGTGCTGACGTCGGCTGAGAATCATGCCATTGTGTGTTATGGCGACAGCATCACCGCCCAGTCGTGGCCCGACTATATGGCGCAGATGGCCTTTGGCTCGAATGCTGCTATTATTCGCCGTGCGGTCAGCGGTACACGCATCCTGCGACAGTACGACTGCATCACCTATCAGGCATACGGTTTGAAAGGTGCCACGCGTTTCCCCATCGAGATGAATGTGGCGGGTGCTTCGGACGTCATCATCCAGCACGGCATCAACGACATCATCCATCCTGTGGGAACTGATGTCAATCCCTTCCGCCCGTGGAGCGACCTGCCTACGGTGGAGGAGATGGAACAGGGGGTGGAGGATATTTACGTCAAGCCCGCCAAGGCGATGGGCCTGAAAGTGTGGAGCGGCACGTTGCTGCCTATCTATGGCTGGCGCACGTATAACGAAGAGCGCGACGCGATGCGTCAGACGTTCAACGAATGGTTGCGCACGTCACCCATCTTCGACGGATGTATTGACTTCGATGCCGCTGTGCGCAGCGTCACCAATCCCAAGGCCTTTGCCGACGGATTTGACAGCGGCGACCATCTGCACCCCAGCGAGCGGGCCTACGAAACAATGGCACAGGCGGCTATCCATAAGTTGATACGCCGCATGCCACGTTATGACCACGAAGAGTTGTTCTGATTATTATTTCTTGTTCTTTTCTTTGGCTTCTTTCTCGCGGCGCTTCTGCTCTTTGCGGGCTTCTTTCTCGCGGCGCTTCTGTTCCTTGCGGGCTGCCTTTTCGCGCTTCTTCTGCTCTTTCTTCAGCTGCTTTTCCAGCTTTTTGGCCTCTTTGGCAGCTTCTTTGGCAGTCTTGCGCTCGTCTTTCTGCTCCTGTTTTTCCTTGGCAGACGTCTCGAGGGCGTCGCGCAGCATCTCTTTGTCGAACGTAAACACATGGCCCAGGACGCCCAGCGACAGCGTCTTCACCTCGTCGTCGAGTTCAACGTGGGTTGTGTTGAAAAGCAGGTAGTTGTCGACCTCGAGCTTGGAGTTCAGCGCCACTTCAACAGTCTTGTTGACAATGTTCTTGCCGAGTTTCGACAGTATGCCGTCGCCTATGCCACGCTTGGCGGCTTCTTCGTCGACATACTCCTTGACGGCTTCCATCATGGCTTTCTTATGTGCCTTCTTGTCGGGAACCGTCTTGATCATGGCTACTGCAGCGATGAGTACGAGGGCTCCAATCAGATACTTTTTCATGTTTTCTTTTCCTTTTTGTTGTTTGTTATTTTATGGTTGTTCTATTTCTCTAATTCCACCTGCTGACGGACTACGGCGCCTGTGGCCGGATGCAACTGCAGGTGGGTGACGAAGCGACGGAAGAGGTCGCCATCGCGCAACTCGGTGAATCCGAACTGGGCCAGCGGCACCTGGAACTGCGCCAACGTCTGGTCGTCCTGACTGATGGTGAGCTGGGCCATGCCGGGCACGTTGACGTAGAATCCCAGCAGTTTCTTGTTTTCAGGCGTGGGATGCTCGGCAGGACTCAGATTCTTCAGGTCTATATAATAAGGTATGCCCGAGAGGTCGTCCTTGTCGACCAGTCCCAAGCGACGCGATATGCGGAACAGCACCTGATGGCTCATCTCCTTTTCTGGACACAGCGTCAGCACATGTTCGGAGCTGTCGCGACGCACGGTGCCCGTAAAGTGTGCCATGAGCTGGCTGCACTTCTGGTCAATCTCTTGCAGCATCAGTCGCAGCTGCTGCTCGTCCTGAGGCATCTCGTCGGCCTCGCCCGTAGCCAACTGCTGGCGGCGCTCCTGCAACTCCTGAATCTGCTGGGCGGTAATCTCGGCCATCTTTGCCGTACTGCCTGCAGCAAGGACTTCTGCGGAAAGCAATGCCTGGTGAGTGGTGCTTGGTGAGTGGTGAGTGGAGAGTGGTGAGTAGAGCGTGGGGACGGAGTAGGTGAGGGGCTCGTCGTTGACAGCCAGCAGGGTGCCCTGTTCGCTGAGACGAATCTCGGCAGTCTCGGCCTTGCCCTTCAGACGGACGGAATAGCATTTCGACGTATCGCGCACACCAAAGCTGCTGACTTCGCAACTGACGATGCGCTGGCTGATTTGTTCCTCCTGTACGACGCCCTTCAGGTGCAGGTAGCGCTCGGCATAGCGGGCGAACTGTCCTGGAGCGTAGGTCTGCTTTTCGACGAGCAGATGGATGCGCAGGGCCGTCTTGGGCAGGTAGTAGACGGCGCCTTCGGGAGTCTGTCCGGGCTGCAACTGCGTCATTTCTGGCTGTGCGCTCAGCGACAGACAGAACAACAGAAGGAACAATATCGTTTGAAGTTTGAAGTTTGAAGTTTGATGTTTGAACATTGAACTCTTAACTCTTAATTATATTAGCTCTGCACTCTCTTAAAGGCTCGCGGCAGGTATTTGATGATGTCGCTGGCTATGAGACTCTCTTCGCCCAGCTCCTGAGCGGCCATGTCGCCAGCAAGCCCATGCAGATAGACACCCACGATGCATGCATCCTCGTGCTTGTAACCACGAGCCAGCAGGGCCGTAATGATGCCTGTCAGCACGTCGCCGCTGCCCGCAGTAGCCATTCCGGCATTGCCTGTCGAGTTGAACAGGATGTGTCCGCCAGGACAGCAGATGGCCGTATAGTGACCTTTCAGAACGATATATCCCTTCAGTCGCTCAGCCAGTTTGCTGGCTTTGATGAGCCGTTCGTAGCTGTCGGCAGAATGTCCGTCCAGCCGGTCGAGCTCCTTGGGATGTGGCGTCATGATGATGCCTTGCGGCAGCTGCTGTAGCCAGGCACGATGGTTGGCCAGGATGTTCAGGGCGTCAGCATCGGCCACTATAGGGCACTGCGTACGGCGCAGCTGGGCTATCAGAGCAATCGCCGTCTGCTCGCTCTGCCCCAGTCCGGGACCAATACCCAGAGCGCTGAAGTCTTCCGTATCGACGGCTTCGGCAAACATGGTTTCTTCATTTCCTTTCTGGATGATGGCCTCAGGGACAGACATCTGGAGAATGGGGATGTTGCGCTTGGGAGAATTGACGTAGACCTTACCGGCACCGGCCCGCAGACAGGCTCGAGCGGCCAATACAGCAGCTCCTGCCATGCAATAACTGCCGGCTATGAGCAAGGCGTTGCCCATCTGGCCCTTATGGGCAAAAGGACTGCGGCTGAGCATCAGTTGGCGCACGTCGTTTTCTTCGACGATGGTGTAGGGCGCTTCAATCTTCGCCATTCCCTCCTGACTCAGACGGATGTCGAGCACACGGAGGTTACCCACAAACTGCTGGTTCTCAGCGAAGAGGAACGACAACTTGAGTTGCTGAAGGGTCAGCGTGTGAGTGGCTCGGATGATGTTGGCACGCACGTTGTACGTGTTGTCCTCCGTCATCAGACCTGAGGGTACGTCAATGGCCACCACTTGGGACGGCGAGGCGTTGATATACTTGACCAGCGAGGCAAAACCGCCAGCCAGCGGCTTGTTGAGTCCGGAACCAAAGAGTCCGTCGATAACCAGCATATTGGCTTCAAGGACTGGCGGATTGAACTCCTCAATGACCTCGATGAACTTCTGGATGCGTTTGTTCTCCTGAATGCGCTGCTTGTTGGCAGCACAGTCTGGCGACAGACTTCCACTAATATTGAATAGGTAGACGCTGACCTGATAGCCCTTGTCGGCCATCAGACGGGCCACCGCCAAGGCGTCGCCGCCATTGTTGCCTGGTCCGGCAAAGACGACAACAGGCATCGATGCGGAGTACATTTCCGTGATGGCCTGCGTCAGTGCTTTGGCAGCACGCTCCATCAGATTGAGACTGGGAATAGGCTCGCTTTCGATGGTGTATCGGTCCAGCTCATGTATCTGAGCGCTTGTAAATATCTTCATTTGCCTGCAAAAATACGAAAAATATGCTAATCAATGACTACTTTTTGCAAAAAAAATCGTAATTTTGCACCAAATTAGTATTTTGCAGCCATGAGTATCGTTAAAATCAAAGACAAAACGTTTCAAACCTCGATTCCCGAAGCCGAGATTAAACAGCGCGTGAAGGAGTTGGCCGCCCGAATCAGTAAGGACTTAGAAGGCAAGAATCCCCTATTGCTTGGTGTGCTGAACGGATCGTTCATTTTTGCTGCCGACTTGATGCGCGAGATGACTATCCCCTGCGAGATTTCGTTCGTGAAGCTGGCCTCGTACCAAGGCATCACCTCGACGGGTAAGGTGCACGAGGTGTTGGGTATCAACGAGAATCTGTCGGGTCGTGACGTCGTTATCGTGGAAGACATTGTGGACACAGGCCGTACGATGAAGCAGATGGTGGAGTCGCTGGGTACGCGCAATCCCGCTTCCATCCATATCTGTACGCTGTTTGTGAAGCCCGACAAGTTGGAAGAACCGCTCGACATTGAGTATGCAGCCTTCTCGATTCCCAATGATTTCATCGTGGGCTACGGACTGGACTACGACCAGCAGGGCCGCGGGCTGAAGGAAATTTATACTTTAGTGGAATAATTATGCGACAAATCAAATTACCCCACCTGCCTAGTGACGTCGAGGAGCGTAAGAGCGACTTGATGACCGACTTGTGGTATAAAGGAAAAGAAACAAAAATTAAACAGGATAAACAAGAACAAAGAATTCAAATGAAAAACATTGTTATTTTCGGTGCCCCCGGTTCAGGGAAGGGCACACAGAGCGATCTGATGATAGAACACTACGGTTTGGGACACATCTCGACAGGCGATGTGCTCAGAAACGAGATTAAGAATGGTACAGAGTTGGGTAAGACTGCCCAGAGTTTCATTGACAAAGGCAACCTGATTCCCGATGACTTGATGATTAGCATCCTGGCCAAGGTCTACGACGACTTCGGACGTGGCCACAAGGGTGTTATCTTCGACGGTTTCCCCCGCACCATTCCGCAGGCAGAAGCCCTGAAGCAGATGCTCAGCGAGCGTGGCGACAAGGTGGCAGCCATGATTGAGTTGGACGTGCCCGAGGACGAACTGATGACACGTCTCATCAAGCGCGGACAGGAAAGTGGACGTGCCGACGACAATGAAGAGACCATCAAGAAGCGTCTGGTGGTGTATCACTCGCAGACCCAGCCGCTCATTGAGTGGTACAAGCAGGAAGGACTGCATCACCACATCAATGGCAGTGGTACTCTGGAGCGCATCTTCAGTGATATTCAAAAGGTGATAGATGGAATCTAATTTCGTAGATTACGTCAAGATATACTGCCGTTCAGGCAAGGGTGGCAGGGGCTCGATGCACCTGCGCCATGTGAAGTATAACCCCAACGGTGGCCCCGATGGCGGCGATGGCGGCAAGGGCGGCAGCATTATTCTGCGTGGTAACCATAACTACTGGACACTGCTTCACCTGAAGTACGAACGTCATATCTTCGCTGAACACGGCGGCAATGGCGGTAAGGACAAGTGTCACGGGACGGACGGCAAGGATGTCTATATCGACGTTCCTTGCGGTACGGTGGTCTACGACGCAGAGACGGGTAAGTACGTCTGCGATATTACCTACGACGGACAGGAAATCGTACTGCTGAAAGGCGGACGAGGCGGATTGGGCAATTTCCAGTTCCGTACTGCCACCAATCAGGCTCCGCGCTACGCACAGCCCGGAGAGCCCATGCAGGAGATGACCATTATTCTGGAACTGAAGCTGCTGGCTGACGTCGGACTGGTGGGATTCCCCAATGCAGGTAAGTCGACGCTGCTGTCGTCGCTGTCTAATGCACGTCCGAAGATTGCCAACTACCCATTTACTACGATGGAACCCTCGCTGGGCATTGTGGGCTATCGCGACAACAAGTCGTTTGTGATGGCCGACATTCCCGGTATTATTGAAGGTGCTGCTGAAGGCAAGGGCTTGGGACTGCGGTTCCTGCGCCACATCGAGCGTAACTCGCTGTTGCTGTTTATGGTGCCTGGCGATACGGACGACATCAAGCGCGAATACGAAATCCTGCTGAACGAGTTGCGTCAGTTTAATCCCGACATGCTCGACAAGCATCGCGTGCTGGCCATCACCAAGTGCGATTTGTTGGACGATGAACTGGTGGAAATGCTGCGTGAGACGCTGCCCGACGATCTGCCCTGCGTCTTCATTTCAGCTGTGGCCAATCAGGGCCTTGACGAGTTGAAAGACGTGCTGTGGCGCGAGTTGAATGCCGAGAGCAATAAGTTGGCTTCCGTATTGGCCGAGGACACTTTGGTGCATCGTGACAAGGATATGACCCGCTTTGCCGAAGAACTGGCTGACGAGGGAGAGGACGAGGATATCGAATATGTCGATGACGAAGACATAGAGGATATCGAGGACTACGAGGACTTTGAATATGAAGAAACGGATGAGGCTTGAAAACTGACCATCTGAAAAAGAATTGACGGCTCTGAAAGATTATTTCAGGGCCGTCAATTTGTATTGGGATGCTGTTTAATTGAATTTCAGAATCTGACCGGGCTTCAGCTTGGAGTTCTTCTTCAGGTGATTCAGCTTCATAATGGAATCCACTGTGGTGCCGCGCTTCTTGGCAATCGAGAAGAGCGTCTCACCCTTCTTGACCTTGTGGAAGCGAGCCTCCTGTGAATAGCTGGCTGCAGGTGCTGCAGTTGCCAGTTCAACGTCCTCGCTATCACCGCCGAAGGTCATACCACCGGCACCACGCAGACGGGTAGCTACGACAGACTCCTTCTGATAAGTAGACTTACGGAAGGTGTAGTAGTCGTCGACGACGTCCTGATTGCGGAAATCGAACAGCAGGGCGGGATTCAGTGCTACGCCACAAAGACGGGTCTCGAAGTGCAGGTGTGAACCCGTGCTACGTCCGGTGTTACCACCCAGTCCGATGGGGTCTCCGGCGCGAACTTCCTGATCCTCAGATACCAACTGCTTGGACATGTGAGCATAGTAGGTCTCCAGGCCGTTGTCGTGACGAATAACTACATACTTGCCATAGCCGCGTCCTTCGTAGCGTACTACGCGTACCTTACCATCGAATGCAGCACGAATGGTGTCGCCAATATAAACCTTGATGTCCAAGCCCTTGTGCTGGCGTCCCCAACGGGCACCAAAGTTAGAGGTGAGCACACGGCTCGTGGTGGGCATGCAGAAATTCTTCAGCGAGATGCGGAACGAGTCGGGCAGCTCGGTAGCGTGGCTGTGGGCGTGCATGTTGTCCCAATCGTCATACAAATCGGCAGACGGAGACTCGTAATAAGTCTCTGTCTCTATCAGTCGTTGCAGTGCGACGCTGTCCACTGCCTTCATCTTTCTATCAATAGGGGCCTGGCGTGCCAACAAGTCCTGTCCCATAGTCGGGAGGGAACTCATCGTTGCTAAAGCCAGAAATGCAATTGTCTTCAATATTTTCATTTAATCAAATTTTCTTGGTTAATGGGCTCTATATTGTCCCTTTTTATACGTCTCATACGAGGCGTTTTGTTCGTTTTTCGAAAAAACAACGGTGCAAAGATAGTAAATCTTGACGAAAATCAAGAAATTATTACTAATCGTTTAAGGTTTATTTGTGTGTTTTAACACTTAACACCCTATGAAATAGCCGCCCAATTGATATTTGTCTTGCGAAGTTCCTTCAGTCTATGCCACAAAATGGCGTAGCGTTCTGATGTGCAAGTGGGGTCGTCCTCGATGATGATTTGTGCCTCGTCGCGAGCCATCTGAACGAGCTGTCCGTCGCGTGCAATGTCGGCTATTTTCAAGTCGAAGGCCATACCGCTCTGTTGGGTTCCTTCCAGGTCGCCAGGTCCGCGCAGTTTAAGGTCGGCTTCGGCAATGCGGAAACCATCGTTGGTCTCGCACATGATGTCGATACGTTTCTTAGTATCGGAAGCCAGTTGGAATCCTGTCACCAAGATGCAGTAGCTCTGGTCGGCACCACGTCCCACACGTCCCCTGAGCTGGTGGAGCTGGGAGAGTCCGAAGCGCTGGGCATCGAGAATGACCATCACGGAGGCGTTAGGTACGTTGACACCCACTTCGATGACGGTTGTGGCAACGAGAATCTGTGTCTCTCCATTGACAAATTTCATCATCTCCGCTTCTTTGTCAGCAGGCTTCATCTTGCCGTGAACCTTGCTCAGACGGAACTCGGGGAAAACCTGCGTTAACACTTGGAAGCCGTCCTCCAAGTTCTTCAGGTCTATCTTCTCGCTTTCTTCGATAAGGGGGAAGACGATGTATACCTGGCGCCCTTGGCGTATCTGTTGACGTATGCCGTCGTAGAGCGAAGGCAGCGAACGGTCGAAGACGTGCTGGGTGACCACTGGTTTGCGTCCAGGAGGAAGTTCGTCGATGACGCTGACGTCGAGATCGCCATAAAGCGTCATTGCCAAAGTGCGGGGAATTGGGGTTGCCGTCATCACTAAGACGTGTGGTGGATTCGTGCTTTTGCTCCAAAGCTTGGCACGCTGGGCTACGCCAAAACGGTGCTGTTCGTCGACAACAACCATACCCAAACGGGCAAACTGTACGGTGTCTTCAATGACAGCGTGAGTACCAACGAGAATCTGAACGGTGCCGTCGAGCAGTCCGTCGAGAATCTCCTGTCGGCGTTTGCCTTTTACGATGCCTGTCAACAGCGCCACGCGGATATCCATACCCTCTAGGAAATTCATGATGGTCGTAAGGTGCTGCTCGGCCAGGATTTCCGTAGGGGCCATAATACAGGCTTGATAGCCGTTGTCCAGCGCGATGAGCATTGACATCAGCGCTACAAGTGTTTTCCCAGAACCTACATCGCCCTGCAAAAGACGGTTCATCTGTTTGCCTGAGCCCATATCCTTGCGGATTTCGCGAATGACGCGCTTTTGGGCTTCCGTCAGTGGGAAGGGCAGGTTGTCGCGATAGAATTCGTTGAAATAGTCGCCTACCTTCGAGAAGACGTAGCCCCTGTATTTGCGTCGCTGGTCGCTGGCGTACCTGAGAATGTTGAGTTGTACATAGAACAGCTCTTCGAATTTCAGACGGACACGGGCTTGTTCCAGCTCTTTGGCATTTTGCGGATAGTGGATTTTCCTCATTGCCTCGTCGCGACTCATCAGGTGCAGCTTTTCTGTGATGAAAGGTGGAAGGGTTTCTGGCAGGGCCTCCTTCATGACGTCGAGGAGCGTTTTGGTGAGACGCTCTACTGAACGAGAGTTCAGCCCCATCTTCTTCATCTTCTCTGTCGTATTGTAGTAGGGCTGCATACCCATGGCCGACAACTCCAGTTTCTCTGCAGCGTCGATGTCTGGATGGGTTACGTTGATGCGTCCGTTATAGACGTTAGGACGTCCGAAGACAATATATTCCTTGCCGATGGTGTAACTCTGTTTGGCATATTTGCCACCATTGAACCACGTCAAGTCCATGACCTTGCCGCTTCCGTCGGTAAAGTGGGCTACGACGCGTTCTTTGCGGGCACTCATCTTAAAGGTTTCGAAACTCAGGATATGGCCTTTCACCTGTACGAAAGGCATATCGCCGTTCAGTTCGCTGATGCTGTACAGACGGCTTCGGTCTACATGCTTATAGGGATAGTATTCCAACAAGTCGCCAAACGTGTGGATGCCCAGTTCGTCGCCAAGCATCTTACGCCTGTTGGGACCTACGCCAGGCAGGTATTGGATGTCTTGTTGGAGCAGTGAAATCATGCAGTCAGCACTTCAGCGATTTTAAGGTCGTAGGGAGTGGTAATCTTGATGTTTTCGCGATTGCCGTCGACGAGGGTGATGTCGAAGCCAAAAGCTTCGACCACACTGGCGTCGTCCGTAAAGCCATCGTTATAAGGCTGGCGGTTGGCTGCCTTTAACAGCTGGATGTCAAAGGCTTGCGGCGTCTGCACCAAACGATACTCGTTGCGAGGAACGGTTTTAGAGGTGAGAGGTGAGAGGTGAGAGGTAAGAGAAATGTGACGCACCGTCTCTACCACAGGGATGACGGGAATGACAGCTTTTGCGGTGCGGGCTGTTTCGTAGCAGTTGCGGATGACCTCAATCGAGGGGAAGGGACGGACACCATCGTGAACGCCCACGACACCTTCTGCATCGTCAGGAATGAGCGCCAATCCGTGTTGCACACTATGGAATCGCGTCTCGCCACCGTCGGCTAGAAGGTATTCCACCTTGAAGTCATACTCCTTGCAGAGCTCCTGCCAATAGTCTTGTTGGGCTTTGGGCAATACAAGGATGATTTGCAGGGTAGGGGAATACTGGCGAAACTGCTCCAGCGTCCGCATCAGTACTGGTTTTCCGCCTATGGGCAGAAACTGCTTGGGAATGTCGCTTCCCATGCGAAGTCCCTTCCCTCCAGCTACGATGATCACATAGTCCATAGCGGAAGCAAATTATTCACTTTTCACTATTACTTTTTACCTTGCATTAAATGCACAAAGCGCATGCCTTCGGCAATCTGGTCAGAGGTCTGCTTGTTGACCAGCTGACTCAGCAGTTCGTAGGCAAAGGGGAATGCGG
>JAEEGH010007967.1_pt1 | contig 25246 bp, 19 predicted proteins | sample 9134181 | NCBI WGS metagenome assembly JAEEGH01 (sample SAMN16246544, study PRJNA631951) | gut metagenome | biome: gut microbiome; feature: rumen; material: DP-attached | host: Bos | place: Iran: Karaj | collected 2018-10
CTGGAGTCAAGACGACCGTTACTCCTGAATTGTTCCGCACGATTCGCAGGGGCTACGACAAGAAGAACTTCGTAAGCGACCTCATGTCGGGCCTGATTGTGGGCATTTTGGCCTTGCCGCTCGCCATTGCGTTCGCTATCGCTTCGGGTGTGGGTCCGGAACAGGGCCTTTATACGGCCATTATCGCGGGCTTTACCATTTCGCTGTTGGGCGGTTCCCGTTTCCAGATTGGCGGCCCGACGGGTGCTTTTATTGTGATTGTTTACGGCATCGTGAGCCAGTATGGTTACGATGGCCTTGCCTCGGCCACCCTTTTGGCCGGTATCTTGTTGATTATCTTTGGTTTAGCCAAATTTGGCGCGATCATTAAGTTTATTCCGTATCCGGTTACTGTGGGCTTTACCGCCGGTATCGCTATTATTATTGCTCTTGGCCAGGTGCCGAATTTCTTTGGCCTGCGATTCCTTTCGAAGGATCCGGCTGATGCCGTAGGTAAAATCAAGCTTTACGCCTCTTCGCTCGATACCATCAATATTTATGCTGTGATTGTGGGCCTTGTGGCTATGGCCGTTTGCATTCTGTGGCCGAAGATTACCACGAAGGTTCCGGGTTCCCTGATTGCCATTATCGTGGCAACCGTGCTTGTGAAGGTCTTGGGTTGGGATGATCCCGTTACTGGCCACGGCGTAATGACCATTGGCATGAAGAACCATATTCCTAGCGGTTTCCCGGTACCGCACCTGCCGAACATTAGCCTCGAAATGATGCAGAAGGTGTTCCAGCCGGCTTTGACGATTGCAATTCTCGGTGCGATTGAATCCCTTTTGTCTGCCGTGGTGGCCGACGGTATGACCTCGACCAAGCATCGCTCCAATACTGAACTTTTCGGTCAGGGCGTTGCCAACGTGCTTTCCCCGATGTTCGGAGGTATTCCGGCGACGGGTGCGATTGCCCGTACGGCAACGAATATCCGTAACGGTGCCGTGAGCCCGATTTCTGGCCTGGTGCATGCGATTGTTTTGCTCCTCATCATGCTCGTGCTCGGTAAGTATGCCGAAATGATTCCGATGGCAGCCCTTGCCGCCGTGCTTTTCCAGGTGGCATTCAATATGTGCGGCTATCGCAGCTTTATCAAGATGTTCAAGGCCCCCAAGAGCGATGTGGCTGTGATGCTTGTGGCCTTCTTCTTGACAGTGATTATCGACCTGACGGTCGCAATCGAGGTGGGCGTGCTTTTGGCCGCAGTGCTGTTCATTAAGCGCATGAGCGACGTTGCCGAAGTGGAAACGGTGACCGAAGCCCTTAAAGAAGACGACGAAGAAGCTGCCCATAACGAACTTAGCCGCCAGGTGCCGAAGGGTGTGGCCGTGTACGAACTTGCCGGTTCGCTCTTCTTTGGTGCGGTCGACAAGTTTAAAGATACCATGGCGCGCATCTCTGACAAGCCGAAGATTCTTATTTTGCGCATGCGTAGTGTGTCTAGCATTGATGCTGCCGGTATCCAGATGATCGAAGACTTGCTGAATCGTTGCAACCGCGAAGGCACGCAGCTGTTGCTTTCGGGCGTGCATGCCCAGCCGGTGGTGGCTTTGACTCGCGCCGGTGTGCTCAAGCAGCTCGGTGAAGAAAACGCCCTCGGTAACATCGATGCCGCCCTCAACCGTGCCCGCGAACTCTTGGGTCTCCCGATTGTCGATACCTCGCACGAAGCGCAGCCTGCGCCTACGGTTTCTTGGGAAAAGAACCTCGACAAACCGTGGATGCCGGAAGAATCCAACGCCGCTGTGGCCGAAGAAACTCCGGAAGTCATCGCAGAAAAGATGATGGACGAACCGGTCGTAAAAATCGAAGAAACGGTAAAGTAACTTTCGTAAGTTTTTCTTAATTTTGTGACGGAAATCGCAATGTGATTTCCGTCTCTTTATTTGTGTGGAATCTATATCTAAATTATGGGCATGACTAAGAACATTAACTTACAGTCTGCACAGAAAGCAAAAATCTTCTGGAACTTCGCATTCAACTATCTGGTTGCATTTGGCGGAGTAACTTGGGTTCTCATCCACTGCTTCTGCTAAATTTTTTCTATCTTTGGCGCCATGTTTAAAATTGGCGTCATGGCTTCCGGAGGCGGAAGCAACTTTAAGGCGATTATTGACCGCATTGGCGAGGGTGACCTCGAAGCTCAATGCAAGTTTTTAATCACTAATAACGGGGGTTGTGGAGCTGTTTCTCATGCAGAATCTTACGGCATTCCCGTTTTCCATATTTCGGGCAAAACCCACCCCGACACGGCTGCTTACGAAGCTGCCCTTTTAGAAGTCATCGATCGCTACGATATTGATTTGCTCATCTTGGCTGGCTACATGAAGGCCTTGCCGGTAAGTCTCATCAATAGGCTTCCAGATCGCATTTTGAATATCCATCCGTCGCTTTTACCCAAGTATGGCGGCAAGGGCTTTTTCGGAATACATGTGCACGAGGCGGTGATTGCCGCGCACGATACGGAATCTGGCCCCACGGTTCACTTGGTCGGCGAAGAAATTGACAAGGGCCGTATTTTGGCTCAGACTCGCGTACCTGTTGAAGAAGGCGATACGCCGGAAACGCTTGCAGCCCGTGTGTTGGTGCAGGAACACGCTTTGTATTGGAAGACGATTAAGGATTACGCTGCTCAAATAGGCTTGTAACTCATGAAGTTCAAGGTTCCGGCATTTCTCGAAGGAATAGAAGCTCCTATAGAAGGCGAAGTTGCCATGCGCAAATTCGCAGCCTCCCAGATGGGGGAGAATGCCGTGGTCGTGGGTATTGACGAAGTGGGCCGCGGCCCCTTGGCTGGTCCCGTAGTGGCCTGCGCCGCTGTGCTCAAGGCTCCTGATATTATGCCAGCCTTGAACGATTCCAAGAAGCTCACTCGCCCTAAGCGCGAGGCTATGTACCAGGCTGTGCAAGATGCTTGCGAATGTTTTGCTGTGGCAAGCGCTTCTGTAGAAGAAATTGACCGCATGAACATTCTGGAAGCGGACTTTCTTGCCATGCGTCGGGCCCTGCAGGCCCTTGGAATGCCCGGCCTCCATGAATCAGCCCCTAAAATCCCAATCTTTCAAAAGGGTTCTCTCTCGTCCAATATTCTCATTGCTGTTGATGGCAACCTGAAAATTCACGGGATTTCCGAAGAATTGCAGATTCCCGTGGTCAAGGGCGATGGTCGTATTGCGAGCATTTCGGCTGCATCTATTCTGGCAAAAGTTTTTCGTGACCGTTATATGGACGACTTGGAAAAGCGTTACCCTGGTTACGGTTTCGACAAACATGCCGGCTACGGCACCAAGGTGCACTTGGAAGCTATCCGTCTTCAGGGCATGACTCCAGAACATCGTAAAAGCTTCCACCCCAAGAGTTTACAGACCGAACTGGATCTGTAGGCCTTTTTTGTAAATTTTTATTTCTTACGATTTTGTTGCAATTTTACCTTGTTGATGGGGTCTATGACTCCGTCTTTTTGCTATATTCTTGCCAAACAACAAGTTACGCTTTTTCCTGTAATGGGAGGTGATTTTGAATAATTCGGTACCTTTACTCCAGATGCTGACGCAGTCTGATATCACGACGATTGTAATTTTGGGCATTTTGGCGGTTATGTCTCTCGGTTCGTGGGGCATCATTATTGTAAAGTACATCGTGAACATGAAAAACCAGCGTGCCAACGTGGTGTTTTTTCGCAAGTTTGTGAATGTGCGCCAGTTCGTGGAATTGCAGAGCCTTTGTGAAACTGCAGACGACAGTGCACTTAGGAGCCTTACGTCTGAAGTGCTGAAGGAAGCTTCCAAATTCAGTAATTTCGTGAGTTACGACTCTATCCAGCACCGTGCATCGCTCCTGGAAGATACAATCCAGCGTTCGATTGAAGGTCTGCGTCTTACTGAAGACCGTTACTTGGGCTTTTTGGCTACATGCTCCAACCTGTCTCCGTTCTTTGGTCTTTTGGGTACGGTGTGGGGAATTATGGTTGCATTCTTCCAGATTGGCCAGCATGGTTCTGCAGACTTGACAGTGGTTGCTCCGGGTATCGCCATGGCCTTGATTACGACGGTGGCTGGCCTCGTGGTTGCTATCCCTGCCTCTGCCGGCTATAACTATTTTACCGCCCGCAACGGACAGAACGAAATTTCGTACTTCAACTTTGGCTCCCAGGTGCTCAGTCTCTTTAAGCGCGGTGACTTGCTCGCCCTTGAAGAAGTGGCTGGCTAGGAGGCTTTGTGAAGCGCAGTCGCGGAAAAGAACTTAAGCAGGAAATGAACCTGACGAACATGATTGATATCGTGTTCGCCATCCTTATCGTGTTCATTATTTCTGCGCCTCTCATGAGTCAGGGGGTCAAGGTTGACTTGCCTAAGGCAGAAGCCCCGACTATGGAGCAAGAAAAGCTTTTGAAGGTTTCGATCACTAAGAACGAGGAACTCTATATCGCCGATATGATGGTGGACTTTAAGAGTTTTAATAACGTGTTCAAGTCGCTCTGGAATGGCGAGATGGCTGTGGTCATCAATGCCGATGAGTCCGTGAACTATGGCCTCGTGATGAAGGTGGTGACCCAGGTACAAAAGCTCGGTGTGACAAAGCTTGGATTCTTGACGATGAATCCCAAGGAAAAACCGGGAAAGAGATAGGTGAGCGCAGAGAGAAACATCCAGTATTTTTCGTCTGACGATGACGGAATGATGGTGAAAATCATCGTGTGTGCGGTGGTTTTCCATTTGCTCATTGCGGGCATTTGCATTGCGTTCCATTTTGTGAATTTCAAGCATGAACCGGAACCGATTCCGGTGTTCGAAATGGTTCAGGTGCAACAGCCTGTTCAGCCGCGTCCGCAACCGCCCCGTCCCAAGCCGGTGGAGCCCAAGCCGGAACAGCCTAAGCCTATTGAGCCTAAACCCAAGCCGGAACCGAAGCCCAAGGTAGACCAGCAATTGCCGCCGGAACCCAAGGTGGAAGACAAACCGCCTGAACCGGAGCCGGTGGAAGAACCGCAGCCGGAACCTGAGCCAGAACCGGAACCGCAGGATGATTTTGAAGTAGATGACTTGGATTTGCCCGCAGCCGTTGAAGCGCCCAGCTTGAATCCGGTAGGGTCTGTAGATATGGATCCGCTGATGCAAGTTTATTTGGAACGTTTAAAACAAATTATCATGAGCAATTTCAATCCTCCTTCGAACTTGAATGTGCGTCGCGATGTAAAAACCACGGTGCAGTTTACGGTAGATCGTTTTGGCGGCATTACGGCGATTACGCTCAAGCGTAGCTCTGGTAATAAGACTTGGGATCATTTGTCAGTTCGTGCAGTACAAATTTCTAAGGTTCCTGAACTTCCGCCTAATTTTAGAGCCCCTTCGTTGGTTCTTCACTTTAATTTTACACCAAATTAAGGTGTTGGGTGGTTTAGGACGTAAGAAAATTGTATTATATTGAACAAACGAGTGGATTAGAATGGATAAAATGAAATTTTTTGTACGTGTCGCAGCCCTTGCGCTGGCTTTGTTGCCGGCTGCATCTTATGCGACCATCGATACGATTGCCGTTGACGTGGGTATTTCGGTGTTCAAGACGATGCCCATAGGCGTTGTTCCCTTTGCAGAAAAGAAGTCCATTGACTGGATTGAAGAAAAACCTCACCTGATCGTGACTCGTGATGCCAACCTCTCGGGGCGTTTTGACGTGGTTTCTTCGGACAAGTTCGATTTGCCTTTGTTCAGCAAGACCCATGCCAAGCACTATATTACAGGCAAGGTAACTCCTGTCGGCAAGATGCTGAAAGTGGAATGTTTCCTATACGCTTCTCAGACCAAGGATTTGATGCTTGGTGAATCTTACTTGGTAGAACAGAAAGATATGCGTCGTGCCTTGCACCAGTTCTTTGACCAGGTGATTTATCGTCTTTGGGGTGAACGTGGTGTGGCGTCCACTAGACTTGCCTATGTATCCAAGATGGATGGAATCAAACAGGTGGTGGTTTCTGATTACGACGGTTTCCATCGCAGTCAGATTACCCGTGATACGACCATCAGCATGATGCCTGTCTGGATGAAGGGTAATGCCGGACTTTACTACGTGAACTTCAAGACTCATCGTCCGAAACTCTATTCCAAGACTTTTGGTGGTGTTGAACGCGCCGTGTTCCCTCATTTGGACCAAACTTACAGCCCGGCTGTGAACCCGAAAACAGGGGAACTTCTGTTCTCCAGTACGGTAGACGGCAAGACGGATTTGTATATCGGTAACCCCGAAACGGGCAAGGCGAAGAAGTTCGCTTATCTGAAGTCTAACCAGACGAGCCCGGCTTGGAGCCCGTTTGCTTCGGAAGTGCTGTTTACGAGTGACCGCGGCGGTGGTCCCCAGATTTTTGCCATGGGCAAGGACGGCTCCGATTTGCGCCGCGTGACTTTTATGGGCCGCTATAATGAACGTGCTGCCTGGTCGCCCGAAGGGGACCGCATTGCCTATACCTCTATGGATGGCGGTCACATGAACATTTATACCTGCGCTCTCGATGGTTCTGACATTGTGCAGCTCACCAGTAACGCCGGTAATAACGAACATCCCACTTGGTCGCCCGATGGCAAGCTGATAGCATTCTCCAGCAATCGTAGCGGATCGTACCAGATTTACATTATGAGAAAAGACGGTTCCAATGTTACGAGAATCACCAATTCCGGTGAAAATACTTCGCCAACGTGGTCTTTTTTCTACGATGATTTTAAACAACCAAAAAAGGAAGGTAAAAAATGAAGAACTTCGTTAAACTCGCTGTAGTGGCATCTGCCGCAGCCCTCTGTCTCGTTGCTTGCGCCAAGAAGCAGCAACCTCAGACTGAACCGGAAGCAGAACCGGCTCCTGCCGCTGTGGCTCCGGCTGCAGAACCCAATGCTGATTCCTTGGCTGCTGAACAGGCTCGCCTCGAAGCTGAACGCCTGGCTGCAGAACGTGCCCGTTTGGAAGCTGAACGCGCTCGCCTCGAAGCCCTCATCAACCAAATCATGAGCGAAGATGTTTACTTCGACTTTGACCGTTCTGAACTCACCGAAAAGGCTAAGGAACTCCTGGCTCAGGTGGGCGAACTCCTGATCAAGGAAGAACGCTTCACCATTACGATCGAAGGCCACACCGATGCTCGCGGTACCGAAGACTATAACTTCACTCTCGGTGCAAAGCGTGCCATGAAGGTGAAGGAATTCCTCGTTGCTTATGGCATTGACGCTAAGCGCATGGAATCGGTGAGCTACGGTAAGGAAGCTCCGAAGGTTGAAGGTGCAACCGAAGAAGCCTACTCCCAGAATCGTCGCGCTAACTTCCGCGTGAACATCAAGGAATAAGATTCTTTAAATTTCGTCATCGTCTTGCCTGTTGTTGCAGGCGAGGAATTTTGCGGATAATTAAAAAGAACCTGTTATATGAAAAACAAAAAATTGAACATCGTATTTCCCTTGCTTATGGTAGCGGCCCTTACGGGTTGTAGCCAGATGACGGTTCTCCGTACACAGGAAATGAAGGCTGTTGGCGCTGAAGTTGAACAGCGTATGGATTCTGTTGCTATACAGCTTCAGGCTCAGAATGATTCCCTGCGTGCAGAGCTGGAAGCGGCTTCTCTTGCGCAAAAGCGCATGCAGGCCGAAATTACCATGCTTTCTCGCCGAGTGGCCGATGAATCCGAACGTAACGATTCCAGGCAAGAAGAAATCATCTATCGCTTGGATATGTTGCTCGGCAAGTCCGACAAGATCTTGGCGAAGAAGGTTGTCGTGAGCGGTGCTCCGGCTCCGGTATCTATGGATAGCCTGGAACGCGAAGCAGAAAAGCTCGTAGAAGCCGAGGCAATGTTCAATACAGCCCGCTCCGATTACCATCGTGGTGAATTCAAGCTGGCCTACAGTGGATTCAAACAGGTTTATGAACAAATGAAAGAAGGCGAACTCGCCGAGAATTCGCTTTACTGGATGGCACTCTGCTTGATTGATGTGAATCAGATTGACAAGGCGAAAAAGGTCTTTGCCCGCATGTCGGAAGCCTTCCCCGACGGCCAGAAGACTTGCCCCGCTTTGTTTAAGCTTTCGGGCCTTTATGGCGAAGAATGCGACATCAACATGCAGAAGCAGTACCTGCAGAAGATTCTTTCTACCAAGTCCTGTGAAAAGTCTGCCGAATTTGAACAGGCAGCCGAAATGTTGCAGGAAATCTTGGAAAAAGAAGACAAGAAGTCTGCAGGTGAACCTGTAGAACGTTGCGTGCCTGTGGTTCGTGAACCGGTCAAGCCGACTTCTCGCGTAAAGCCTGCCGAAGAAACGACTCCGGAACCGACTGCCAGCGCAACCGCAGAATCTACGGAAGCTGCTCTGTAATAGTTCGAAAAATCTTTCAAAATGAAAACTCCGACGATTGCTTCGCCGGAGTTTTTTCTTTAATCTCTCGTCTGTAGCCGCGCAGCGGCATGTTTTTGTCTAGTTTACGGTTCGTCCGCGTCAATGATGACACGCTTGACTTCGGCACCGAGGGTTGCCATTTTTGCTTCGAAGTCTTCGTAACCGCGGTCGAGGTGGTAAATGCGACTAATCTTGGTTTCGCCTTCGGCGATTAACGCGGCGAGGACGAGCGCTGCAGAGGCGCGTAGGTCGGAGCCCATCACGTCGGCACCTTCCAGCGGGAGGCCGCCCTTGATGGTGGCGGTGTTACCGCTGAGCGTAATGCTTGCGCCCAGGCGTTCCATTTCGGCCACGTGCTTGAAACGGTCGTTATAGACGGTATCTTGAATCACGCTGTTGCCCGGAACCGAGAGGAGCGTTGCCATGAGCGGCGCCTGCATGTCGGTGGGGTAGCCCGGGAACGGAAGCGTCTGAATGGTAATCGGCTTGAGTTCTACGTTGCGGGCGTCGACTTCGGCCCAGTCGGGGCCGACGGACACCTTGCAGTTCATGTCGCGGAAGGCGTCGAGCGTCGAGGCGATGTGTTCAGGGATAATCTTGGTGACCTTGACGCGGCCGCGGGTGATGGCGGCGCCGCAGAGGAAGGTGCCTGCTTCGATACGGTCGGGAATGGTGACGCCATTACCCGGGCGTAGAGCTTCTACGCCCTGCACCGTAAGGGTGCGCGTGCCGCGACCCTGAATCTTGGCGCCCATGCCGATGAGGTAATCGACGAGGTTATCGATTTCGGGCTCGAGGGCTGCATTCTGCAACACGCTCGTGCCCTTGGCAAGCGTTGCGGCCATCAGCACGTTCACTGTAGCGCCCACGCTGGAAATCGGGAAATGGAATGTACCGCCGGGGAGGCGTCCGTCGCAAGTGGCTTCTACGTAGCCGTGAGTCACGGTAATCTTGGCGCCCAGGGCTTCGAGGCCTTTCAGGTGCAAGTCCACAGGGCGCGGGCCCCAAGCGCAACCGCCCGGGAGAGACACGCGGCAGCGGCCAAAGCGTGCTACCAGAGGACCGAGCACATAGAAGCTTGCGCGCATGGTCTTCACGAGTTCGTAAGGGGCTTCCAGATGGTCGGCACCACGGGTGTCGATTCTTAAGGTGTGGGCTTCGCCACCGATGTGGCAACCAATCACGCGCAGCACATCGGACATGGTCTTCATGTCTTTGAGGTGCGGGACGTTCGTGATTTCGGAGACGCCGTCGGCCAAGAGGGCTGCTGCCATTACGGCAAGGACTGCGTTCTTGGCGCCGGAAATTTCAACTTCGCCGTCGAGCGGCTTTTTAACCTGAGGTACAATAAACTGGTACATAGTAAAACAGCTTGAAAAATTTTTCAAGCTGAATTATAGAAAAAAAAAGAAATGATGTTTACTAATGAGGGAAATATGCTGGCTAAAATTAGGTTAAAGAGTTTTTTCATATGGAAAGATTTTTTTTGTTGACTATAAAAAGAAGAAAATGTATTTTTGGACAAATTATTTTAAGGAGCTTTTTTGAAACGGCTGTTTTCTTATAGCTTTATAGCTTTATTGTTGTCTTTAAAGTTCGCATTTGCACTGGATTTTCCGTATTCTGAATGGAATCTTGCAAATTACGAAGGTGCTTATGCAACCTTTAATGAAGGGCTTATTTCAGTTGCTGATGGTGGTTCTGATTATTGGCATGTTCAATTGACTCGTGACAATATTGAGTTACTAGCTGGCAAGACGTATGAAGTCAAGTTTTTCCTACAGGGCGTTGGTGCTCGTCGCTATGTAGAGGTTCGCATTGGACGTGATGGTTTCCCTTATGATGCCTTTGCTGAATTTGGTGAAGTGGCAGCGAGTGTAAACGGACGAACCGTAACAAAGACTTTCACGATGCGTTCGGGCAATGTCAGCAATGCTCGATTTGAATTCAATCTTGGAAAAAACTCTGGGATAGTTTATCTATCTGATGTCAGCCTGAATTGCATTGATTGCGGCTCTAATCAAAATCTAGGTGGAAATAATTCTTATGCGGCATCGGCAAGTGATTGGGGGTATGTGGTCGTTGCTGACATGGTCGATTTCCGTGACTATTCCATGTCTTTGGGCGATGTATTTGGACAAAATCTTGAATTGGGCGCGGATTCCAAGATTTACGGCAATGTCGATGCTTCGAACCATTGTTTCTTACGTGAACGGGCGAATATTAGCGGTGATTTGCATTATACTAGCCAATGTGAGGAACAGAACGGTGTTGTTGCCAAGACAAAGAGTGTAGCAGTCCTTTCAAAACCGGTTGTCGGCATTCCGAACATCGTTGCAGGGATAACTCCAATCTCCGTTGGACTTGACCAGGATGTTACTCTTTTACCGAATAATTATGGAGCCTTTTACGCCAATGCAAGGTCTAAGGTTCATTTGACCTCGGGTTCTTACACATTTCAAAATGTTTTTACTGAACCTGATGCTGAGTTTGCATTTGACTTGACTTCCGGCCCAATTACAATTAATGTTTTGGAAAATGTTCGCTTTGGCGACCGAAATACGTTCTCCATTACGGGAGGGAATCCTAGCGAAATTTTGTGGAATGTTGCCGGCGAAAACGTTGATATGGGAACGGACGGCCTGTATTTTGGAAAGTTTGTCGCTCCGGTTGCGTTTGTTCGCATTCCGTCGCGTTCGCACCTTGTCGGCGCCGTGTACGCCAGCAAATTCCAGATAGAGCCGCAATCAACGGTTTCACAAGAACCTCGTGCGACTGAAATCTCTCACAGTGAGGAACATTTCGGGCCGTTCTTTGAACCAGGAGTATTCCGCTATGTTTCTCAGCTACCGCTTTCCACATCTGCAATTGAAATGTTCATTTATGCGGACAACGCCCAATTTAAGGTAAACGGAGAAACATCAACAATAATTGGTCTTCCGTCTTCTAATGAAACCGCAACCATATCGCTTACCAGAAATATGATTTCAGGTTTCCCTGCCGAAGCGTTCAGAAGTAGTTATGTATTCAACTTTGCTAAAAGTGCAAATTACCGTATCTACTGGAATCCGCAAACCCAGTGCAAACAGGGCTGTGACGGCGCAACCGCAACGACTGCTGTGGGAGACTTTGCGACCGTTCTCGAAACGGCCAAGGCGACAGGCCGCGAAATCAATATGGTTGGTGGAATATGGGACGTAACACAAAACTATACTGATGGAATCGTTCCTTGGAATGTTGGCTTTGAACTTGTGGGATATACGGGAAATGTTTGGGATTTGGCTTCTGCGTCTAGTATGCCAACGATATTCCTAGGAGAATCTTCGCATATACAGATATACGGAAAATCTCCGCGTTCGCTAACAGGATTTTGGATTGGAAATGGATATAATAAAAGTAGCGGTGGTGCGATTGCTTCGGAATCCCTGCATCTTAAATTGAAAAACTTGCTTTTATCTGCTCACAAGTCTGATATGGATGGAGGAACTCTGTTTTCTACCGGTACCCTTGAAATATACAATGTTCACTTTAAAAATAGTATATCTAAAGGCAATGGTGGTGCCGTATATAATGAGGGCTTGTTAAAAATGCAGGATGTCATATTTGAAAAAAATATAGCTGTTGGCAATGGTGGTGCTTCTTATTCAAGCGGCAATGCTTTTGTTCAGAATGCGATATTTAGCCAGAACGAATCTGATGGAGAAGGCGGAGCATGGTTTGCTCAAAAGGGAACAATAAAGGTCAGCAATGCGACTATTTTTGATAACAACGGAAAACAGGGCTTTTCGGCTATTGGTGGCAATGCGACTGGTCAAATTTACAATTCAATCTTATGGAAAAACATCAAGGCATCCTGTTCTCTAGAAAAATGCAAAAAGGAATTGTCTCCATCTCTATCAATACATCATTCTATTGTAGAAACCAATTATAGCGGAGAAGGTAATCTTGTCGAGGATCCGATGTTTGCTGATGAAAGCAATCCTGGTGGAGATAATGATTTCATGAGCATGACTGCTGGATTGACTTTGCAAGATGTATCTCCCGCGATTGGTTCTGGGGTAAAAGATGATTTTGTTCTTGATGCTGATATATTAAATATTATAAGATCCCCCAAAATTGATTTAGGTGCTTATGCATGGTATGACTTGAATGGAGACTATGTCTTAGGCCAATTTGTTTACGGAAAGTTTAGATCAACATCAGTCCGGTATCCTGTTTTTAAAACATTAGGTGATATATATGATATTTTTGAGAAAGGAAACGGAAAATATGGAAGAGCATTCAGAAAAAAAGTGCCTGTATCAAAAGTCAAAGATATAAATAGAATAGAGATAGAATTTACTTTAATGTCTGAAGATGGTTCCGCTTACGATATTCCTTCTATAATTATTCCGTTTTTTAAAGTTGAGGAAAGTGAAGGTTTTGCTTATTTTCAGACAATTATTAAAAATCCTATAGAAAAAGATTATAATCCTGTAAAACATGGCCGATTCTTGATTTTTACGAGTAATTATGAAAAGAGTGGTGTATATGCAGATGTTCAAGTTGTTCCAATAATAAAAGAAAATGATTATTTAAAAGGTACAGTTGTTTCATGGTGAAAAAATATATTTGTTTACTTGTTCTAGTTTTTATGGTTTCCTGTGGAGGATCTTCGTCAACAGATGCCGGGAAAGCTGAAGTCGTATATTTAGAGGAAATAGAAGATTTCGATCGAAATGATCAATCTTCTAGTTTTGCTCATTCCAAAATAGGCTTTTATAAAGATGCTGATCACCAATGGGGGTTTGAAAATAGTAGTGGTTCTGACAAACGCAATCCTGCTCACATTTCATTTGAATACGATGGGGATGGCTATGCCGAATGGTATATTCAGTGGGAGGAAAATGATTTCACTGGTGATGAGACGTTTTATATATGTGATCCTCAGAATGAAAATCTCTCAAATAATAATATGAATTTAGGTCCAATAGGATTAGACGATGAATGCGTTATAAATGAAGATGAAGTAAATAATTTGCAAAAGATGTGTGGTAAAATAAGTGTGAAAAAATACAATAACTACTACAGTCAACTGGGAATTTGTAAATCTGCTTATGACAATAATCCTCCGTCTTTACTAGCAGTTCTTCAGCTACATCCATATCAAATGGAACGTTTTGAAATATATGATATTCATTATGGAGGATCAGCAAGCGCTTCTTTTGAGGATCGCGCAAATGAAGTTTTTCATCAAGGTGTTGTAAATATAAGTTTGACGGAAAAAATTTTCAACCGTAAAGATGTTAATGAAAATTATGATTACTCTGATATACCTAATCGAGAAGATTTATTTTTTATAGGAGCGGGCAAAATAGGAAGTCCCTGTTATAATAATATTCCCGATGATATAGATATTATAAAAAATTATATCAATAGCACCTTGTTTTCAGATAATTTTGTTGGCAATCCCGGTCGTGCAATGGTTTGGATTGGAAAATATGGTGTTCGCTACTGGACTTTTGATGTGAGCAAAAATCCTTGTTATACTGAATTAATCTCTTTTCCCGATAGAGTTCATGGTACCGAATATTATATCGGAACGATAAATTCTCAAAAAGGAATAAATTGTAGATTTGATGATAATGTTAATCAGAGGAAAATTAGATATAATAAGGCTGAAGGTGCTTGGGAAATATCAAACACATTTAATGACAGTGAATGGTCTTTTGACCTTTCTGAAATAGATCCTGATTGTCATATCTTTTATGATCCCAGTGATAAAGATGATAAAATGATATGGACTAGACATATTTCTACAACCTCAAGAGCAACAACAAAAAATGTGGGAAGCGGTTTAGTTGCATTTGCTCGCGAAAATGACAATATTGTTATGTTACATGAAATGGGGCATTTACTCAATTTAAGCGATATAGAATTTGAAGGAAATCTAATGAATTATTTCGATGAAGCGAATGCTGGACAACACCTACGTTTTTCTGAGGTGAAGGCTAGAGAAAATGATCAATCTGAATCATTTGACAAAGCGGAGTATCAGTGGGATTGCCTTCATGACATATCAAAATGTGCTTACCCATTTTAAGGAGAATATATGAAGATCTTTTTTTCTCTATTGTTATTACTTTTAACAACTACATCAAGCGCGTCAAAATTATGTGTTTTTGATGCTTTGGGAAATTGTATTGAACGGGGACAAAATGTTGCGTCTTTCAAAGATTTTATTTCTCAAAATGGTAAAAAAATATACTATATAGCATCAGAAGAAAATAACGTTGGTTCAAATAAATCGCATTATCCTAAAATTGCGCCAAGAAAAATAAAAGGAAAAAAACGTTGGTATGAAGTAGACTGGAATCAGGGCGTTAAACTTTGCCCTGAAAAAGGTTTCAATTCGAACAACGGTGTTTGGATTGTTTATGGAACCGCTCATGTTGATTCTAAAAATTGTGTTTATGTAGAGGGATCCCCTTTTACTAGAAGTATTCTTGTTTTATACTCACGCAATCCAAACGACCTTACAGAAGCTGATTCTAGTTGGATTTTAGTAAATCAAACTATTGTCGAATTAGCAAACAAAAATTTCAAAATATGGGATGATAAGGCTAAACAGTTTAACGGCCGTCCTAACAAAGATGCAAAATTTAAAGTGATTCAGTTAAATCAGGATTTAATCGTTGATAAAACAGAATTTCGAATAAAGGATGCTCTTTGGCTAAAAAAAGGAAAAAGCCAAAATCCACTTAAAATTGATTTTGACTATTATCCCGAAAAAGATTCCTCGCGTTTGCAAAATTATCCTCTTGAGGTAGATGCGGATGTGTATAACTATCTTCAATGGAGATCTGAAATTGATGGGCTACAAAGTGTCTTTATAACAAAATCTGCAGATTCTGTGAATAAACTTCAAAATTTATACAAACATAATAAATTCGATAAATATATAGATGTTTTTGATACATCGGCAAATGGATATCGGATGCCAATGAAAATGGAATTAAAAGTTTTGCAGTTGGGAGGTCAATCCTCTGTATTTTCTTGGGGGGACGCTCCAGATAAAGCCTTGCTAGCAAGATATATGAATGTCAAATGTGGTACAGATGAATGGGGTGTTTATCCTGTAAAAATGCATCAGCCAAATCAATACGGATTATATGATGTTTATGGAAATGCGGAAGAGTTATATCTTGAAAAAGGAATAAATAATGTTGTTGGTATAAATTATAATTGTAATGCATACGATTATGTGAATATTGATATTGGTCCTGCGTGTGAATTTATAGGAAAATATAAATGCCGACGAAAAAGCGAAAAAAACAATTCCAGTTGGATTGGCTTTAAAGGCATTCGTCTAGTCCGAAAACTTGAATGATTCGTAAACGAACTATTTTTTTTTCCTTGTTCGTTGTGTCGTTCTCTATTTGTGCCGAACGATATAAGGATTCGTCGTTTGAAATTGAAAAAATATCAAATCTTATCTACGCATCAAATGTTCCTTGCCTATCCCAGAAACATTTTATAACATCTTTGGTAACCGGTTTAAGAACTTCTTCTGACAATGTTCCCAGTCTCTATTTCTATCAAAATGCAAATGAAATAACATACGAGAATTTACTTTTTGATTTGTATCAGCCTAAAAGTGACACAACAAATAACCGCCCACTAGTGATTGTTGTCCATGGTGGAGCGTTTGTTTCTGGGAGTAAGGATGATCAAACTCAGCCAATTGTTGGTTACTGTGATTCACTTGCTGCTCGAGGCTATGTTGTCGCATCTATAGATTATCGAATTGGTCTTGTTTTAAAGGATGTTAAAAATCAATTGATTATAGATAGCCTTGATTTCAAACGCGCTATCCAATGGGGCGTTGAAGACTTACAAAACGCATTACATTATTTCAAGACCCATGCAAAAGAATACAAAATCGACTCCAACAAAATTTTCATTATCGGAAATAGTTCAGGGGCTATTTTAGCATTGCACGCGGCTATGGAAAAAGAAGAACGGGTAAGTGGAATTATTTCATTATGGGGTGGCACTATAGATAGTGTGCGTGTGAAAAACATAACTGCCTCAGTTTTACTTGTTCATGGAACAAACGACAAAATCATTCCATTTACAAAAGGCAAAATGCTAAATCTAGATTCAATTAGAAACCAAAATCAATTTGTACCGGGATATGCCTCAGCTGCATCAGTATTTAACATATGGTTTTCTAGTCCAGTTTTTTTTGGGAGTTCTTATGTTTATTCTGTATTAGAAAAAAAACAGATATATCATGAGAATTTTTTTATTGAGAGTGTAGGACATGAATTTTATATAAAAGAACCGTACAAAACAAATGTGTTAAATAGAATTGTTGATTTCCTTTATAAGCACAGCCTTCAAAATTAAAAAAATATCAATTTGGTTGCAATTCGGCTTTTTTTCCAAAATCATTGCTATTTCTTCTTCGCTGCGATTTTATCGTGCACAACTCTTGTGCGGGCGATGTGGTCGTGGAGGGCGCGGCGCTTGGGGTCGATGAATACAATCAGGTAGCCAAGGCCGTAGAACATGAGCGTGCATTGCGTAATCAGGCTTGCAATAAAGCGAAGTGCGGCGCTCACCCAGCTCATGGGCTCACCGTGGGCGACTTCGACATGGATCTTCACGAGCATTTTGCCGGGAGTCGCCGACTTGATGGCCGTAAATGCGATAAAGTAAATGGCTTGCACGATGCCCCAGATAATCAGGAACAGGTGCGTGCCGGGAACGTCAATCACATTGTTCAAAGCCTCTTCGGAGGTGGGCGTGTTAATGTAGGCGTTCATGGCGTCGGCGAGGGCGTTCAGGTCAATCGCCTGAACGGCGCTCATGATCATCAGAATCAAGACGCCTGTTGCAGACAAAATAACGTTGTCGATAAAGTAGGCGATAGCGCGGACAAAGAATCCGGCGTAATGCTTGCCCTTGTTGTGTTCGGCAATGATTGCTTCGAGGGCAGCCTTGATCTGTTCTTCTTCGGAAAGCGGGACTTCCTTGGATTCTTCGGTATCTTTCCAGGCGACCCAGGCTTCCATGCCTGAATGCCATACCAGGGTTTCGTCCTTGATGACGCCGTCTTTTACAAAGTCCCTGATTTCGTCGATATTAAAGGGACCTTTGCGTCGTTCACCGTCCGTAACGGATTCGTCTATGTAGTACCAAATCATGATGAGCCATAATTTAGAAAAAAAGCTACATTTCGGAGGTATGATGAATTTCAAGATTGGCCAACGCTATGTAAGTCAATCGGAACCTGCTCTCGGCCTAGGCATTGTGACCGAGGTGCAAGACCGTATTGTGAAGATTTCTTTCCCTGCTGTAAGTGATGTCCGTTGCTACCGTTCCATGGGTGCCCCTGTGGACCGCTTTGAACTTTCGGTGGGCGATACCGCCAAGAGCGAAAAGGGTATGTCTTTTACCGTGGAATCGGTGAAAGAAGTGGACGGCTTGTTGGTTTATACGGGCCGCGCCGGCAGACAGATGAAGGAATCTGAACTGAGCGGCAAGATTTCGATTGCGCGTCCGGCCGATTTGTTCAAGGCTCTCATGGAAAATCGCGTGTCGAACAGTGTTCAGTTCGGTCGTCGTGAATCGGCCATGGAACTTTCTTGCAAGTGGATTTCGTCGCCGGTGCGTGGCATGATTGGCCCGCGTACCTCGATGATTCCGCACCAGTATTATTTGTGTAGCCGTGCCTGCGACAGCTCCAGTCTTCCGCGTCTGATGCTTTCTGACGAAGTGGGCCTCGGGAAGACGATTGAAGCCGGCATGATTTGGCATGCGCTCAAGGCTCGTGGGCGACTCACCCGTACCCTGATTATTGTTCCCGAAACTTTGAAGCACCAGTGGCTGGTCGAGATGAAGCGCCGCTTCAACCACCTCTTTACGCTGGTGGATGAAGGCTACATCAAGGGCCTGTTCGTGGACGACGAAGACCGCCCGAATCCCTTCTGTCTTGCAAACGACATCATCTGCTCGATTGACTTCCTGATTAAGCAACCCGCACTGATCGAAGACTTGCTCAAGACTACCTGGGACATGGTGATTATCGACGAAGCGCACCACCTGGTTTGCGAAGATGGATTCACGAGCCACGAGTACTTGTTGGCGAATGCTGTGATCCAGCGTTCCAAGGGTGTGCTGCTTTTGACGGGTACGCCGCTGCAGTTCCATCCGGAATCGCAGTTCAACCGCCTCAAGATGCTCGACCCTGTGCGCTTTGCGGACTACAACAGCTTTATCAAGGACCAGGATGCCTACCGCAAGCTGGTGAATGAACTTTCGAAGCTGCCGACGGATCCCGGAGAGACCATGAGCTGGGACGACTTGAACGAATGTGTGCCGAAGAAGTCGATTATCCGTCCGTGGCTTGAACAGGAAAGCGCAAAGAGCATGCCTGCCGACGAATGGATCCGCCGCATCGTGGATGCCGTGGGTACAGGCTCGGTGGTATTCCGTAATACCCGTAAGGGTGTAGGCGGATTCCCGAAACGCGTGCTCGACGAAATTCCGTTGGAACCGAACAAGAATTACCGTGACATGGTGAACGTGGCTGCCGAAAACGATTTGGACATGTCCACCGACATCCAGGAGAACGGCCTCTTGTGCACGAGCTATTCCGACGCCTGGGCGCTGGACGAACGCTACGTGTGGCTTAAGGGATTCTTGAAGGAACACGCTAATGATAAGGTGCTCCTGATTTGTGAATCCATCCAGGTGGTTCAGGCTCTTGAAACGCTTTTGAACGAATACATGGGCGAGGGCGCCTTCTCGATGTTCCATGAGAACATGACGATTATGGCCCGCGACAAGGCCGCTGCAAACTTCAGCAGAGAAAACGGCGCGAACCTGTTGATTGCTTCTGAAATCGGTTCCGAAGGCCGTAACTTCCAGTTTGCCCACCATTTGATTCTGTTCGACTTGCCCCTCGATGCCGCTTTGGTGGAACAGCGTATTGGCCGCTTGGACCGTATCGGTCAGACCGAAAACATCATTATTCACGTGCCGTATGTGAAGGGCTCCGGCCAGGAAGTCATGTTCCGTTGGTACCACAACGGCTTGAACGCCTTCGGTACTCCGATGATGAGCGGTGGCGAACTGTTCCTCAAGTACACTGACGAACTGATTGCTGCTTTGGCCGAACCGCAGGCATTGCTCCAGAACTTTGTGGATACGGTGATTCCGCAGGTCAAGAAAGACTGCGACACCATGCGCAAGAATATTGAAAAGGGCCGTGACCGCTTGCTGGAATTCAACTCCCGCAATCCGGCGAAGGCTAAAGAAATCACCGATGCCATCTTGAAGATTGACGCCGACAAGGATTTGGAAACGCTCGTGTTCTCGTCGCTGATGGACCGCGGTCTTGAAATCGAAAAGAGTAAGATCAAGGGCTGCTACATCATTAGCATGGGTACGCAGGTGGAATCGGGCTCGATTCCTGGTATGCCGGAAAGCGTTGGCATGGCGGGCGCCGGTGGCGGTGGCCGCGTGACGCAGGCTGTCGGAAACTTTGAAGAAAGCTCGGGCGGTGGCGACGAAGATGCTCGCTTCTGCGATACGTCTAGCTTGACTGTGACCTTTGACCGCAACGTGGCCATGGTGCACGACGAAGTGGATTTTGTGAGCTTGGAACACCCGCTTTCGCAGGGCGTGATTGACTTTGAAACCTCGCTGGACAACGGTGCTGTGGCTTGCAACATCTGGCAGAATTCCGGAATGCGCGGCCTGGTGATGCAGTACAATTTTGCGGTGGACTTCTCGGTGGCCGAAGAATGGGGCGTGTCGGACCTTGCGGGCCCGCGCTACATTAGCGTGCTTGTGAACCCGACAGGTGAAGACTTGACCGAAAAGGTTCCGGAACTGAAAGCCGCAAGCTTCAAGGATGTGCCTGTTCCGCAGGGCAATGCTGCGGTGAACATGACGCTCAAGTATTTCGGTAAAGAAGGCCTCGCCATCGCTCGCCGCATTGTGTCTGCCAAGGCAAAGGAAATTGCCGAAGTGGCCGCTGCCGCTGTCGAAGCCCGCGCCGAGCAGGAATACCAGCGTATGAACCATTTGCTTAGCATGCGTGGCAAGGCGGGTAACAACACCCAGCTGCAACAGCTTCGCAAGAATGCCCAGGAATGGAAAAAAGTAATTTCGAACCCGCAACTCCGCCTCGATGCAATCAGGCTTTTGGTGTGTAGGTAATTTATGAGTGAACTACGTAAAAATATCTTGGATGAATCCCGTCGCATTGTCGTAAAAATCGGCTCGCGTATTTTGGTCGACTCCGAAAAGGGCGGCGTTTGCACCCGTTATATCCAGAAACTCGCAGATTCCGTCGCCCGCCTGATGGAAGCCGGCAAGGAAGTTGTGATTGTCACAAGCGGTGCCGTGGGAACAGGCATGAGCCAGCTCGGTTACAAGGAAAAGCCGACGGTGCTTGCCGAAAAGCAGGCCTGCGCTGCCGTGGGTCAGATTGACTTGATGTACGCCTACCGCGAAATGTTCCGCTGGATGCAGCTTTCCGTGGGTCAGATTCTTTTGTCTGCCGAAGACTTCCGCGACCGCAACCGCTACAAGAATTTGCAGAACACCATCAAGGCGATGCTTGCCCGCAAGATTGTTCCGATTATCAACGAAAACGACTCGCTCGCCGTCGCCGAAATCAAGGTGGGCGATAACGACAAGCTTTCGAGCGACGTGGCACTCTTCCTTGATGCGGACTTGCTTTTGATTTTCACGGACGAAGACGGACTCTTCGATGACAATCCGAAGAAGAACCCGAACGCCCGTTTGCTCCGCTTTGTGCCGGAAATTACGCCTGCCGTTTTGGCGCTTGCAGGTAAGCCCGGTGAAACGGGTTCTGCCGTGAGTACCGGTGGTATGCGCAGCAAGCTGGAAGCCATTCGTAACGTGACCAAGAGCGGTTGCAACGCCTTCCTCGCGAGTGGCATGAAGGTGTTGCCGCACCAGGTGATTTTTGAAAATGCCGAAGGCACGCTCTTTGTGGGCTCCAAGAAAAAGCTCAATAGCCGTCAGCGCTGGCTCAGCTTCGTGACGACTCCGCGCGGTGCCGTGGTGGTCGACGAAGGTGGCGTGAAGGCTTTGCGCGAAAAGCATTCGAGCCTCTTGCCTGTGGGCGTGTGTGCCGTGAAGAAGCATTTCGACAAGGGCGACTTGATTGAAGTCTTGAGCCAGGACGGTGAAGCCGTTGCTCGCGGTGTAGCAAAGTTCGACAGCGAAACATTAAAGCTTGTTCTCCGCAAGAAGACCGCCCAGGTTCATGAACTCTTGGGCAAGAACGTTCCCGACGAACTGATTCACAAGAACGACCTGGTCGTGTTCTAGTTGAAAATATAAAGTGGGGTTATGATGAAAAAGACTTACTCGCTTTTTGTCTTGTTTCTAATGATGTTTGCTCTTTGCGCTTGTAGTGGCAAGGGGGCCTCTTCGCCGAATGAAAGTGGCTTGCCCACCGAAGTGGCGGATAAGGCAGAACTTGAAACTTACGAGTGTGGCGATGATGTCATCGGCGAGAAGGTCTATGTGGCTGAACTCGAAGAGAACTACGAATGCGATGGCGAAAAATGGTTCAAGTCCTACGACCAAACAAAGCCGAGTTCAAATTCAACAAAGTCTTCAAACAGCAAGAAAATTGACGGCTCCAGCGATTCCAAGGCTGCCGACAAGGATGGCTCATCAAGCAGCAGCGATGGCGCCAAGTCAAGCAGCAGTTCGCGCCTAGCAGACATCTTTGAACCCGAAATCACCATCAACGAAAACTGCATCGAAGTGGGCGCATGTGATGCCATGGTCAAGACCGATGTAAGCACATGGCGTTTTGTCCGCAAAGATGACTTTGGCGATGACATGGAATACTCTTACATGGTGGATGGCAAGGACCTTATCGTGACCATCAAGAGTGCCGATGGCTCGACTAATTCCAAGACCTACTCCATGTATAACATGGAATCTGAGGCGGGCGTGGAAATGGCGTTCAATGCCGCTAAATCCACCTGCAAGGACGGCGGCGGAAATGACAATGTAATAAGCAAGACTTGTGTGAAAGACACGATTCTAGCCTTACCCGAATGTAAATCAAGTATTGACGGGGCGCTTGGGATTGATACTGCCGGTATAAAAGTAATTTGTCAAGAAAATGAATGGAAAAGATACATCGAGTACGGCTCTTTGACGGATGCGCGTGATGGGCAGACTTACAAAACTGTGAAAATCGGTGAGCAAATTTGGATGGCCCAGAACCTGAATTACGCTTATTTAGTGCCCACGGATGAGGAAGATTCCTCCAGCATTTGTTATGAAGACAATTGCGCTTTATTTGGTCGGCATTATTTGTGGAGTGCCGCCATGGATAGTGCGGGCATATTCACGGATAATGCAAAAGGATGTGGATCGAGAGTTTTTTGTTCTCCAATTTATCCTGTAAGAGGAATTTGTCCAGAAGGTTGGCATTTGCCAGATTTTCAAGAATTTGAAACAATGCTATTTTTTGTTGGCGCTAAAGTGGAAAACTATGCAAATGTTGGAGAAATGTATGTGAATGTCAATCACAGGGAATTCGGTTTTACAATTCCCTATGATGGTATAAGTGGTAATCGTTACTATCTGACATCCACTGAAACAGATTTTGAAGAAGGATTTGCATTTGGGGTTGATTTCAAAAGAGCTCCTGACGAAGTTACAATGTGGGGAGTTGCCAAAAATAGATTCAACCCAGTCCGCTGTATCAAGGACTCTGAATAGGGGTCATTTCTTTCCAGCTGATGAATTTCTGATTTTCCCCGCGGTAAGAATCGTCGCCGCCATAGATAACTCTTGTGTTCGATAGCGGAATGTTTGCGACTTCGGCGAATTTTTTCAATCCGTCGTAGAATTTCTGGTTCTTGGTTTCGCCAGATTTGATTTCGATGGCGCTCAGTTCACCATCGGTTTCGCAAAGCAAGTCGACTTCATTCTGGTTCGTGTCGCGCCAAAAATAAAGCTGCGGTTCTTCGCCTTTAAACAGTGCTTTTTTCATGTATTCAGTAACCACGAAATTTTCGAAGATTGCTCCGCGCAATCCACTTTTTTGCAATTGTTCCTGGTTGAAAATGTTCAACAGATTGCAAAGTAGTCCCGTGTCGCAGAAATAAATTTTAGGCGATTTGATGACTCTTTTCGAAAAATTCTTATAGTATGGAGGCAGCCGAAGAAGTATAAAACTTGCTTCAAGAATTGAAATCCAGGCGTTTGCTGTTATGACGGAGATTCCCGCATCTTTGGCAAGCGAGGCAACGTTCAAAATGGAACCGACGCTTGCTGCGCATAGTTTGAGAAATCTTTTGAATGCCGCCATGTCGGTTATGTTTCGCAATAAGCGGACATCTCTTTCTACATACGTTTGTAGGTAAGATGTAAAATATTCCTTTGCCGAAACTTTCTTGTCATAGAGTCTAGGGTAACAACCTTTGAGCAAAATTTTATCAAGATCATTTGGAAGTTTGTCAACAGCCCTTAATTCTTTGGCGGAAAATGGGAAAAGTTTGAGGATGCTTGTGCGCCCGGCGAGGCTTTGCGAAATACGTTCCATCAACAAGAAATTGTGCGAACCGGACAAAATAAACTGTCCGCATTCGTCGCGAGAATCCACGATAGTCTGTAGATAGGAAAATAAGTCCGGAACGCGTTGCGCCTCGTCTATAATACATTTTAATCCACAGTCCTTTAGGAAACCGCGGGGGTCGTTTTCGGCGAGTTGGCGAATATCGGGGTCTTCTAGCGAAATGTATTTATAGTCCGCAAAGCATGATTTCAGCAAGGTGGATTTGCCACTTTGCCTAGGCCCCGTCAGCGTTACTACGGGAAAATTCTTTGCCATGTCTATAATTGTCTTGGAAATTGACCTTTCAATCATAATTATGCCTTTTTTGCTTAAATATAGCTAAATTTTTATGAAAAACAAATAGTTTTATTTATGAAAATCGTATAATATGTTTTATGAAAATCATATATAATGCTTTGCGTTGATAATAAAAGAATCTGAAACTTGCTTTAGCTCACGTTGCATACGTAATTGTTTTTTTTTCTTTACTTTTTGGTTGTTTTTAGCTATATTTACTCCGATAGCACAACGAGGACTCTATGCTCAAAAAACTAATTGCAGCCCTTTTATTTGTATGCCCACTGGTTTTTGCCAGCTGGGACGGTTCCGTCAAGAAACCCGCCATCCGCGAAATTGACGGCAAGGAGTTCTACGAAATTGCGACCCCCGAGAACCTCGCGTGGTTCGCTGTCAACGTGGGCAAGGGAAATTTGGATTATAATGCTATTCTCACGAACGATATTGTGGTTTGGGAAGATTCGGTCGGCAGCGAGACTATCGAATGGACTCCGATTGCATATAATGATTCTTCTGACACGGTAGGCTATAAGGGAATATTTGATGGCAATGGTCATAAAATTTCTGGTGTTTACGTTCCTCCTAAAAAGTATGACCGTAGCGGATTTTTCGCAATCATCGGTAGGGGCGGCGTTGTCAAGAACCTGACTATTGAAAACGCCTGGATTCAGGGGTTGTTAAAGTCGAACAGTATAACGGGCGGTATTGTCGGATATTTTTATGGTGATTCTATTGTGAACTGTGAATTTCACGGAACCGTCAAGGATGTCTATGTAGGTGGTATTGCGGGATGGTTCGAAAAACCCTATATAGGAAGTAGGCGTGAGAATGGATCGTATGTTCCTATGTATGCCGGTGGAACCATTAGAAATAGCCGAAATTATGGAAAAGTGGTTGCTTTGGATTTTGGCGGTGGAATTGCTAGTGC
>JAEEGH010007968.1_pt1 | contig 25243 bp, 18 predicted proteins | sample 9134181 | NCBI WGS metagenome assembly JAEEGH01 (sample SAMN16246544, study PRJNA631951) | gut metagenome | biome: gut microbiome; feature: rumen; material: DP-attached | host: Bos | place: Iran: Karaj | collected 2018-10
GCAACTTCCCTATTATATTCAGAATCAAGAACTATATTTATATCTGTAATACTTAGTGATTCAAGTAATGAATAATTAGTTTCATTAACTGAATTACATTGTATATATCCTTTTGAATATTTTCTTATTTTTCTAAGTATATCATTATCATATATACTTCCTACAAACTTAATATGTTTATTAGACTTAAAATCTGTTAATTTAAGTACTTGTTTATAATATTTTTTTCTTTCGTCATAATTAGATACTATAACTAAATCTTTATCTATTCCCGAATTAATAAATTCATTTATTATATATTCAAAATTATTATTTTTAACAAAACTCCCTACCATTAAATAATACTCTCTTGGTTTTATATTAAATCTTTCCATAAGAGTTAATGTAGTTTTATCTATTTCCTTAACATCATTAGTATTTGCACCATATGATATATATGATAAATTATCAGTTATTTCTCTAAGATATTTTTCATTTGTTCTAGAAGCACATATAACATAATCTGAATTCTTAATTGCTTTTCTTAATAGAAAATCATTAATTTTATTATATTTTATTCTTCCAGGATTAATAATTACTTTTATATTCTTATTTCTTTTCTTTAATAATAAATTAAATAATAATCCTTTTTTATATCCTAAAACATATATAATATTATTCTTATCATAATCTTCTTTAGCTTTTTTATAAATATATCTTAAGCACATTATCTTATAAAAGAATCTACCATATATTTTAGGGCAAACTACTCCATTACGTATTTCAACATTATTGTTCTCTTTTGTAGAACTTTTTTCAAATACATAAAACTTAGTTTCATTGCCTTCATAATTATCTATAAAATTGTTAACAAATGTCTCAAAATAACCATACGATTTCGCATAACCTTTTGATCCAATAATAAAAATGTTTTTTTTCATAAAATCACTCTTTAATAAGCTAACATAGTTTTATAAAATCTTCAACGATTTTTATTATCTTGCTATTATTAGGAATATATTTCTTAGGTTTAAAGTTTTTAATATCTTTATATGCTTTTTCTAATTCTTTAATATTATTAATACCTATTATATATCCTTGTTCAGAAAAGTTTTCTACTATATCTTTTTGATGATTATTAACATGTTCACTATATTCTTTTAATCTAGGAACTGCAATTACTTTTTTACCATTCTTAATTGAAGATATAATTGATCCTACTCCTCCATGAGTAATAATTAAATCTGCTTTATCTTGATATTCTTCTAATTTGTTTTTATCTATAAAATCAAATATTTCTAGATTTTTAGATTCATATTTAGTATATCCTGCTTGAACAATAACTTCTTCTTTTATTATTTTATTTTCTTTTAATCTATCTAATTCTTTTAATAATCTCTTAAAAGAATTATTCTGAGTACCTAACATTACTAGTATCATTAGAAAATCGACCCCCCATCAACTGCTTTAGGATAGAATTTTTTCATTTCTTCCCATTGAACAATAAACATATCACTAATTGGATATATTAATCTACCTGATAAGGATGGTTTATTTCTATTTGCAAATGTTTCTATATATATTACTTTAGTACCAAATATATGCCCAAAATAACACATAGGAACTGCTGTATGAGTACCAGTAGTTAATATTACATGTGGTCTATATTTAATAAAATAAAATAATGATTTTAATATTATCCATGTAAATATAAATAAATATACAAATAATTTAGCTCTTGTACCATATGGTAAATAGTTAATTCTATTCTTATATTTATTTTTTAAATTTTCATTAGTCTTATCTCTTTCTACTATTATATGATAATTATATTTTTTAAATATAGGTTCTAGTTGCATCATTTCATTAAAATGACCTCCAGTACTAGAAATAAATACTACTCTTTTATCTTTATCCTTCATCTTTTTAGGATTACTTTTATTTAATAAGAATAATAAAGCTGGATAAATCGAAGCACATACTGATATAAATACATGTCCTTGGAATAAAGATATAAATATTAGTAATATCATACTAAATAAATATATACTCTTTAATTTATTCTTTCTAAGTAAGTTAATAAAGAAATATAAATATACTAAAGTACCAAGTATACCTACTCTAAAGAATATATCAAATATATCCATTTCTACATATTTCATAGTATTTAATAAAGTAGATCCAAGTCCTATAATATATGTTAATACAGAAGAATTAACATATAGACTAAATAAGTCTATTAAGAATTCTAATCTTCTACTAAATATAACTTTATTTATAAAATAATAATCAAATTTATATGCTTTAAAATAATTAATATTTTTCATTATTCTTTCAAAAGCATAACTATTAACAAATATATATCCTATTAAAGGAATAGCAATAATAACTATTACGATTATTAATATTAATTTCTTTTTAGATATATTTTTATAATGATTCTTAATATATCTAATAATAAAATATAATATTACTATTAATAACCCAAAGAATGTAGTTTTAGTACCTAATATAAGTACTGCTGCTACTAATAAAGATAAAATTATAAAACCTAATCCATAATTTCTTTTCTTTATTAAATAATTAATAACTATAGGAGATAATCCTATTAATATAGAACTAACATCATTAACACTATTAAATGCTATTCTTCCAAGAATTATTCTAGATACTACTATTAATACTAAATATATTAAGTATATATATGTAACTAATCTATCAGTAATTAAATCATTTTTATAACTACTAAAGAAATGCCCTAAAATAATATAATAGAATATTATGCTAAGACCATATGCTTCACTAATAATAGAGTCTCCTCTAAATAAGTTGAGCCCTATATTAAGTATTATATATATTATAAAAAATATTAAGAATTTTCTTTCTGCTTTAACTTTAAATAAATATAAGAATGCAATTATCATAATAATACTTCTTATAATTACTGAAACAGACAAAAAAGAAGAATTATTATTTATTTGAAAATAAGTAATAACATCTATTATAGGTTGTAATATTAAAAGTATTAAAACTAATTTATCAAATATCTTTTTCATAATTCCTCCTTATTTAATTATTTCTATCCATTTTTTATATACTAAATCTGGATCATATATTTTTGAATCTTTTTTACCTTCTTTTCCTAATTTAATTCTTAAATCTATATCATTAACTAAATCATTAACTTTCTTTATATATTCTTCTTTATTTCTATTCTTAATTAAATATCCATTTTTATCATTAATGATTTCTCTAGCACCTTCAGCATCATCAAATGCAATCAAAGGTAATCCAAAATTCATTGCTTCTATCAAAACGATACCAAAGCTTTCTGTATATGAAGTCATTAAATATATCGAAGATTTCATTAATAAATCATTAATATATTTACTATCTCTTCTACCAAGTAATTTAACATTTTTAGATAAATTATTATCTTTAATATAATTTTCTAATCTTTCTCTTTCAGAACCATCTCCTATTATATTTAAAGTCCAATCTTTATTATTTTTAAATATAGTTTTAGACATTTCTAAAAGATCTATATACCCTTTTTCTCTAGATAATCTACCTACAGATATCATATTCTTTTCTTTTAAAGTAGATACTTTATCTGAGATAAAATCTAATGTATTAGGTATATATACACATTTACATTTAGTATCTTTTAATTTTTTAGAATAGAATTCTTTTAAATCATTAGATACTAATACAAAATAATCTAAATTTTTAACACTATTAACTATTTTACTAGCATATTTCATATTACCATGATGATGATTATGTTCCCATCCAATAGTTAATTGATTCTTTTTAGAATTCTTACTTATTAATTTATTTAAGAAATCTCTTGTAGATATTAAAACATCATCATTACTATTTTTAATATTCTTCTTAACTAGTCTTCTCTTATTTATAACATTAACAATACTTAATATAGTATCTTTAATTAATTTAAATATATTAAATTTATAATCTTTAAATAATTCTTTAAATAAACTAATTAGTTTTAATTTTTTAAGACATTTCTTATATATATCTGTCTTTAATGCTATTGTCCCATCCATGAGATAAGTTATTTTAACTCTTTCATCTATATCAAAAGGGACTTTATCATAAAGCTTATAGATAGATAATATTTCTACATCATATTTATTCTTAACTAAATTATTAGCAAGAGTAATAACTGCTCTTTCTATACCACCATGTCCTAGATGTAGAGAAAGGATTTTAATCTTTTTCATATAAACTCCTATTTTTTCTTTTTAAAGAAATTAACTATATAAGTCATTAATAAAGTCACTCTATAAACAAATCTTAATGCAAACATTTGAAATACATTAGCATGTAGATAATATTTAACAAAGTATTTTTGACTATCTTTTAACATTTTATATTTTTCTATTTCAGTAAAATGTTTATCTATAGTTATTGATCCTTTATGTATTATTTTTGTTTTATTATCAATATATGATTTTCTACCAATTCTTCTTAATTTAGTTGCTAATATGTTTTCTTCATAGAAAAGAAATACACTATCATCTAGATTACCTACTAGATTTAATACATCTCTTCTTATCATATAGAAACATCCAAGTACTGCATCTACTCTTGTTAATTCTTCATTATATCTTTTTTGATCATATCTTAATGTTTTTTCAAAACAACCATAATATTTCATTAAATTTAATTTAACTTCATCTTTTACTTTTGGTAATCTCCAGCCCTTTAATATTTCTCCATTTTGTTCTACTGTTGGAGCTACTAAAGCTATTTCAGGATTATTATCTAAGTCTTCCCTTAATTTTTTAATTACTCTTTCTTCTACTACTATATCAGGATTAGATATAAGTATATAATCTACTTTATCTCCTAAGTACTTAATACCTATATTATTACCATATGAATATCCTTTATTACCATCTGATTTTAATACAGTAATATTATTCTTACCCATTTTTTTAAGTTCTTTAAATGATGAATCAGTACTAGCATTATCTACCACTACAATTTCACTTAAAGCTTTATAATCTTTAATTGAATCAATATAATCCCAAGTTTTTCTAAAATCGTTATAATTTACTATAACTATACCTATTTTACTCATAAATACTCCTATTTAAATACATCTAATATTTGATTTCTTGTTTTAAACGAATCATATTTAATTGCAGTTTCTCTAGCTTTAGTTTTCATTTTCTTTTCTTCTTCTTGATTTAATTTTAATAACTTTAATATTTTATCTTTTAAATCTTCACTATTCTTTTGCTCAAAGAATAATCCATTTTTATTATCTACTAAATAAGATGTAGGTCCATATTTATTACTAGCAATAACTAGTACTTCACATGCCATTGCTTCTAGTCCTACAAGTCCTAAAGATTCACATTTAGTATATGTAGGAAATACAAATATATCTAATGAATTATATATATTTAATAATTCTTCTTGTGAAACCATATTTCTTATTTCTAAATAATCTTCTAATTTTAAATCTTTAACCATTTTTCTAAACTTATCTTCTTCAGATCCAGATCCAACGATTAAATATTTATAATTTTTTAATTCTTTATTATCTTTTAATTTAGATATAGCCTCTAAAAAGATATCATATCCTTTATTTTTTTCTAATTTAGATACATACCCTATATAATTATATTTACTAGATAATTTAGCATTCTTTTTAGCATCTTTTTTATCTATTTTCTTAAATAATGTAGTGTCTACTCCTCCAGAAGGATATACAAATATTTTATTTTCTTTAATATTGTAATCATTAATCATAACATCTTTAAAATATTTAGAAGGAACTACTACTTTATAAGCATATTTTAAATATTTTTTACTTCTTTTAACATTCTTACTCTTATCATAATCTGATACTACATCATTACCATGAGCATTAAATATTAATTTAATATTAGCACTTGTATTCTTAATAAATATTGGAGCAAATCCAGTATGAGATACATAATGTGCATATATATAATCATAATTATTAAATATACCTTTTAATATTACTAATATATTCATTCTTATATAAGATAATAGTTTAAATATAATATTATCTTGTTTAGTAATAACTACTTTATCCACAATAAAGCCATTATCTTTTAAAACTTCTTCAGTATTCTTAACAAATGATCCATTATGTTTATACTTTTTAGAAGGATAAGTATTAGATACTAATAATATTTTTTGTTTATCAAGTGTTAGCGAATTCTTACTTAATAAATATAATAAAGAAATATATATAGATACACTTGGATTAATTATTACTCCACCGACGAATGATACTAAAAGTGCTATTATAAACGAGAAATTATATTTATCTCTTAAATTATTATATCTAGTATTATATAAGACTAATAATATGTATACTATTACTCCAAATAGTCCTATTCCATAGAATATATCAAATACATCTATATTCATATTATCAATTTCATTTATTTTATATTTACCAACGCCATATATAAATGTTTCTATTTTACCTTTAGTATACTTTTTATTAACTCTACTTAAAGCATCCATTTTAACATCATATTTAGTATACTCTACTATCTTTTTATAATTATATATTTTATTATCTTTAATAGTATGAGTAATCTTCATAATAGGAAATAATCCTATTAATAAGATAATTATAAATACAGAAATAGCAATATTTCTCTTTTGCCATTTATCTACTTTAAATATTCTACTATATTTAATATATCTAATAAGTATAAATAATAAAACTGCTATTATTCCAATATACATAATAATACTATTAGAATAATATACGCATAAGAATAATAATACATAAGATATAATCTTTAGTATAAAGCTTTTAGAATTATTAATATAATTAAGTGCTATAGTACCTAATATAACTAATATTAAACTAGCCATTATATTATCATATAAGTTTAATTTAAATATACTAGATATCACAAAAATAACTTCATACAAAATAAATATCTTAGTAATTAGTTTATCATTAATTTTATCATTATTATAAGATCCAAATAATAACATACTTATTGGGAAAAAGAATATATTAATTATATTAATAAATTCACATAATACACTAGATTTATTTAACCCAAAAAAGTACATTAATGAAAAACTTAAGAATGCTACAAATAAGAATAATACTTTGTTATATTTATAATTTTTTATTAACCAAATAAACATAATTACAAAGTTAATAAAAAATAAAATAAAACTAATTGATAAAGGATAATTATTATTTTTTATTAAACTATTAGTAAAAATATTAATAATAGGACTTATTAATAAAAATATATAAATAAACTTATCAAAAAATTTGTTAAACTTGTTCATAAAAGATACCTCTTTATATAAATATTATAACAAAATAATACAAAAAAAGATATAGCCTCACACTATATCTTTTAATTAATTTAAGAAATCATCTTGTTCTTTTTTAAGCCTTTTTTTCTCTTCTTTTTGAAGTCTTTTTAATTCTTTTTTTGATAATTCTGGTTCTTCAGATTTCTTCTCTTCTACTTTTGTTTCTTCCTTCTTTTCTTCTTTAGGAATTTCTTTCTTTTCTTCTTTTTGAACTACTCTTTTAATAGCTTCATCTTCTTTTTTGTTTTTTATTGCTTTTTTGATCTTATTTTTAGAAGATGCTTGAGAAATAGTAATAATAATTAATATTATTATTAATGCTCCTGCAGCAACTAAACCAATCTCTAATTTCTTACTAAAATCTTCTACACTACTAACTAGTTTATTATTATATCTTTGGAATGTTTTTTCTTTCATATCATATTGATAGAAACCTTCCTCACCATTATTTAAATTAATAGCATATACTAATCTAAAATCTTTTACGCCAGTTAAAGCATAAGCTTCTACTTCTTCATCTAATTTAAGTTTAGTTTTTCTATAATTCATTGGAACTTTACTTGGTTTAATAAATACTAATCTTAAATCTTTAGATTTAACTTCAGTATATTTAACATATGTAGAATTCTTTGCATTATATATATAGAAACTAGAATCACCTAATTCATCTACTAATAATACTAATATATAATCTATATATTCATTTGAATATGCTACTACATCTTGTTTATCAATAACTACATTAGTTTTAACAAATCCTTTAGGAGGTTCAATATTACTTTCTTTTTTAAATACTGTATATTTTCTTTTATTAATTATAACTTCTATTGGATTTTTTTCTTTTCTAGTTATCTCTACTACATAAACTTTTTCTTCATCATTTTCAGCATGAACTTTGATTTCGAATTTGTTTGATCCTTCTACTAAGTCTTTTTCTCCTAATCCTTCAATCCATGCTCTATCATCTTCTGTTTCTGCTTGTAAATTTATTTTTTCTATATCTCCAGATACTACACCTTTATATTCAAGAGTATCCTTATCAAATGTTTGACTTAATGTAACATTTTCAATAGAAATACTTTTTAAATAGTTATTGTTAGATTTTTCTTCATAAGTATAACTACTTCCTCCACCGTTATTATTAGAATATGATTGACTTGCTTCAGTAATAGTTACTGTACAAGAATCACTTGTACTAATTTCATCTATATCAGAAGCAGCATCTACATCATATGCATAGAATCTAGCACTTCCTGGATTACCAGCTTTATAATAGATTGTTCTAGAGAAATCATTTGTTTCTTCTCCACCAAATGATAAACTACCACTTTGATATTGTGCATTACCTTCTGACCCTATATTTCCAAGCCATATTCCACCTGCACCACTTAAACTTCCATAAAATGTAACTCCAAAAGTTTCACCAGATTCAACAGAACCAGGTGCATTACAGTGAACTGAGTTTGCACTAACACTAAATGGTATAAAACCAATTAGTGCAATTAATAATAATTTTATTTTTTTCATATAACCCTCCTATTGTTGTAATTTACTTGCACCTAATAAGTGTGATTTAATTTTTGCAAAATCTTGTGCACTTATTTTTCCATCTTTATTTGTATCTGCAGAATAAATACTATCTCCAGATAATTTAGTAGCTCCTAATAGATGTGATTTAACTTTTGCGAAGTCTTGTGCACTTATTTTTCCATCACAATTAGTATCTCCATAAAGAATTACTGTATATGTTGCTTCTTCACCATTATTCTTAATCTTAAACTTTAATCCTGTTTTTACTATGCCACTAGTAATTTCTTTATAAGAATCATATACTTTAACTTCACTTGTATTAAAGTTAGTCTTAATCATATTTACATAATCACTAATATCTCTTCCTATTGAGAAACCACTTATATTATTATCTTTAACTGTTAATCCAATTGAATTAGCTATTTCTTTTGGTGTATCTTTACCAGATTCTGTTTTTATAATTGTTATCTTATATTCTTTTACTGAACCATCTTCTGCAGTTACTTTAACACTTGCATTAGTAGTATTAGCAGATATATTAATATCTCCTGTACCAGTTACTTTAGCTTTTGAATCAGCTACTTCTGCTTTAATATTTACTTTAGTAATATTACTTGTTACATAAGCCTTATATTCAGTTATTGATGAATCAAATCCTGGTACTAATGATGTATTAGTTATACTTAATGATTTCAAGTTATTATTACTACTTTGTGTAGGTAATACTGATCCACTACCCATATCAGTATAAACTGGTATTTTAAATGTAAATGATAAATCTGATATATGAGCATCCCAATATGATCTATATGTTGTATAACCTTCACTATATGGTGCTTGTACATTAGCCATATATTGGTGCCAATATCTAGAAGAACCTATTATATTAAATTTTTCATAGTAAAGTGTATCTTGATTATTTGTTATATATCCATCAGAGATTTCAGATGTAGCTCCCATGATTGATGCATATGGGCTATCCCATCCACTTCTCTTAGCATAATTTAATGCTCCATTATATATTGCATCTGTACTATTTCCTGATGCACCAAAGTTAAAGTAGTTATAGTATGTTTTACCATCTCCACCATCCATTGATGCAGTCATACTCCCACTCTTACCTTGTTCTTGTAAAACTCTTGCTGCTAAGTGTACTGGACTTACTCCATATTTTTTACCAGCTTCTACAAATGTAGATGCATATGTTTTAGTTTCTCCATTATATGAATAATTTCCTGCTAAGAAAGATCCATTTAATATATTTTGAACTACATTTTCATTTTGAGATTCATTATATGATAATTGTTCAAACATAAATATACTGTTATCATCTAAGAAGTTTCTTGGGTCTAGATAATATCTTAATGCATCTCTACTTGGTGCATACCATCCTGGTTCAAATTGAACATAATAACCATTTGAATATGCAGCAGGATCTGTTGATAATTGATTTAAATCTCTAGTACTAATTAAGTTTTTAGAAATCGGAATTATTTCTCCATTAACTGCATCTTCTAAACTAACTCCTGTATTGGATACTTCAAAATTCCAACTAGGATGTTTAGCATGCATCTTTAATAATTTTTCTATATAGCTTTCAGGGAATCCTTTAGCTCTTAATTGATTTCCATAGTTTTGATCCAAAGTATATGTTTCATATTGATCTAGATAGTAAGTATATACATATCCTTCATAAGTATATCCCCAATAATTAAATCTAATCTTAGACCAATCTCCTTCCTTACCAATAACCTCAACTGCTCTTGGTCTCCATAACCAGATAGTATCTCCATCACAATCTTTTAATCTTGGACATACACTAGTATCTGTACTTGGACATTGTCTAACAGATAATTCAGTTTCATTTATATAAGCATATGTATATGTTGTTTGCATAGCATATACCTTTGTAGGAATAAAAGGCACTATTAAAGAGATCATCATAAGAAAATTTAGAAAATAATTAACTAATTTTTTCATATAAATCACCCTTTCTATAGTCTTATACACATTATATTATACCAAATAATCATATGTCTTTTATATATATAAATATATATAAATATATAAAATCGTAAAAATTTGTAAAAAAAAAGGAACTTTTTTGTTCCTTATTCTCCTCCTTCGCCTTCTCCAGAGTTTTCACCAGAGTTTTCTCCTTCACCATTATCTGGTGTTGGATCTGGCTCAGTTGACTTTTGAGTACATACATTATCACCGTCTGGGTCTTCATATCCTTCCCAGCAAACACATTTTCCAGCAACTACTGTAGCGTTTGTGCATTCGATATCATCGTCTTCTTCATCTTCCTCAGTATCTTTTACACATTTACCATCAGTATCTTCTTTATAACCCTTGCTTTTTGGGCATACACAAGTTTGTCCATCTGCACCTAATTCTAATGGTGCATCACAAGTTTTCTTTTCTTCTGGTTTTGGATCAGGTTGTGGGTAATTCTTAATACCACCAAATTGATCTTTACCAATTATTTTAGGTTCATATGGTTGATCTATACTAAATGAGAATGAAGTTTCATATTCTTCTTCTTCTAAACCTAAGTTAATTCTCATAGCTTTAGTAATAGCATTTAAACTATTCATAGATGGTAAGAATTCATAAACTGGTGATCCTACTAAATAGTCATGTAGATGACCATCTGATCCATTTAAATATGTTCTTTGCATACTTATAACATCATTTGTATCAGTTAAAGAATCAGTTGATAATAAAACATCTTTAAATACATTATAGAATTCAAGAATTTGTTCTCTTGTTAAATCTGTTTCTAATGTTTTACCTACTGCATCTAATACTTGATAGAATTGATCTACAGTTCTTATATTCTTAGTGGCATTCATAATACCTTTAATAACTAATTGTTGATTTTGGCCTCTTACAAAGTCATTTCTTTCACCTTGAGTATAATCAGGTCCACACCAATCATATGCTTTTCTGTTTCTAGCTAAAGCTAATGCTTGTACACCACTTAAATGTTGCCATCCAGCATCAACAAAGATTACTTCACTAAAACTTCTGTATTGGTTATTTTCACATATTCCATATGGAACATCTACATCTATACCACCTAAAGCATCTACTAAGCTAATAACACCTTTAAAGTTCATCTTAGCATAGTAATCTATATGAATTCCTGTGAAATTTTCAACAGTTTCTCTAACACATTCACTTCCATATGGATTAGCATGTGTTATTTTACTATATCTATTACCTGCACATGCAATTGGTACAAAAGTATCTCTTGGAATGCTTAAAATAGTAGCATTTAATGTTTTAGGATTAAATGTTATTAATATGATTGTATCTCCAAGACCCCAATCATCTATTTCATCATCATTAGAATCAACACCCATTACTAGAATTGTAAATGGTTCAGTAACACTTGTTCTTTTTCTTTTGCTACTCTTTGATTTCTTTGTTTCCATTTCTTCACTATGTGTGAATAATACTTTTGTTTCATCTGCTATATGTTCAAAATCAGATCTTGTTTTATATCTTGAAATATAATTTCCAACTACAAAGCAAGCATCTATTTCACCTGAATATAAAGCATTTAACATTATAATATCTTCATCATAATCATAAATATTATCTAAATCTAAACCTTGTTCTTTTATGATTTTTTGCGCTAATACATAACCTTCTATATCTTCTTCATTACTAATTATACCTATCTTCTTTTTCTTAACATTTTTCTTAGTTGTACCACTATCTTTTAATGTTATTAATTTAGAAGTATAAGTTGTAGTATTTTTATTTAATCCATCTAAGAAAGACATAGTTCTTGATATAAAGGAACTTGCAAAATATTCACCAATTCCAAATACTAAAAGAACTAATATTAATATAATAAATTTATATTTCTTTGGTTGTAATCTTAATGAAAAATTAAGTCTAACTACTAATATACAAATTATTACTAATATACCAATTCCTATGTATCTAAGAACATTTTCTATATTAGATAATTTTAATATATTCCATATAAAATAACCTGTTATACATAAGAACATACCTACAAATACACTAGATATAATTCCTATTATTTTATTGTTCTTTTTATTTATATTTTTTTCTTCAACAGTATACTTTTTTCTCATATTACATAGCCTCCTGCATTCTAGCTACTGATAGCTTATTCATATCAGGAACTACTATAATAGTTGCATTATGTTGGAAATCATCTTTATTCTTATATTCCCAGCTAATATTAATCATATATCCTACTTGATCTTCAGTGAAGAATCCACCTTCAAACATAGTATATGGAGATATTTCATCAATATCATCTATTTTAACTTTAGTTACTGTTGGTAAAGAACTATTAGATACATTATCTGTTACTAAAGAATGAACTTGTTTATACATTCCATCACGTGCTGCATCTATAAAATCTTTTTGGTATCCAACATAAACAAATTGAACACCTCCAACATCATTCTTACTAGTTTTATTGCTTAATGTAAAGAAATCTATTACAAATAATTTTGCTATAGTTTCAGCATACTTTTTATTATCTACTTCTTTAGCATTTAATATCTTCTTTAATTCATTAAAGTTTTCTTTAAATAATTTAGTATCTGTATCACTTACAACGTAATCAACATCTTTATTTTTAATGGAATCTACTACTTTAGATTTAGTAGATCTAGGTCTAATAAAGTTATTCCACACTATAAATCCACTTACTAGTATTGCTACTACTATTAAACATAAAAGTATTTTAGTAATCGGCTTTATTTTTGCTCTAGCCATCTTCTCTTTTTTCATACTAATTTTCTCCTTCTGTTCTATCAAGTCTATCCTTTTCATTCTTTATTAAATCGTAAAGAATAATATCATTTGAAACTTGTAATTTTTTAGATGTTATTTCATTGTTTCTAGTAATAGTATCACTATCTATAATAGCATCTGGATTAATAACTTTATATTCATCCTTTTGGCTATTATAATAAATATCATTTGTTAACCAGTTACCATTAGGGAATGAGACTAAGTTATTATCTAAATCCATTACATCATTTCCTAATGCATATTTTGGTTTTAATCCAAGCATATTACTTAAAGTAGGCATTACATCTACCATACCCATAGCAGTAGTAACAGTCTTATTAAACTGTCTATCTTTAGTCCAAATAATAAATGGTACTGCTCTATTTATTTCATATTGATAATAATCAACTGGATAATAATTTTCATCTTCTTTATCTAAGATGCTATCATTTTCTTTATCATAGTTATATAGTCTTACATAATCACTCTTAGGTAATTTAGCATCATGATCTCCATAGATAACTACTATTGTATTATCAAGTAATCCAGCTTCATCTAATTCAGTAAATAATTCACCAATTGCAGAATCTGCATAATGAACAGATTTAAAATAATTACCTAGTTTTGTATCTTCCATATATGGATATACTTTTTCAGTTCCATCTTCTGCTATTTCTTTAATACTTGTATCAAATTCACCATATTTATCTAATGCATCAAATGGTGTATGGTTACTAAGCATTATTAGTGTTGCAAAGAACTTACCATTTTCTTCATATTCTTTCTTAATAATAGGTACTGTTTGTTTAAAGAATTCTTTATCTGATAAACCAAGTCCTATAACATTTTCATCATCTATTTCATAAGAAGATTTACTATAGAATGTATTATATCCTAGACTCTTATGTAAATTATTTCTATTCCAGAAATCTCCATTATTAGCATGGAAAGAAAGTGTATTATAACCTTTTTCTTTTAACATTTTTTGAAGAGTTTCATATTCTCTATTCCAATAACTTACTGCAACTGAACCATTAGTTACTGGTAATAATGATGAAGCAAATGTAAATTCTGAATCTGAACTTGTTCCAGATGATGCTTGTGAATAGAAATTACTGAAATATATACCTTCATCTTTTATTCTATTTAAATTAGGAGCAACTTTTTCTCCATTAAATTCTTGATTCATAGCAGCATTTTGAATACTTTCAGCATGAATAACAATTACATTCTTTCCTTCAAAAATATTAGTATATTCATTTTCATTTATTTCTATTGTATTTTCTGTGTAATAATCTCTAAAATCTTTAGCAGCATTATCATATCCAAATAATGTGTTAAACTTAGCATCTAAACTCTTAAATAAGTCATTAAATTGATATGTATATATACCAAATTTAGTTACTAAGAATTCTCTATTCCATTGTTTACTTAATCTTGAGAATTCAACTGATGTTACTGTTGCAAAGAATAATGCATAAATAATAACACCGCAAATTAATGTTCCAGTAAATCTCTTCTTTCTATTTTCTTTAGGCCCTGCAAATTCTATATATTTTTTCTTTTTTAAATGGATATGATATCCTACTAAGAATATTAATTGCCATAAGAAAATAAAATCTTTAAATTGTAAAACATTCTTTACTACTGCATCTCCTACATCTACTGTCATTAATGAAACTGCAATTAATGAAAATGACGCAAAAGACATATAATATGTATAATATAATGAATTAACTATACATATTATATTAAATAGTATTGACACTACCATTAAGTAAGTAAATTGCTTTTTAGCTTTAAACAAATATACAAAAGATCCTAATATTAAAACTATTGCTAAATCCGCTAAAAAAGGTTTTATAGCAAAATAGTTATGAACAGTAAAAAATCTAAGTAAACATGCATTTATTAAGTTACCTATAACGAATGCTATAAACTGTTTATTAGTGCTTATATATTGTTTGTAATTAAAATTTTTAACACCATCTTTTATTTTTATGAATGTATCTTTAATCTTTTTCATATCTAACCTCTTAAAAAAAATTATAACATTTTTCAAAACATTTTTAAAGAGTAAAACATTCCGTTTTACTCACCATTTGCTTTTCTATCTTCAATAGAATTTATAACCATTCCAATAACAAATACTTCTGCTATTATGAATATCCATAACATCAAAACTAATATATTGGATGCACTACCATAATAATCATTATAAGATGCATAATTTGTTACATAAAATGAATATATAAATGTTACTGCTATCCAAAGTACTGTAGTAAATAAAGAACCTTTATTTACACTTTTACTACTAATTTTTTTATTAGGAGTTAAAGTATATATCATCTTTATAAATAAGAATATTATAAAGAATGATATTGGCCATCTAAATAAATTGATAAGCCATAATATCTTACTTCCTATAAATCCTATTTGTGGAATTATACTTATAATACTTAATATTTTATTACCAAATACTAGTATAAATATAATAAATATTAATAATCCTATTAATAATAATGTTATTATTAATGATTTAATTATATCTTGTATTGGATTTCTCTTAACACCATATATATTATTTGCTGCTGCTATTATTGCTTTAGTACCACGTGATGCTAAATAAATAGCAGATATAGCAAGTAATATAACACTAAAGTCTAATGTTTTACCTGTAAATAAAGGTAATATTAATTTACTTGTTGTAGCAGGTAAACTTAAACTTATAAAATTTAATATTTCATCATAAGATAATGAAAAAGCAGATGCTACCATTCCAAATATTAGAATAATTGGAATAGATGAAAGCAGTAAAAAGAAAGACAGATGTCCTGGTAAAACGGACATTACTGGCTTTCCTAAAACTTCAATTATTTCTTTTATTAAAAGTTTTATTTGCTTCATTTATATCACACCCACTATTTATCTTCGGTATTTAATTCTTTATTTGTTTTAACCTCTAATACTGCTTCATTAATAGCATCATCAATAGTTTTTACATCATCAGTAATCATACTATATCCAAGTGTTGCACCAAAACCATATGGAATATTCTTAAATTCTTTATTTAATTTTCTCATATAAGCTATTACTTTATTTTCTTCATAACCTATTAAATAAATTAAGAATTCATCACCATTAGTTCTAACTATATCACTTTGCTCTAATTGATTATTCATTAATATATTAGCAGCTTTTTTAAGAACCATATCTCCTTCATTATGACCATATACATCATTAATATGTCCAACTTTATTAACATTAACAATTATAATAGCTTGTGGATAAATCTTATTATTTTGCCACTTATCATAATTCTTATTTAAATAATGTCTATTCTTTAATGATGTTAAACTATCTACATATTTTAATCTATCATTCTTACTTATTTTATTATTTTTATATTTAATTCTAATATATATTAAACTAATACCAAGTAATACAAATAAACCTACTAAAATATATGCAAAAGTTAAATCTATTTTCTTACTATCTTTAGATAATTTAACTTTAGCTCTAGCCATATATAGATCTGGTTCTATATTAGATATGTAGAATTTAAATAATCCTACAAATCCTTTATTATTACTCTTATTTAATACTATAAAGTTATAATCTAAATCATCAAGTTCAGCTTCATAAACAACCTTGAAATTATCTAATTCACTATTTCTATAATTATCATAAACATTATAATCTAAAACAACTATACTATTTTCATTTAATGAATTAAATAATGAACCTGGTTTCTTATATTCTTTTACCTTAGCATTATAATTTTTAGCTATATAATCAGATAATTTATTATCTATCATAGATACTTCTTGACTCTTTAAACTCTTTAATGATGGAACTATAGTCTTAGTATTATTAATATGTGTTAATACTATTACTTTCTCTTTATAAGGAGAAACTGTTTCATCGAAATTATTTGCTAAATCTTCAAAATTATAATAATTAAATGCTAAATCTACTTTTTCATTATTTAAATTAGTAGTTAAATCTCTAACAGAATTGTATTCTTTAATCTTGAAAGTAATATTCATACTCTTAGCAAAACCATCAAGGATTTCACTATTATATCCTATAAAATCATCATTTATCTTAGATTCATATGGTAAGTTTTTAACATATCCATAAGTATATTCTTTACCTTCAAAATTAGCAATTGTAACATCATCTATTTCTTTAGATTCAAAATATAATGTTAATAATCTCTTGTTATAAGATTTCTCTAATTCTTGCTTACTCCATCTTGTATAATATTTTCTAAATATACTATTTAAAGTAGCATCTCCTCCAGATATTTTTAATATACATTCATTATTTAATTCAGGTATATTATGAACAATATAGAAGTTATTAGCAAATACTTGATTAATATATAATGTCTTTGGTATAACAGCATATACTATATCATTAGCTTGTAATGCTTCTATAATAGAATCTATATTATTATATGAATTATATATAATACTATCATTATCTTCAAATGAAGATCTAATAGCATCTACATCTGTTTCTAATGCTCCAATAGTAACATTTCTTAAATCTGTAATTTTTTTAACTCTTTTATTATCTTTACTAACAAGTGCATATTCATCACTATAGAATAATAATTCTGAATCTTTTAAATTAGAATTACTCTTCATTTCAAATGAATATTTACTTTCAGGTGTTGCTCCGAATTTATAAGGAACCATATTAAATTTAATACCTGTTTCTTTTGAAAAGTCATTTAAGAAATCAAAGAATACACCCTCACCATCTTCTCCAAATATAGGGATATCATTTAATACTGATACATCAACTGTTGTATTCTTATTCTTTTCAATCCATCTTTTTTCTAATAAGGAGAACACACCTTTTTCATTGTTACTTTTATTAACTGAAATAGCAATAGCAATTATAGCAGCAAGTAATATTAAAGGTAAAGCAATTAATAATATTTTCTTTTTATTAATATTTTTCTTCTTCATATTATCTCCTAATTATTTGTCCAAACGATTCCAGAATTTTTCTTATTACTATAACCCATTATTGGGAATTCATATTTTGTTTCTTCTTTTCCTTCTTCGACAGTAACTTTAATTCCTTCCTCTTTCTTTTTACTAATCATATATTGTATATCATAATAACCTTTTACTTTTTCTGTAAAAGCTCCTAATGATTCATTAGCAATATTTTTTGCATCATCTTTAGAAACATCCTTCTTAACATTAAAAATTACATCTATTCTTTTTCCATGTACTTCTATTTTGCAAGATGAAACTTGTTCTTTTCCTTTTATTAAATCAATAACTTTCTTTTGTGCTTTTTCACTAAATTTATAATTTTCAATTCCTTCTAATCTATCGCCATATTTACTAGTTCCTGATGAAGGTAAAACTAATTTTAGAACTACAGCACCAAAAGCAATTACAATTATTAAAGCTAAAATATAGCCTATTTTTATTCTTCTTTTTGGTCTTTTATTATTTTCCATTTTTCTAACACCTCTAACTATTTCATTATACTATACGTGATATAAAAAAACAATAATCAATAAGAATTGATTATTGATTATGCTGCTTTATTAATTAATGTTTTTGCCTCTCTTTTAGAAAGTAATACATCATTACTTTGCATTGGCATTACTCTATGTGGTTTATCTCCTGTTTTTACATCAGTCATTCCTGCATACAAAGGAGTAACTACTGTATATTTTTTAGCATTATCAACTACTGGAGTTTCTACTGCTTGTACTGGAATATTATCTTCTTTTACAAGTACATCAGGTTTGAATTCCATAGTAGGTTCTTCTACTTGTGGAGTTGCTTCACTAGTAACAGGTTCTACTGGTGTAACTGGAGTAGCAGTTTCTACTGGAGCAGCAGGTGCTACCATAGGAGCAACTGGTTCTATTATAGGTTGTGAAACAGTAACTGGATCTACAACAGGTGCAGATACTGGTTCAGGTACTATAACAGGATCTGGTTGTACTGCTGCAGGAGTTGGTTCAACAATTGGTTGAGCAACTACTTCAGGTTCAACTTTTGCATCACCATTATCAACTATTGGTTCTTTTGATTCTTCAGCTACAGTTTGTGGTACTGATGCTAAAAGATCTTCTATAGAAGTAATACTTTGTTCTGCTGGAACTGAATCCATATCAATATTTGATACACTTACTGGAGTAAATGTTTCTTCTGGAACATCAGTTAATGTTTCTTCCTTTGGTTCTTCTTTAGTCTCTGATTCTACTGATACTTCTCCAATAGGTGCTTCAGGAACAAATTCATCAGTCATTACTTCTTCAGGTTCTTTTTCTAATGTATCTTCCTCAGCAACTATATCAGAAGAATTAACTTCTTTTAATATTTCATCTGCTTCAGGGATAGCTTCAACAACTTGTGGTAATACTTCTTCCTTTTTATTAGTTTCAGTATTTTCTCTTATAGCAGTTAATTCTGCAATTATTTTATCTAATTTTTGTTCAATAGAAGAAGTATTAGTTGCTTCAGCTGCTACTGCACCAACTGGTTCAAAATCAAATGAAGTTTCCATATTACACCTCTCCTTTCGATAAATCTGCAATGGCGTCTTTTACTTTTTGCCATTCTGCGTCATCTGTTATTGTATCAAAGTAATATTCTCCATTATCTACTCTTACTCTTGATACATAATCTTTTATATTATTGTCTTGATCCTTTTGATTAAAAGTATAAACTGCATAATCTTGATTATTTTCTTCTAGTCTGAAAATAGTTATTAAATTAGCTACTACTTTTTGACCTTTTGGATTAACAATTGTAACTTTTGTTTCCATAAGAGATACCTCCTTATTCTAAATAAAATTATAACATTTTTTTATTTTTAATACAACAATTATTAATAAAAAAAATGGATTAATATCCATTTTTATTTTAGTACATAAGAACCTTTATATTTATTAAATAATCTCTCTTTTTCTACTACCAATATAACTGCTTGTTTCATCTTGTTATATGTAATACTTTCTAATTTAACATTCTTAATTCTTTTTATTACATTACCTCTAGATCCTAAAACCACTATATTATTATCATTAGATAGAATTATTCCATTTTTATATATTTCATCATTAACTATTTTATAATCTTCTAAATCATAATAATATTTCTTATTTTTCTTTTTATTATAGAAACATAATTTATTTTTATCTAATTCTACTATAGTATCTTTCATATAACCAAGATATAATTTTGATTCATATCTCTCTTTTAAATTACTACTTACTATATATTTCATATCTTCAATTTCATATTGATAATATGTTTTATTATTAATATTTATTTTTTTACCATAGTGTAATTCATTATCAAATAATACTATATTCTTATTTACTTTTCCTATTTTTACTTTACTATCTAAAAGTATTATTTGTTTATCAGAATAAGTTATTTTTCTATCTTGATTATCAAGCAAATAATACCTTTTATTCTTTTTAATAGTTTTATAATTATTATTAAATATTACTATATCATCAAAATGATTTGAATATATTATTTTTTTATTCTTTAAATCATAAACATAATTTTTATCATTAACAAGTATATTTATATGATTACTATCAATATATTTATAAGAGAAATTTTTTGCCTTCATTATTTTATAGAATTTATTGGTATCAGTTTCTAATAAACCTAAATAATAATCTCTAATAGTTAATACTAAATTTTTATTAACAGCATTTGATAAATCTATATTTTTTGGATTTATATTCTTATTAAATGTAAATGTTTCTTCTTTTCTTAATCCATTCATATAAATCATATATATTTTATTATTAGAAACGATATATATCTTATCATTATATTCAAAATATTTATCGAAACCATCTCCTATAATATTATTAACTATAGGAAAGAAACAATAATATTTTGAATCTTTTTTTACTATAAAATAATCTATTTCATTATTATTAACTTTTTCTTTAATTATTTTATAATCTACTAATAAAACTTTACCTTTTTCATTAACAAAATAATTATCTATTAAGAAATATTTATTATTATAATATGGTTTTATATTCTTAATGTTATAGAATAATACTTCACCCTTATCATTAACAATATTATTATCTACATATATTAAATTTTCATTAATACCATATATATTATTACCAGAGATTACTTTCTCAAAGTTTGAATTATATACATGATAACCATTATTCTTAATAATATAATATTTTTTTGAAACGCTTACTATATTATCTTTATTTATATTTGAAAAACTATATAATCTATTCCCATTATAGTCATATATATCATAATTCAAATCATTACGTGCATATAAATATGAGTTACCAAAGTATACTATATCTTCATATTTTTCTTTTATAATCCTCTTTGATTTTGTAATAGTATCAGAACGATCTTCAGAAGTAATTCTATAAAAGAATATAAGTGATAATATAAGTATGCTTAAAATAACTATTGTAAAAATAGTTTTCTTAATTGTTTTTTTACTCATATTATCACTTCCTTTCTATTCTAAATCTATGTCTAAACCTATTGGAGCATGATCACTACCCATAATATCATCATAAATATATGCTCCCGTTACTTTATTAATTATATTTTTAGATACTATAAAATAATCTATTCTCCAACCTATATTTCTTGCTCTACAGCCTTCTAAATAGCTCCACCAAGTATATTTAATTTCATCTTTATGAAAATATCTAAATGTATCTATAAAACCCGAATCAAGTAATTCACTAAACTTACTTCTTTCTTCATAAGTAAATCCAGCATTACCAATATTAGCTTTAGCGTTTTTAATATCCATTTCAGTATGTGCAACATTAAAATCACCACATACTACTACTGGTTTAGATTCTTCTAATTTTTTAAGAAAATTTCGAAAATCATCTTCCCAAACCATTCTATAATCAAGTCTAGTAAGGTCTCTTTTTACATTTGGAACATACACAGTAACTAGATAAAAATCATTAAACTCTAAAGTAATAATTCTACCTTCATGATCATGTTCATCTATTCCCATTCCATATGAGATAGATATAGGCTTCACCCTACTATATACTAGTGTTCCTGAATAGCCCTTCTTCTCGGCAGGATTTAATATCATTTCATATCCTTCTTTTTTAAAATTAAATTGATCTATCTCTGCTTTTGATTCTTGAATACAAAATATATCTGCATTTATATTATCAAAGAATTCTTCAAATCCTTTTTTAAGTACTGCTCTAAAACCTGCTACATTCCATGATACTATTTTCATAAAGTACCTCCATAACTATTTTATCACATTAATCTATCAGTTTAAATCTTTTCTTAAATCTTCATAATGATACTTTATTGGTTCTTTTAAAATATCAGTTTGTAATTCTTTTGCAATCTTATTAATAGTTGCCTTATCTAGTCTATCCACTTTTTTTATTGGATAACTATTTTGTAGATATACTCCATTAGTATTTGGAGCCATTTCAAACTTTTCCCAATCAATGGATATTGCGCCATCAGAATGATATTTTCCATTAACATATGTTGTTATTGTATCCTTTTCAGATAAAATCATATAATATGGTTTAGTATAAACGTCATACGAACTATAATATTCCTTACTTTTGTATTCCTCTATAGATGTTTCATCATAATACCTATCAATATTATAACTTTCATCTATTCCAATTAAGGCATATATTTGCCCATCTACATATAATATCTTACATTCAATGTAAAAATCATTAAAATATGGGTCATATTCACCATATCTAGTCCAGCTGTTGTATGAATATCTTCCTAACGCCGCATACTCTAAATTTCCATTTTCTTCTGGTAAAGTCAATATAGCGTTATATATATAATAAGGATATCTAACATTTTCTTTAATAATATCTTCGTTAGAAGAATCATCATAAAAATAGTTTTCATCTATCCCAAACATAGTAGATTTTCTATAACATTTTCCTCCTATATTACTATCATAATTTTCACAATCATGGCCATCATTAAGTTTATTTTCAAGTTCTTTAGTTTCATCTGAATATAATAAATCTCTTTGCTTCAATTCTTTATAAAAATCTCTTGTAGTTTTATAATTTTCTTTTTTAACAGTATAAGCACTAGTACTTGAATTATATTTCATATCAAATAGAAAATTACTAATTGGGATTTCAAAAAGTGACAAGATACTTATAAGAATTGGTATTATTATTAAAACTACATACAATGTTGTTTTTAATTTTGATATACTTTTTTTATATAAACTTTTTAAAAAAGTAATCAGTATCACGATTGGATAAATAAAACCTACTGCGAAAAGTATTGCATATTTGAAAAGTCTTAATATTATTATTGTACCTAAAGCCTGTCCAATACTATCTAATCCGGTATTATCACCAACCATAGCATCACTCATATTTGATAATATATGTGGAAATAAGAATATCATAAATAATACGAATAAATATTCAAGTATTATTTTTATAATTGTTTTTTTCTTTTGTAACTTAATTTTTTGTTCAATCATTTTTAACGCCTACCTTTTAAAGTACTTTCATATTCATTTTATCACATTAATTAAATGGTTTAAATCTTTTTGCAAAGTTTTCTACTTGAATTATACCATCTACTGCAGAAGTTGTTATTCCTCCTGAATAACCTGCACCTTCTCCACATGGATATATACCTTTTATATTAGATTCACCATCTTCATCTCTTAGTATTGTAAGAGGACTAGATGTTCTTGATTCTGTTCCAAGAAGTATTGCATCTTTTTCAAAAGAAGATATTTGTTTACTAAAATGAGGCATTGCTTCTTTAATAGAACTAGATATATATTCTGGTAATATATCATTTAAATTTTTAAATATATACTTACCTTTAATACCACCTGTTTTAACTTCATTAACAGTATTATTAACAAAGTCTTCATATCTTTGAACAGGTATATTACCATTACCTATTTCATATGCTTTTCTTTCTAATTCTTTTTGGAAATTTAATCCATCAAATAAACCTGTTCCATAGTCATTACTATTTACGGTAACAACTAGCGCTGAATTAGAATATCCTGAATCCCTTTTATAATCACTCATACCATTAATAGATAAATATCCTTTTTCAGAAGATGCATTAATTACATAACCACCAGGACACATACAAAAAGAATATACACCTCTACCTTCTTTAGTAGTATAAGTTAATTTATAATTAGCTGGTTCTAATAGTTTATAACTTTCTCCATATAAATCTTTAGATATTTGTTCTTCCTTGTGGATAATTCTTAAACCTACTGCAAATGGTTTTGAAAGCATCTTAATATTATTATCATTTAACATATGATATGTATCTCTTGCACTATGACCTATTGCAAGAAATAAATTATTTGTTATTATTTCTTCGTTATTATTTACTACTATTTTTTCTAATTTATTACCATTTAAAACTATATTTGTTAGACATGTATTATATCTAAATTCACCGCCATAATTAATTATTTTATTTCTCAAATTAATTACTACATTCCTTAGTACATCTGTACCTATATGTGGTTTATTTGTATACATTATTTCTTCTGGTGCACCTGAGTCTAC